>Ga0209062_1001008_pt1 | contig 59491 bp, 46 predicted proteins | sample Coa_R2_2_FD_187158 | JGI IMG/M metagenome (GOLD analysis project Ga0209062, IMG submission 187158) | Surface soil microbial communities from Centralia Pennsylvania, which are recovering from an underground coalmine fire - Coalmine... | ecosystem: Environmental > Terrestrial > Soil > Unclassified... | reverse complement strand
GCGTCCTTCGTCGATCTGCACCACCGGCCCCAATACCGGCGCTGTCCCGTTCCCAGTTCCAACTCCCGCTTCCTCGGTTGGTTCCATCGTCCTCGTCCCGGAGGTCTCGCTCCCCCTGTTTGTACCAACCTTCCAAGCCTACAAGCCGAACCAATTGTGCGAAAGAAATCCTACGTTATCACCGCGGAACGCCGACCTTCGCGGCGAGCGGATGGAGATGGCGCCGCAATAGAATGCCAGCGTGGTATGCCGTCCGGTGACGACGCTTGGAAACATCCATCCTTCCTCTGAGGCCGGCGCGATCTTTTGCCATCTTGTGGGAAAGGATATGAAGCCAAACTGTGAATCAACCTCTGACGAGCCCAGTGCGAGTGACCGCCGTTCCTGCGGCGCACCACCGTCTCTTCCCTTCGGCGCTTACGGGGACGCAGGTCCCATGCCGCCTATCACAAAATCACTCTCACCTCGATCCACTCTAACGGCTGTCCTTCAGAGTTGCTGGCCTCGACATTTAGAATGAGCCTGCCATTCTCGATCATTGCGATCTTCACCGGTGCTTCCGTAGTGACAGGGTCGCGGAAAAAGTGACTCCGAATCTCAGCCTTCCGCCCTGCGAGTCTGCGAAGCGCGAGGGTGCCCTCCCCATAAGGAGCGATCGCCAATTGTTCGCATTGAGTAATGTCCTGGTCCGTTCGCGAACTAACAATCACGGGGAAATTCGCCTGTACGGTGTCCTTTACTCTTGAATCTGACGATGAAGATGTAAAAATATCTCCATCCTCAGATGGAGGTCGATACGCCATCAGGACGAGTTCCCCATGTTCAAATCGCGCCCAAGACCACGCGTGAGCTCCACGCACGGCAGCATAGGCAACGTTGCCGATGGGGGCGATCTCAAATACGTTCGAGGAACGCAGGGTTTTTGCAACTCCGTTGTATCTCGCAATCTGTTCCCGCGTGCTCTTTTCGTTCTTCTCGTCTCCCGCAAAATCATTCAGTGTTCCGATGGTTCCATTAGCCGCCGAGTCGAACCAGATTGCCGGTGAACTTGACCAATCATACCCCGTGGAACCGTAGGTCGGAACTCCCAGCCGCCCCATCAGGCTACTAAAAAAAAGGCGGCGGTTGGCCTCTACGTCATAGTCGCCAAAATCCATCCATAAATCGTCCAAGCTGTGAAGATCGAAGTAATCGAGAAACAGCGGCGAAAGGCTGTAGTACATCACAACCAGGTCCGGATTTTCCTTCCGCATAGCGTTAATCACAATGTCCAAGCCCTTCCGCATCAGCAATTCACCGGCCCACTTCTGGTCCCGCGGCGCAGCCACGCTGAGTGCGGGAAGTTCATAGCCGAAATCGAACTTGAAAACATCAGGCTTATACCGCCGGATGAATTTCCGAACGACTTCAGTGAGAACATTTTCCACTTCCGGCTGCGTGAAGTCGAAGAGGTAGTAATCGCCTACGACAAAGGGTTTTCCTTCCGGCGTCTGCAACATGTTGGCTTCGGTCAATCCGAAGTCGGCGGGCCGCTCGCAGCGCATCAGCGCTGCCCACAAACCAATTTTCAACCCGTCCGCGCGTAACTTTGCAAGAAATTCCTCGAAATGTGGAAACCTGGTGGCCGAGTGCTCGAGACTTCCGTATGCGCTCTCCCACTTATCGTCGATCGAAAACAATCCAGCTTTCATTCCTGATGCCTGCAACTTTTCGTAAAGGCCGTGCAGGAACATCTCGTCCAGGTTCTGGCCCTGCTTTCCGCGTTCGCACTGTGCCCCCCAGGTACAAAACTGCGGGGCGAGCACAGCCGCGTTCTTACGTGCGGAGTTTTGTTTTATGTGGATGACGCCCGCACGCAGTAGTTCTTCATAGTACGACGCGATCGAATCGTAGTAATTGGCGGCGAACGTCCATAGCAAGGCCGTCCCGATCTTCATTTCGCCAGGACCGCGAAGTTGCTTCCACAGGTCGCTACGATAATCGATCTTGAGGCCGACGCGTCCCTGAGATAGCTGCAGGAAAAGGTCCCCTGCGGGCAAATCCGCAAGACCGCAGGTAAAAGCGGCGTAGTCTTCCTGTGATAATATGAATGGAGAAGCGCTGTCGCTCTTAGGGGATAATCCGCAGAAGTAATGCACGGGCAGCCCCCATTGCTGGCTGAGTCCTGGCGTAGAGCTGCCGCGGCCGAGCCATACATCCCTTTCCATGTGGACTGAATCCGGAATAATTGGACTCACACCGTCGCCCATGCTGATTCCGGGCACGACAAGAATTGAAGAATGGAGCGTAGGGCTGGGTTTGGATGGATCCGCTTGACAGAAATAGTGGAGACTGACGATGTCCTGTGATGCCGACGTTTTATATGTAATGCCGTCGGTCCATATCGCACGGTCGCCAAAGCGCCACGACAGACTGACCCGCGAGTCTCCATTCACATCTTCATACTCGAATGTCACTCTCCCAGGTTCTACCCTCGGTGTCGTCGCTTTGCCCTCAGTGCACTTGCGGTGGTTCGGTGCGTCAGCGGGAGAAACTACGATCGCCGGCTGCATTCTTCCACTCACGACTTTGCGGCCCTTTTTGTCGCTAATCTTGAATGTATCGTCGTTGACGAAATACTCCCACGTATAACTGCCGCAATCGACACGAATGTTTCCATTATGAGTCGCGATTGACGGTATCTCCATGCCGGATAACAATCGTCCCGAAGCTGACGCAAACAGGGCACCCTGCATGAACCTGCGCCGGTTTAATACACTCATCTGTCATCTCCTACTTTTCCACTTTTGACTGAACAATCATCCCACCTCCGGCTCCGTACGGCTGTGTCCAGAAACTTCCGCATGTACTTAAAGAAAGTACTCTGGGTGAGGTAGGGCGAGGGAAACGGCACGCGGGCGATTCCCCTCGCCCTAGCGCGAAGAGGCTTCTTATTTTGTGATCTCCACTACGATGGCATAATCCCTGAGGGAGATGGTCACGGAGCTCGGATCTGTCAGAGTTTGGATCGGGCTCGTTCCCGCAGTCGTATCGTAGACATTTACCAGAGTGACTGGAACCCCGAAGTTTACAGTTACGTTTGTTGGGTTGATGGTGATCGGTGTTCCGGCAGCCATGTTCCAGTTCGTGACGTTGTACCAGATCACAAGCTCGAACTGACCGGTCGATTTTTCAAGGAGCACGGAATTCGCTGTGGACGGCATACCGCTGAGCGAATAGTCGAGCGTTCCCGGGGTAAAGGTTCGTGCATTGGCCGCGGTATCCGATATCGGTACCGACAGGTTATGCATATAGGTGGCGGCTGCAAGCGGTTGGCCGGGTCCCGCGAAAATGTTCCAACCTGTATCTCCAGACCAGGGGTAAAAGGTATATACCGCAGCCAGTTGATATCCTTCTACGTATGCATTCAGGAGACCAGTTACGATATTTTTCCCAGCTGTGAATTGGTCAACCAAGTGCCCACCCGGGTTCGGCGTTCCTACCTGAAAGCCAAACTCCGTGATCACCTTGGGAAGGGCATCGGCTTGAGCCTGTGTATAGCCGGAATAGTAGTTCGGCCACCACGTGCTGACGGTGTCACTATATAGCTGCTGTTTAATATAGTCCGTGTTTTCCGTGACCGTCTCCGCGGCTCCGTGCCAGATCGGATAAACATGCTCGTTCGCATAATCCGCAAATTGCGTTCCTGCAGGGAATGAAGCCCCAGATCCAGACGGAATCGTGAGGAACTGCAGGCCGTCGTTTTCCCATTCAGCACCTAGAAGTGTCGCGTCGTACACAGGATAGTTCTGAAGTACGGGGTCGGCTTTCACCGCGGCGTAGAAGTCGCGCTGCCACTGAGCGACGGGCACAAACGTACAGTTGCTTGTGCAGGGATATTTAGAAGATGTCTGGCCTTGATAAGTGATGGGGTTATATATAGGCTCGTTAAAACCTTCAATTGCCTGGAGAACTCCTTGGTCCGCCATCGTCCGGAGATTGCCTATGATCGTCGGAATATCTGCCGACGTCCCGGATGTATACCAAGGAAGTGCGATGAACTTCAATCCCTGGGAGGCTATGACCTGATATGGACCACTTGATGCGTCCCCGATTCCGTCGCGCCACTGCTTGATCCCTGTGTATTGTATGTCCGCCGCAAGATTAGAAGTGCTATAGCTTCCGGCGTGCCCGGCCGTGCCCCAAATATTTTGGAAGTCGGCTGCTCTAGCCGCTGAGATCCTGGGAGCGCCGATAACAATCGATTGCTGGAGTATGTTGTTCGATGTATTTGATTCTGGGAAGTCATTACCAGGGTTGACGACTGCGGCAATCGTATGCGTGCCGTTGGCAATGAAGTGTGCTCCGCCCCCATATATCGCGGGAGGAATAGGGGTAGAGCTTACCGTCACCGATTGGCCCACCGCCAGAGACTCAGTGATACCCCCCCACGTCCAATTTGCCCCATCCACCGTGAATTCGACACCGATCCACGCGTTCGGCGTTGTGGCTGCACCTCGGTTCGTCAATACGGCGGTAAAATTGCCGTTTGTAGCGTCGTAGTAGAAAGAGCTGACAATCATGTCTGGTAAAGCCTGGGAGACAGCATAACGTGGAGCTGCCAGAATCAAGAAGCCCACAGCGAATAGGACAGCACGAGAAAGAATACGGTTATTGTGCGAGAATCTGGCTTTCATGTTTCCGAGGGGTTGGGCGGAACTACGTTGCGCTCTCCAACCGGAGGCGCAGGCGGCGTGTACGTCAGTATTATCCTGAGGCATGGTTCTCATGTCTGTTCTCCTTGTTGGAATATGCTGCTAATTGCTCGCCCATTAATTCCCGCCGGAAGTCTGTCGGGGCTATGCCGATGCCTTACGAAGAGTTGGAGCAGGTCTTGGGGCGGCTACGCAGCCGTCCAAGATTTACTCCCGAGTTACCACTCGAAGCGGGCGCCAAGTTGGCCAACGCGGTTCCCTGAGACGCCCGTGACATGACCAAAGTAGGCGGTCCCAAAATCGAGATTCGGGCTGTTCCAGTAGTGGCGATTGAAGACATTGAAGAAGTCTGCGCGAATCGTCACGGTATACCGGTTATCCGAGCCAAATCTAGTGTTTTTCAGGAAACTCGCGTTTTCCGACGGCTGTGCCCAATTGCGCCAATTAGGGAAGATTCGCGGGCTGTTGCCAAACTCGCCGAGCTTCGGATTCGAGAAGATGGTCGGATCTACGAAGAGACTGCCTGGGTCAGGCCCGGCTCCGGCGACCGTCGGGTTCCACGCAGGATTCCAATGCTTGAAGTGATTCTTGAAGCTGGCTCCCGGCGCCACATTGGTGTACAGGGCGCTCCATCCGGGATAGGTGTTACTTGCGCCTACCGCCCATATCTGGCTACCATTGCCATACCACACGTTGGTTGCCACCTGCCATCCACTCACCAGGATATTCACCGGCCGTCCTGAAGCGGAGAGGAACCGGCGCCCCCGGCCCAACGGAAGCTCGTAGGTCAAGTAGCCCTTGATAATCTGGTTGGTCGATGGAACCTGGGCTTCGCGCTGATACTGGTAGGGATCCTGGTACCAATAACCCCCGGCCCCCCAGACATCGTAAATCGCGTTACCCGTATTACCCGTCGAACGGCTCCAGTTATAGCTGAGGTCGAGATTCAGGGCCCCGGTCAATTTTCTACCTTCGATAGTGATCGCATTGTACCCCGACTGCCCGATCGGCGTATTCGTGAAATAGACAGGGGACCAGTTGGCTCGCGTCTGAGGGTATGGCGAAATCGCCATCCAGCCCTGCCCGCAGAACCCTGGGTAAGGATAGGGATAGCCATCCTTCGCGGCTGTACCAGCATCGCAAATCCAGTCTGTCAGGTGCCCATCAAAAAGATGAGGCCGGTAGGTACTCCACGTCGGATGGTTTAGCGGAACCAGGTTTCCGTCGTGAAGGTTGCGGCCGCTATTTCCAAGATAGCTCACCTCAATCACGCTATGCGCGGGAAGCTCATAGTCAAGTCCGATGTACCAATTCTCCGTAAATCCCAGTTGGCGGGTCCGGGGATCCACGTTCGGAAATCCCCAGGTGCTCTGATATCCGACGTTGGCAGGATCGGGGCCGCGAGGGGCCGTATACACGCCGCCATAGGTCACGCCATCCCATTGGAACGCGGGCGTGGTGCCTATTGGATTAATAAAATCCGACCCTACAAAGCCCACCTGTGATCCGTAAGGAATTCCGGAGTAGCCGTTCCATCCCAAAGGCACAAACGTGATTCCACCCGAGCCCCGGGCCACCAGCTTGTTGGTCACCTTATATGAAATTCCCAGACTAGGCGCAAGCTGATGCCAGTCGGTATAGGTTTCGAAGCTGTCGTCGGGATTCTTTAGCCAGACGTAGGCACCCGGAATGCCGCCATACGCCTGGTTAGGTGCGTTCGGGTCCCAGTTGGACCAATGCCCGTCTTTGACATGCAGCGGCCTGGTCAATTCCCAGCGAAGAGAGCCATGAACCGTCAGCCGCGAACCGATGCGGATATCGTCTTCCCCGAAGAACGCTAGCTCCTTGCGGCGGCCGTACAGGGAATACGGGACCTGCTTGCTGGCGCTGGACACTTGCCCAAGGAGGAAATTTGCAAAACCGAAGCCAGTAAAGGTGTTTTCATACCAATCTCCCGGTTGAAACGAGTTATTCGCGAAGTTATAGGTCAGAGCAGTTCCATTGCTGCTAGCGTTGAACCCAAGGGCTCTATATTCAAACCCGAATTTCAGCACATGGCGGCCCGTGGTCCACGTCAGAATATCGTTCAACACGCCATTGTAGGCGACATAGCCTGGGGGATAGTTACCGCTGATCCCAAGCTCACCTACACCATTGACAGCATTGCCGAAGCGGATCTGCGGAAGAAAGTGGTACTTCTGGACGCTTCCAAAGCCTGCCGGACCCGACCAATCCGTGTTCCCGGCGAGTTCCTGCAAGGTCCTGCCCTTATTCGTGAAAGAGTTAAAAGTGAAGGCGATGACATTCAACAGAGACGGTGAAAACGTATGCGTTTCACTAATCCGGTACGAGTCGGAGATGGTGATCTGCTGCCCGCCCTGCGTCAAGGGACCGCCCGTGGTCGTTCCTGGCTGCCAGAGCGATTGGTTCGTGCCACAGCCGTTCGATAGACAATCGCGCGGGCGGAGAATGTAAAGAAAGGATGATGCAATGTGGTCGTTATCCCTCGCCCACCAGTCGTACTTCAAGCTGAATTGAGTCTGATGTTGCCAAGGAACCCAAGCTACCTGCGATGGAAAATTGTTCGAGACCCCTGGGCCTGTCGGCGCATAATACTTCCTATAGAGATCGGCGATCCTTGTAGAGATGGGACTCAGCGGATCTGTGATCACATTGCCGGGGTAGACCGTTCCCCTGGGACTCCAAATCGAGCCGAAGTAGACTGTGTTTCCGGCCGAGTCGGTGTATGGTCGGCCGTCCCATCTCAGGAGTGGGCACGGGACGTTGGGAGTCTTGCATTGGCCGAGGGGGTTCGCATTAGCGCCCGCCGTCAGCAACTCACTGAAATCCCCCTGTAGCATCTTCAAGGTTGGAGTCGTATTTCCAAGGGAATTTCTCAGATAGTTCGCCGTCATGAATTTCTCGTAGGCGCCGAAGATGTACATCTTCTTTAGCCCCAGCCACTGTTTCCAGACGGGCCCGCCGCCTGCGACACCATAGTCGAAGTACCGGTTGTAAGCGCGGCGATAATTTTGCTTGCAGGATTCATCCGACGGAGCGCATTGAGATAACCACCAGTTGTTGTCCCAAGTATTTGCATTGAGAGCCTCGTTCTGCAAAAAGCCAAACGCACTCCCGTGGAACTTTTCAGTTCCCGATTTCAGCTCGAGGTTCACGGAGCCTGCGCCGGAGCGCCCATCGACAGCGCTCAATCCGGCCGTAGTCACCTGTACTTCCTCGACTGCGTCCATGCTGGGCTGGTTTTCCGCAAGATCACCGATAACACCTGAATCGTTGGAAGTTCCATCGATGTTCACGGCGGTTGTATGCGCCTGGCTTCCGGCAATAGTGAGTCCCCAGCTGCCGCCTCCCATGTTGGGGGTAATGGCCTCGGTAAGGCCAAGGATGTTACGCCCGCCTTGATCGCCTACAATTGAAAGAGGCAGATCCTTCAACTGACGTTTGCCGACGTTCGTGCCCAACTCGGTTTGCATTGGGAGGACCGGCGTTGTCGTCACGGTCACCGTCTCGGTTATCGCCCCCACTTTCAGGATAGTGTCCACCTGCACCTCCTGCTGAGTCCGCAATACGATTCCGGTCTGGTGAAGAGTCGCAAATCCAGTTTTGGTGAAGGTCAGTTCGTATTGCCCGATGGGCAATTGAGATAACGAGTAATACCCCAGATTGTTTGTGACAGACTTTATCTGTGCACCAGTGGTGATCTGAGTTGCAACCACTTCCACTTTCGGCACCGCTGCGCCTGTAGAATCCGTCACCGTCCCAAAGATGGTCGCACGATCCGACTGAGCATGCAGATTCGAGGCCATGAAAAAGAAAACCAACATGCTCAGCAAGAACTGCGAACGTCTAATAGCGATTGGACTCCGCCACCACCCCCGATTGAACATCATTTTTCCCCTCCACTTGGACACTGGCAAATTTTGATCTCTCAAGTTCGAGTTCTCTTTGGAAAACGTGAGCACCATATCTGCGCTATCATAAGGTTGTCAACAAGAAAATACATCATATTGTCATGATGACCTGATGTATAGTACAAATGTCGTCGATGATGTATACGACTGCGCGCAGCCTGCGCTATGCTCGGTGTCTATGAGAATTGGCAAATCCGGCGGTATCCCCCTGTACGTCCAAATTCGTGAGAGACTTAGAGCCGAATTGGACGAGATGGAGTCCGATGCGCCCATCCCCTCTGAGCCGGATCTTGAAAAGAAATTTAACGTGAGCCGGATCACGATCCGGCGCGCGATCGAGGACCTGGCGGCCGAAGGTCTGCTCATTCGCAAGCAGGGCCGAGGAACCTTCGTTCAACGTCGAAAATTCACCCACGAATTGAGCGGCATCTCGAGCTGGACTGAACAATTGAAGCGGCTCGGCTTTTCCCCAAAGACCGCACATCGAAAAGTGCGGATTGAGCCCGCTCCGTCTCATTTAACCGAAACTCTTCGGTTGTCCCCTGACGAGAGGGTGGCCTGTTTTGAAAGGGTTCGGCTGGCGGCACGCGAGCCGATCTCTCACATGATCAATTATGTGCCGATGCGCCTTCTGCCGGGTTTTTCGGTTCGACAATTTTCAGGCGAGTCCCTATACGAATTCCTGGAGCACGAGTTTGGACTTGCTCCCGCTGTTTCGATTGATACCGTCGGTGCTAGAACGGCCTCCGATGAAGAAGCGGATGCCCTTCACATCGAGCCAAAAGCGCCAGTTTTGATTGTTCGCCGTGTTAGCTATCTCGAGGACGGCACCCCACTAGAACTCGCTATTGTTGTCTCGCGAGGTGACAGGTATGAATACCAGGTCAGTCTCGAGGATCGATCTCGCAGGGTGCGAGTACCCGAACTATTTCAAGCAGCTCTAGCTGGTCAAAAGGTTGATCGATAATGACGTTCATTCGTAGCGTACTAGGCGATGTTCCACCCTCTGCTCTGGGTGTTACGAACTCTCATGAGCACGTGCTCATTGCAAGTGGCTTAATCCTTAAGCTTGAACCGGATTTTCGTCTCGATAGCATCGAGAAAGGAATCGAAGAACTCTGTGATTTTCACTCAAAGGGAGGAAGAGCTCTAGTTGAAGCATCACCGATTGGCGCAGGGAGGGACCCTGATGGATTGCGCTCGATTTCTGCTGCTACGGGCGTAACAATCATCAGCGCAACGGGATTCCATAAAACAAAGTACTACCTCGATTCCCATTGGCGTTTTCGCTATTCCGCAGATGAAATTGCGCGCCTGTTTATAGAAGAGATCGAAATTGGAATCGAGAAGAGCGGCTACGAAGGACCTTTCATCCGTCGTAGCGAAGCACGTGCAGGAATCATTAAGGTTGCTTCCGACTATCAGGTCATGGATCTCGCAACGCGCACCGCGTTTCAAGCCGCTGCGATCGCCCATGCCCAAACTGGCGCACCTGTCCTGACCCATACCGAAATGGGCACCATGGCGATTGCACAGCTAGAAACGCTTGCGGCGCTTGGCATTGACTCCAAGCACGTAGTGCTCTCGCACATGGATCGCAATCCCGATCTGCATCTGCACAAAGAGGTGGCGCAGACCGGTGCGTTTCTCGAGTACGACGGCCCTGGGCGGGTAAAGTACTTTCCGGAATCAACGTTGATCGGGCTCATACGCGGCATGGTTGAGGCTGGCCTCGGGGGGCAAATCCTGCTCGGAGGCGACACAGCGCGACGCTCCTACTGGAAAGCGTACGGAGGAGGTCCAGGCGTTGCGTATATCTTGGAGCACTTCACTGATCGGATGCGATGTGACGGGTTTTCACAGCAGCAGATCGACGACATATTGATTCATAACCCGGCACGGGCCTTTGTGTTTGCGAAGGTGGGCACATGAACCTTCCGGATCTTGCAATCGGTATCGATATCGGCACCAGTACGACTAAGGTGGTGTTGGCCGATGCGCGTGGGCAGATCCTGTGGCAGACATCGGCCTCGTACCAGTACAACTGCCCTCGTCCTCGCTGGGCAGAGCAGAACCCGCTCGATTGGTGGAAGGCGCTCTGCAGATGCACCCGCGCCCTCTTTCAGGACCATCCTGGCGCTGTGAGCCGCGTCGCCGGGGTTGCCGTCAGCGGCCAAGGGGTAGGCGTTGTGGCCGTGGATCACAAAGGTGCAGTGCTGCGGCCGGCGATTCTCTGGCTGGACCAGCGCTGCGCCGCCGACTCCGAAGATCTCCAAAACCGGCATGGCGATTGCATTGCGCGCATCAGCGGCAAGCTGCCGGCAAGTTATAACTTCGATCTACGGCTGCGCTGGATTCGGCAGAACGAGCCAGAAATCTGGATGCGAACGTGGAAATTCCTTACGCCAACGGCCTTTATCACTTATTCCCTCAGCGGCAGGCCAGTGATGAATCACTCCGACGGCGGCATTCTGCTGGCCTACGACTTAGCGGGGCGGCGCTGGTCGCCAGAGTTGTTGCAGCTCCTTGATCTTCCCGAACGGGTGTACTGCGAACTGGCAGGTTGCACTGAACCGATCGGGGCTATCACATCGGAAGCCGAGGCAGAAACCGGTATCCCCGCTGGCGTGCCGGTGGTAGCCGGCGGTGAAGACACAAGTGCGGCGGGGCTGGCCATAGGCGCCCTTATGCCGGATACGGCGCAGCTTTCACTCGGCACGGCAAGCACAGTGAATGTGCCTGCCGCTCGCAATACGATGCATCCACGTCTGCTTGCTTTTCCGCACGTGCTGCCGGAAGTGAATCTCATTGGTGGCTCAATGAGTTCAGGCGGGCTCTCCATTCAATGGCTTCGCCAAATTTTCTTTGATGATGCGCCCCCCGACGATGCGGAACTCGTGCGGAAAGCTGCGCAACTCACTCCCGGTGGGGACGGTCTTATCTTTTTGCCTTATCTTGCTGGCGAATTGCAGCCCATACACGATGGTTTCGCGCGGGGCGTTTTCTTCGGATTGACCGCGGACATGGGGCGGGTTCACCTGCTGCGGGCGATACTAGAAGGCCTGGCTTTTGCCATTCAGCACAACCTCTCTATTGCGCGCACTGTCGGAGTCGCTCCGAGCCGTCTGCATGCGGTGGGCGGACCTACGCGTAACACCCTTCTGTGTCAGATCATCGCCGATGTGACCGGAATCCCGGTGCACGTGATGGACGAAGCCGGCGGTGCAGCGCTGGGCAGCGCCCTGCTGGCAGCGTCCGGCTCGGGCTTCGCCTCACTGCACGCGATGCAAGCTGCACATGCGCGAGTTCGCGCGGCCTACTCTCCCGATTCTTCGTGCGCGGACGCCTACCAGAGCATATTCGGCGTCTACCTGGATCTCTATCCGCAGCTCAAGCATTTGTTCGTTCGCTCGTCTTCGCTTGCTAACCAGTTTTCCTCGAGGTGGATGAATGTACACGTACACTAAGAAACTTCCAATATTTGCCTCGGTGGATGTGCTGGTCGTCGGGTCCGGCTCGGCTGGGTCCACGGCTGCGATTGCTGCCGCTCGCTTGGCGAGGCGACGGCTTCCGCAAAGCCGGGTGATGCTGCTCGAGCGTTATGGATTTCTGGGCGGCACAAGCACCGCCGTTCTCGACACGTTTTATGGGTTCTTCACTCCGGGTGCACAACCCAAGAAGATCGTGAGCGGCGTCGCGGACGATTTGATCGATGAACTTCGACGCATTGATTCTGTGATCGAACGCCCCAACACTTTTGGGGCGGGTACCGGTATCACCTACAATCCCGAATTCCTCAAGATTGCCTGGGAGCGCCTTGCGCTTGAAGCAGGTGTAGAGATTCTGCTGCACTCCTTCGTGACTGATGTGATCCTTGAGGGCGATCGCATCGCAGGTGTGATTGTCGATGGCAAATCCGGGCTCGGCGCAATCCAGGCCCGCTGCATTATCGATGCCACAGGCGATGCCGACGTGGCTGCGCGTTGCGATGTTCCTTTCGAACGCGCCGGTGAGATCAGTCCGGCACAGACGCTCACGACCACGTTCAGGCTCGCCAACGTTGATGTCCGGCGGGCCACCTCGATGCCGCGCAAGGAGTTCATCGAGCGGATGGAGCACGCTGCGGAGAGCGGCCAGTACGATCTGCCAAGGCGCGAGGGAAGCATTCACATTACCCCGATCGCCTCAGTGATGGCCACTATCATGACCCGCGTGTCCGTTTCCGATCCCACCGATACTTTCGACATGACTTCAGCCGAGATTCAGGGGCGCAGTCAAGCCCTCGAGTACGAGCGCTTTCTGCGTGACATGATCCCTGGCTACGAGCACGCGCACATTGTCGCATTCAGCACGCAGATCGGCGTGCGCGAGAGCCGCCGCATCTACGGCGAATACCGCCTGACGCGGGAGGATGTGCTGGACGCGCGCAAATTCGAGGACTCTGTCGGCCTCTGCGGAGCACCCATCGAGGATCACCACACTGGCCGCGACACGCGCTGGAGCTACCTGCCCGAAGGAGAGGCTGTATCGATCCCCTACCGCTCGTTAGTTCCACAAAAAGCCGAGGGCCTGCTTGTCGCTGGCCGCTGTTTTTCGGCGACGCACGATGCCCATGCGTCGGTGCGCAGCATGGCGCAGTGCATGGCGATGGGACAGGCAGCCGGCATCGCAGCAGCACTTTCGCTCGATCAGCACACTACTCCGCGCGCTTTGCCCTATGCCAGATTGCGCGATGCGTTGCTGGCCGCCGGCGCAACGCTGGAAATCCAGCGGACTGTGCACGTCTAAGCATTTTTGAGGCGAAGGTGCAGGAGTAAGGATTGCCAACGATACGGTTGAACCTTTGCGATTACGCGGTTTTGTTCGGCTACTTTGGTTTGATTCTCGCCATCGGCCTCCGCGTCCGGCGGCGCATGGTGAGCAGCTCCGAGTACTTTCAGGCCGGCCGCTCAATGCCTGCGGTCATTACTGGCATCGCCTTTGTCGCCGCCAACTCCGGCGCCCTCGAAATCATGGGTATGGTCTCCCTGAGCGCGAAATATGGCGCCCGTGCCAGTCACTTTTACTGGCTCGGCGCGATCCCCGCGATGCTCTTCCTAGGCCTCTTCATGATGCCCATCTATTACGTGAGTAAGGCTCGCAGCGTTCCAGAGTTTCTCAAGCTTCGCTACAACGAGCCTACCCGTGCACTCAACGCCTTATCCTTCGCCATACTCATGATTCTTACTTCAGGCATCAGCCTGTATGCGATGGCCATCATACTGCACTCGTTCCTCGGGTGGAAATTTGCAACCAGTGTCGTTCTCGCGGCCGTTTTCGTTTTCATCTATGTTGCCCTCGGCGGGCTCACCGCAACCATTTACAATGAGGTTTTACAGTTCGCGCTCATCGTGCTCGGACTCGCGCCACTGATCTGGTTTCTCCTTCGGGACGCAGGCGGCTTGGCAAACCTTCGCGCTCAGATGCCCAATAACCTGGGACACAACTGGCAGGGCCTGCACTTCTTCCACCCGTTCGGTTCTCAGATGGACATCTTTGGTCTCGTATTCGGACTCGGGGCCGTGCTGGGCTGCGGGTACTGGTGCACCGACTTCCTGCTCATCCAACGCGCCTTGGCGGCGCGCAGCCCCCGTGCAGCGTCGCAAACACCTCTCGTCGCTGCGGGTATCAAACTGTTCTTCCCAGCGCTCGTGGTGCTCCCCGGGCTCGCCGCGATGGTGTTGATTCCGCACGGATTAGCCCTGCGCTACGATCTGGCCCTGCCGACGCTCCTCACGCGCTATTACGGCCACGGCTTGCTTGGTCTCGGCATCGTTGCGATGCTTTCCAGCTTCATGTCCGGCATGGCCGGCAACATTACCGCATTCAATACCGTCTGGACCTACGACATCTATCAAGCCTATCTGGTCAAAGCTAAGCCAGACCAGCATTACATTCGCATGGGTCGCGCTGCCACTTTGTTCGCCACCTTTATTAGTATTGGTACTGCGTACATCGCACTTCGCTTCAATAGCCTGATGGATTACGTTCAACTACTATTCTCGTTTTTTAACGCACCGTTGTTCGCGACATTTCTGCTGGGCATGTTTACAACATGGGCGACGCCACAAGGCGGCTTTTGGGGCCTGCTCGCAGGAACGGTGGCTTCGCTCCTGCACCATCTGGCTTACAGCATCGGCCTCTTGCCCTACGGCAGCGATATGTCGGCGAATTTCTATGGAGCGATTTTCGGCTGTACGGTTTGCTTGATTGTCACCATCGGCGTTAGTGCCTTCACACAGCGCAAATCCGCCGCGGATCTCGAAGGAATTGTCTACTCGCGGCACAATTCAGACGCATCGCAAGCGCTCTCAGGGCTCTGGACAATTGCCGCTGTTATCGCGCTAATCTGCCTCGCGTTGAACATCTGGTGGCGGTAGCGCCGGCCAAAGTTAAAGGAAGGAGGGAGAACACGTGGATCGCAATGAAGTACTCGATGCCATAAGGAATACCGGCATTGTGCCCGCGGTGCGCGTAGAAACGGAAAAGCAGGCGCTCGATGCTCTCGAAGCACTGTGCGAAGGCGGCATTCTGCTCGCTGAGCTCGCCCTGAGCACACCCCGCGCCTCCGCCTATTTGCGCGCCGCTATTACCAGATTCGAACCTACGATGATCATCGGCGCCGGCTCCGTCCTCGATGCGGAGACTGCGCGGATCAGCATCCTGGAGGGCGCACAGTTCATCGTGAGCCCAATGCTGAGTCGTTCAACCATCCGGATGTGCCGCCGTTATAGCATTCCCATTTTGCCGGGAGCCCTCACGCCAACCGAGATTCTAACTGCCTGGACCGCAGGAGCAGACATCGTCAAAGTTTTTCCCGCGAACGCTGCTGGCGGGCCGGCATACATCCGCGCGATCAGAGCTCCCATGCCGCAGGTCGCTCTCATGCCCATGGGGGGCGTGACGCTTGGCAATGCAACGGACTTCCTCAAGGCCGGGAGCGTTGCCCTCGGCGTGGGCAGCGACCTAGTCAACCTCTCCACGCTCTGCGAAGGCAACCTTGGCAAGATTGCAGCTACGGCCCGTCTTTATCGCGAACTCATACTGCAAGCCCGGTGTGTCCTACAGGCCCCCATGAACGGAGGAGAACATTGAAACCAACATTAGCGTTTCCCTATCAACTTGATCACATTCGTGACTGTATCCTCGCGCAGCGTGACACCCTTGAGGAAGTGGCGCGCATCTTTGCCGGTGCAATCGGAACAGGCGGCCTCGTCCATATCTACGCCAACGGCCATTCGCGCATTGCAGTTGAAGAACTGTGCGTGCGAATGGGTGCGCTGACCGGGTTCCACCCGCTGCTTCCCCATGCGCTCTCCAATTTCACGGATGTGGTGGGAGCCGACAGCCTTCGCCTAAACCAGGCGATCGAGCGGGTAGAGGGTCTTGGCGCCTGCCTGCTCGATGAGTTCGAGTTCGGTGCAGGTGAGCCGTTGATCGTGGTCTCCGCAACCGGCCAGACCCAGGCCGCGGTCGACGTGGCCATCGAGTTCAATCGGCGGTATCCGGCGAATCCGATCGTCGCCATCACTTCCCGCGAGCAGTCGAGCGCCGCCCCAGCCAAACACTCCTCGGGCAAGACACTGTATCACGTGGTTACGCAGGCACAGCATGGGTTCCTTCTCGACAACGGAATGCCCGCTGGCGACGTTTCCGTGAAAGTAGAGCACGGATCGCAATCCTACACAATTTGCCCGCTCTCCTCGATCGGCGCACTCACGATTGTGCATTCGCTCAACGAATTGACGCTGCGCGAATTGGTGCGCTGCGGCAAGAAGCATGTAGTGCTCGAGAACATGCACCTGCACAATACTCAGGTGAATTACGATGAATGGCTGCGTGATCAACGGTGCCGCTACGCGCGCTCTCTCGCGCACCCAGCGAAACTTGCACCAATCTTAGATTGAGGAGGCCCATGGCACGAACGTTTCTCATCACCGGCGCCTCCGGCATCGCGGCGGAAACCGCGCGCGTATTGCCTTCGCATCTTGGTCCGATTCCCGGGCGGCTCTTTCTCGTCGCCCGCCATGCCGAGCACTGCGAAGGAGTGGCGGCTTCGGTTCGCAACGACTATGAGGCGATAAGCTGGGCGATAGGCGATCTTACGAATCCGGAATTTGCGTGTAAGGTGGTTCAGCAGTGTGCTGCAAAATTTGGCCGCATCGACGCGCTGTTCAACGTGGCCGGCATGAGTGGTCGCCGCTTTGGAGATGGGCCGCTCCATGAGTGTAGCGAGGAAGGCTGGGCAAAAACCCTCGACGCCAATCTCACGACGCAATATCGCATGTGCCGCCAAACGGTCCGCGTGATGCTTGCCCAAGACCCAGCGGAAAATGGCCAGCGTGGGGTCATTCTCAATATGTCGAGCATTCTCGGAGTCCATCCCGAGCCAGAACACTTCGACACCGTCGCCTATGGAACAAGTAAAGGCGCGATCATCGCAATGAGCCGTATCATGGCAGCATCTTACGCACCACATAAGATTCGCATCAATGTAATTGCTCCCGGACTGGCGGAGACGCGAATGAGTGCGCATGCCGCATCTGACACCGCCATCGTCGACTTCATGCGCATCAAGCAGCCACTCGTCAGCGGCATGATTTCTGTCGAGGACATTGCGCAAGTTTCCGCGTTTTTGCTCACCGACGCATCTCGAGCTATCACGGGACAGTGCCTAGCTGTAGATGGAGGCTGGGGATTGGCCTGATCCAAATCAACTGCGGGAACACGCATCTTGACCCCCAACGTAGAGAACAGCATGAAGATTCTATTCTTCGACATCTTCGGCCCGCACGAGTATGGAGGCGATGCGACTCTTGGCAGAGATCCATCGTCCCCCTTACCCTCTTCCAGACTTCGCCGATGGCAAAGACGCTTCGCTGCTATGGCGGCCTTCCGGCACTGTCCCGCTCTCCATTTCCGACTAGGTGCTGTCTTGAAGCTTGGCTCAAGATTGTCACGACTGTCTGTTCTTGCCTCTCTTATATTTGTTCTTTCGCTCTTAACGATCCTAAACGCAGCCCGTGCGGCTCAGGTCCCCTCTTACAGCCTATCTTCACGGAAAGTAGGGCAACTTCCCTTCTCGTGGACCCACGCGATGACGTCCCAGTGCGTAAGGCAGTGTCGGTCTTTGCCGGGGACGTGGAGAATGTTTTGGGTAAAGCAACAAAGGTCGTTCACACCCTAAACGTCCAAGAAGCTGCGCGAAATCTTGGCTGGCATCGCGAAATCTTGGCTGGCATATTGACTACCGCGATCGCTATGAAAGAGCAAGGCGCCCTTCGATGGCCGCCGCTGCCAGGCCATCTCCAGCGCGTCGATGACCAGACTGCGCTCCATGTGTGGTTGCAGGCTCCAACCCACCACGCGCCGGTTGAACAGATCGATGACTACGGCCAGATACAGCCAGCCTTCCTCCGTTGCGATGTAGGTGATGTCGCCCGACCAGGCAGCGTCTGGACGCAGAGGCGAGAAGTTGCGATCCAACCGGTTCGGAGCTATCGGAAGATCATGCCGACTATCGGTGGTGGCCACGCGGAAGCGCCGCTTGCCACGCGCGCGGATGCCATGCTGCTTGCCCACGCGCAGCCCTCGCTTGCGCAACTCGCGCCACATGCGCGGCCACCCGTAGACGCCGTGCATCTCCGCATGAACGGCGCGAATATGGACCAACAGCGCTGTTCGGCCGTCAACTCGACGCTCCGGCCAGAGCCGCGCAGCTGCCGGCCCGATGCGCCTTCACCCAGTTCGCTAACGTCTGTTTCCACAATCCCCAAGCTGCGAGCAGCCTCCGAAACTCGCTGGCCTGACTCCACCAGACGCACTGCCTCCTGCTTGAACTCAAGCGTGTAGGCCTTCCGCGGTATCTTCACCATCTTCATCGCCCCTTCGCAGTTTAATCACTCTGCTAAGGGGTACGTTTTGCGGAGGCAAGCTCATTCTTGACTGTTCACACACTATAATGCGTCTGCAAATTTGCAAGCAGATTGTGTGTCAGGCCTATATTTTACGTTGTGCTCGTTATTTGAAGGATGCTTTATTACTCCTGTAAAAACGTAAAGACTATTTCGTTTCCGGAAGTAAATTCTGCTCACGCATAGGAGTAGAGCTTTCTGAGCCAGTACGCTCGCCTGAAAAATATCCGTAGACGCACGGAAGAAGAACCAGTGTAAGCAGAGTGGAACTCAGCAGTCCCCCGATGACTACGATGGCCAGCGGACGCTGAATTTCCGATCCCGGTCCGGTTGCAAAGAGAAATGGCACCAGGCCAAGCGCCGCAACGGTTGCCGTCATCATGACAGGACGGAAACGCATATGCGTGCCTTTGCGGATTGCTTCTTCCTGCGAAAGCCCTTCTTCGCGCAGCTTCCGAATATAAGAGATGAGAACAACTCCATTGAGAACGGCGATGCCCCACAGCGCGATAAATCCGACAGAAGCAGGTACAGACAGGTATTCGCCGGATAAGAATAATCCGAAGACTCCGCCGATAGAAGCCAAGGGCAGCACAGTGATGATAAGCGCCGCGAAGCGCACCGATTTGAAGAGAACGAAGAGCAGGAAAAAAATGGCCGTAATAGTGATGGGGACGATAATCATCAGGTGATGCAGCGCGCGCTGCATATTGTGAAACTGCCCTCCCCATTCGATGTAATAGCCGGCAGGCAACTGTACCTGGTGCTCAACTTTATTCTGCAGCTCTGCGACGAAGCCGCCCAGGTCCTTGTTCTGCACATTAACGCCGACAACGATGCGGCGCTTACCCATACTACGGTTGATAAGAGCAGGTCCTTCCATGACACGGATGCTGGCCAGATCTTCGAGCGGAATTTTGGGACCATCAGGAGAGCTTATTTGCAGCTCGCGGATATCGGAAACACTGTCGCGCAGATTCTGTGGAAGGCGCACGACTGCCTGGAAGCGGCGTTCTCCTTCATAAATCTCAGTCGCCGATTTGCCGGCAATCGCTGTTTCGATAACGTCATTTACATCGGCTGCGTTCAATCCATAACGCGCGATTGCGCTGCGGTCGATGTTGATATTGAGATACTGTTGACCGCCAACACGGTCTACGCGTGTGTCCTGCGTTCCCTGTATAGTGTGGGCGATGGTGGTAATTTGCCGCGCCTTCTCGACCAGAACATCCAGGTCGTCACCGTAAAGCATGACTGCGACATCAGCACGCACACCGGAGACCATTTCATCAACGCGGTCTGAGATTGGCTGAGACATCACCAGATTGAGTCCCGGCAAGACCGCCAGCGCTTTACGCATCTGTTCGGCAATAGTCTCTTGCGTCATGCCATGCGGTCTTTTGTCGAAGGGTGTCAGGGACGCGAGCACGTCGGCCTCATTCGGGCCAGCGGGATCGGCGGGCGATTCGCCGCGGCCGACGCGCGAGACGACGTTGTCTACGCCAGGGATTTTCAGCATGATGCGCTGCATCTCCATTTCCATGCGCAGCGATTCGTCGAGAGAGATGTTCGGAACGCGATCGGCATTTGGCGAGAGGGTTCCCTCTGCCATCTCCGGAATAAAAGCTGTACCCAGAAACGGGAAGAGGCAAAGTGCGGCGATGAATAGTGAGACAACGGTGATGATAGTGGTCCTGCGGTGCGATAAAGCCCAGTGAAGAATCTTGTTATAGGGGCGGCGAATATTTCGCACTAGCCACGTATCTTCTTCAGACCCGCCCTTCAACATGTATGAAGAGAGCACCGGCGAAATCGTAAGCGAAAGGACCAGCGAGATGCCGAGCGCGATGGCGATGGTGTAGGCCAACGGCGAGAACATCTTGCCTTCCATGCCTTCGAGCGTCATGAGAGGCAGGAAGACCAGGATAATGATGGTTACGCCAAAGACCACGGGGGTGGCAACTTCAGCCACAGCAGCGAGGGTCAGTTTGATCCGATCTGCCGTTGAAGATGGATCATGTCCGGTATGGTGCGCGTGACTCAGCCGCGAAAAAACATTCTCTACTACAACTACAGAACCATCCACCATTAATCCGATGGCGATAGCAAGGCCCCCCAACGACATGAGATTCGCTGAAAGCCCGATCTTGTTCATCACCAGAAACGTCAATAGGGGTGTGAGGATCAGCGTTGCGCAAACGATCAGGCTGGAACGGACGTCGCCCAGGAACAGAAAGAGAATCACGATAACGAGGACGATACCTTCACCGAGTACTTCCGTTACGGTATGGATAGCAGCATCGACCAGTTTCGAGCGATCATAATAGGGCGTGATCTGAAAGCCGCCTGGGATCATGTGCTTCGAATTGATCTCGGCGACACGCTCCTTTACGCGGCCAACGATTTCTTTCGCGTTGCCGCCCGAAGTCATCAGCACGACGCCGCCTACGGCTTCTGTGTAGCCATTCTTGATCATGGCGCCGTAGCGAACTTCCGTGCCCATCCGTACTTCAGCCACATCGCGGACATAGACGGGTGTTGCTCCACTCTCCTTTAGCACGATATTGCGGATATCGTCGAGATTGCGAACAAGCCCTACTGACCGGATGAGATACTGCTCGGCATGCTGCGGCAGGATGCCTCCTCCGGCATTGGCATTGTTGTTGGCGAGCGCGTTGCGCACATCCTGAATCGTCAGGTTGTAATAACGAAGCTTTTGCGGGTCTACCAACGTTTCATACTGCTTGACGTAGCCGCCAGTAGAGTTAATTTCGGCGACGCCTGGAATAGAGCGCAAAAGCGGACGCACCACCCAGTCCTGAATGGTCCTTCGTTGGATCAGCTCATCTTTCGTCAGCGGACGCTTCCCATCGTTCGGCGTTTCCAGCGTGTATTGATAGACCTCGCCAAGAGCATTCGTGATTGGCCCAAGTATGGGCGTCACGCCTTCGGGCATTTTGTCGCGCAGCTCATTCAAGCGCTCAGAAACCATCTGGCGTTCGAGATAGAGATTGCGCCCGTCTTCAAAAACCAGCGTGATCAGCGACAATCCCGGCTTGATAAGAGAACGCATATCAGTCATGCCCGGAAGCCCGGTCATGGCGATCTCAATAGGGATGGTGATAAAGCGCTCTACTTCTTCCGGAGACTTCCCTGGCGCTTCGGTTGCGATCTGCACCTGAATATTCGTGACGTCAGGAAATGCATCGACAGAAAGCTTTTGCGCAGCGTGAACGCCGAAGCCGCAGAGAACGGCTGCCACGACCACATAGATGATCCGGTGCCTGAGGGCCGCGCTGACAAGATTATTCAACATGCGCTACTCGCTCCCTTTGATGGCATTCTGTTTGCGCTGATTATTCAGGTGGAATGCGCCGTCGAGAACAATCTTCTCTCCCGGATTGATGCCGCTTTCAAGCACTCGATCATCGTTGAATTCGGGACCAAGCGTTACCTCGCGCAGCTTGAATTTTCCCGGAGCTAGTTCAACGAAGACGTAATCGTTATTGCTTTCGCGAACAATTGCTGTAGACGGTATCGTGGTCCGGCGTTCGCTGTGATCGATAAAGGTCATGCTGGCGAGCATGGCAGGCTTGAAAATGCCGCGCGGATTCGCGAGGTCCATGCGCACCGGGATGGTGCGCGTCGCAGGATCAACAACCGGCGAAACATAAGAAAGTTTCCCTTCGACTTTCTCATCCGGCAGAGCGGGAATATTCACGACAACGTGCATCCCTTTGTGCAGTCTTTCCGCGCTCTCTTCAGGAACATCCGCAACCAGCCAGACGTTTGATAGATCAGCCACCATGAATGCCACTTCAGCAGGTTGCACAATCTGCCCGATGGTTACTTTGCGCTCCAGCACAGTGCCGGAGATGGAGGACACAATTGGATAGTCGGCATTGAGCTGGCGGGTGGTTTCAAGCTTGTGGATAGCTGCATCAGTCATGCCCAGACCGCGCAGTTGTGTGCGAATAGCGGATGCTTCAGTACTGGCCTGCAGAAGCTCGGCGCGGCGCCGCTCCAATTCAGCGCTTCCGATCACGTCTGCTTTTACCAGTTGCTCTGCGCGATTCGTGGCCTGCTGCGCCAGATCCTGTTGTGAATAGGCCTTGATAAAGGCAAACTGCGTATCGGAGAGATCCGTGCTGTGCAGTGTAGCCAAGGCTTCACCGCGATGCACATATTGTCCTTCGAGTACGAGGAGCTTGATGATGCGACCTGAAACGGGAGAGCCAACGCGCGCAATCCGGCTAGCATCCGTTTCAATGCGCGCCGCAACTTGAAGCGAATTGGCCACGTCATGGACTTGCGGCTCGCCAATCTTCAGCTGTTCAGCTAATTCTTTATCGACAGTGATTTCCGTCGGATCGTTTTCCGCTTTTACCGCCTTTTCCGCGGAAGCTTTTGGCCTGTTGCAACCGCTCACAGCAACGAAGGACCCCACGAGGACAATTGCAGCCGATAGATGAAGCAGGAGCGAGCCCCACTTTCTGGCAGCTTTAGAACAAAATTGGATATGCATCAGGGTCTTCCTCCAGGCATTACTGCGCCAAGCTCTTCCAGATCAATCAAAGCTGACTGCCGCGCATATTGCGCATCCAGCAAGTCACTGCGCACGCTTTGCAATACACGCTGCGCATCCAGCACCTCAACAATGCCGCGCTCTCCAAAGTGGTAGGCAGACTGCGCAGCTTCCACGGCGCTTTCCGCTTCATGCAGCGATCCAGCTTGTAGCGCCGTAACCTGCTGGTCGGCAAGCTGGTACTGTTCATAAGCGCGCTCCAGCGCAGAAATCATTTCCAGACGCATCTGGTCTCGAACAGCAGTGGATTCGCGAACTGCCGCTGTTGCCTGCTGAATTTGTCCATGGCGACGGTCCCACAACGGCAGAGGTATGGTCACGCCTGCTCGCCAGAAAGTCAGATCTGGCTGATGCTCATATTCGCCGTAGAAAACAGGTTGCGGCACTCGAAGCGAACGCTGATGCTGCAGCGAAGCCTCTGCTCTCTGAACATCAGTTTGCGCCTGCTCCATTGCCGGATGCGCGCGCAGAACCGCTTCGCGCAATTCGGGCAGAGGCGGCAGGTGGATAGGCGGCTCCAACAAGCCTCGCGGGTCGAGATTTCTGTCAGGCGGCGCTGCAATGGCTACACGCAACACAGCGATCGAGTCGGCAAGACGTATCTGAGCACTACGCACCATGAATCGCGCGCGGGCAAGCTCTGCCTCCGCGCGCGTCAGCTCAAGGCGACCTTTTTCGCCCACTCGTACTTCTACTTCCACACGCCGCCGCAGGTCTTCTACAAGAGAGAGATTTTCCTGTGCATGAGCTATTTCTTCTTTGCGTCGCAGCACGTCATAGAAAGCGTGCTTCACATTCGCCACCACTGAGCGCCTCACGCTGGCGAGAGCAAAGCCGTTGCTGTCGCGACCGAGCGCCGCTACACGTTGCCGGGACCTCCGCTCTGACGGAATCTCAAAAGTCTGGTATGCAGCATAGTGCTGCAGAAGGCCGGGAGCGCCAGGCACCGACACGTCATCGCGAGCGCTTTGATGACCACTGAAGAACTCCACCTGCGGATTGGTATATGCCTTTGCTGTCTTTACAGCAGCAGCAGCCTGGGCAGATCTGGCTTCTGCTGCGTGCAGCCGCGGGCTGTTCTTTTCTGCAAGCGCAAGTGCTTCATCCAGAGTCAGTGGCTGAGATGCGTCCCCGGCAGAAGAATCAGGAACTGCTGGCAATGCAGCAGAAGGAAGATCGGCAGGCTGCTGCGCATGAACAGCACAGGGAAAAAGCGCAAGAAGTACAAGAAATCGAAATGCCACGCTAACTCATAGGCAATCGTGTTTCCAAATGAAAATGCCTGAAATACAGCTATTTCGCTTCCATGTTGTCCCATTCGGTACACCTGTTTCGATCCACTGTACGTAAAGGGACAATCGACATTGGCTAACTGCGTTTCTATCTTACCTATCAGCATGGGCATCGAATTGCATCGGCAATGACCTGTGGAGCCCAGATTCCCTGCCTCAGACATAACAGCAGCGCTTTCTCTACCGCTCGAAGCGCCTCGTTCTGGTGCTGCATGGGAAAATACAGAGGTGATGTCCATTCCCTGGCAAAATCTGCGGAGCTCTCGCTGGAAAGCCATCTATATTGGCATTCTTATTCTGCTGCTAGCCATTACCATCTGGCTTACGCCACCCCGCGCCGTTGAGTTGCATAACATTCTGCACCACCTGAATTTTCTACCGTTCATGATTGCCGGAATGATCTTCGGCTGGAGAGGAGCCGTGTGGGCGCTCCTCTTTGCGACATTGGTACAGACGCCAACCATTGTGCGCCATTGGACACATTGGCCAATGGACGCGCAGGATCAGGTCGTGGAACTCAGCATCTTTGGCGCAGCCGGAATCATTGCAGGATTTCTCTCCGACCGCGAGCGCATTCAGAGAAAGCGCGTAGAAGCAACCAAGACAGAACTGGAACATGTTTATACAGAGCTGCGGCAGAAAATCGACCAGATGAAAAAAGCTGAACGTCTGTCCGCCGTAGGGCAACTCGCCGCCAGCCTCGCGCATGAGATTCGAAATCCGCTGGCAAGCATCTCCGGCGCTGCTGGCATTTTGAAACGCGGCCACGCTTCGCAGGAGAACACCGACGAGTGCCTTGGGATTCTCGAAAAAGAGTCGCAGCGGCTCAACAAACTTCTGACTAATTTTCTCGACTTCGCGCGGCCACGACTTCCGCGATATCAGCCCGTTAATCCAGGAACGCTCATCGAATCCGTTGCCAGTATTGCGCGCCACTCTGCCATTCTGCGTGATGTTGAGCTGGTTATTGAAGAGGCGAAGAATATACCTGCAGTTGAATGTGATGCGGAACAGTTGAAGCAAGTCCTGCTGAATCTCATCATCAATGCTGTGCAGGCAACCGAGGGACCAGGCACGGTCCAAATTCGCAGCTTTGTCAGGCAAAACCGCCTGCAAATTGAAATCTGTGATGAGGGCAGCGGAATCGCCCCGGAACAGCAGGAGAAAATTTTCGATCCCTTCTTCACTACGAAAGAAAACGGCACAGGCCTCGGGCTCGCCATTGCCGCTAACATTATCGAGCAGCACGGAGGCACTTTGAGCGGGACTAATAATCCTGAAAAAGGAATGACCTTCCGTCTGGAGCTTCCCATTACTCGCCCGCTGAAACCTGGGGAGGCCACGCGCGCGCAATGAGCACAAACCGCATCCTCGTGGTAGATGATGACAGCAGTCTTCGCAGTGTCATGAAGATGCAGCTTGAAGAGGCTGGTTATCATGTCTCGCTCGCATCTGACGGAGCAGAGGCATATGAAAAGCTGCGCGACATCAGGCCTCAGCTCGTTATTACTGATCTCAAAATGCCCACCAGCGGGCTCGATCTATTACGTCGAATAGCAGATGAGGATATTCAACCAACGCTGATCATCATTACCGCCTTCGGTACTGTGGAAACAGCCGTGGAGGCCATGAAGCTGGGCGCCTATGACTATGTGACCAAGCCGCTCGATTTCGAAGAGCTGGTCCTGGTCGTTCATCGCGCGATGGAGCGCCAGAACCTGCTTGAAGAAGTCCGCAATCTGCGTTCAGCGCTCGATCAGCGGTACGGATTTGAAGGAATTATTGGTCGCGCGAAGAGTTTCCTCCGCGTGCTAGACCAGGCTGCACGCGTCGCTCAGCATGACTCTACAGTTCTGATCCACGGCGAAACCGGAACGGGTAAGGAGTTGCTGGCACGAGCCATCCATCACAACAGTCGACGCAAGGCCAAATCATTCATCACTATTAACTGTGGAGCGATCCCGAAAGACCTGATTGAAGCAGAACTCTTCGGTTATACGCGCGGATCATTTACCGGTGCGCACACTACGCGAGCGGGCAAGATTGAAGCTGCTGATGGAGGGACGCTCTTTTTGGACGAAATCGGGGAACTCTCCCTTGACGCTCAGGTAAAGCTGCTACGCGTACTTCAACAAGGAGAGATTTCAAAGATCGGCTCCTCGGAAACAATACGTGTCAATGTACGGGTGATTGCGGCGACGCATCGCAACCTGCAGGCCATGATTGAAGACGGAACATTTCGTGAAGACCTGTATTATCGGCTGGCGGTTGTGCCCTTGCATTTGCCTGCATTGCGCGAGCGCAAAGAAGACATTCCTGAACTTGTGGAGCATCTCTTCCAGAAAGCAAAAGAGCGCCACGGTATCACTGGCGTACAACTTGCCCCGTCAATCATGCCGTATCTTGCCGCATACCGGTGGCCCGGCAATGTGCGAGAACTTGAGAACGTAATTGAACGCCTGCTGGTGCTCAGCTCTCATAAATCCATCGGAGAAGAAGACCTGCCGGAGGAGATTCGCCGCGTGCAGCCAAATGCATCTTCTTTTCGAATCGATCTCCCCGACGAAGGGATCAGCCTTGAAGGAGTAGAACGCGAGCTGATAGTACGTGCCTTAGAACGCTTCAATGGAAACCAAACGCACGCCGCAAAGTATCTCGATATAAGCCGCCGGACGCTCATCTACCGCATGGAAAAATACGGGTTGCTGTAGCAAAAAAACGGTCTGCCAGGTTGGAATTTGCGCATAGTCGAGCATCACGCCGTAATGCTTCGGAACCAGCTCAAGGCAGTCGGCAAGAACGGCCATCATTCCAAAGCAGATCGAGCTTGATGATTCCCATGTCTGAGCAGTCGTCCTTGTCCCACTGGGCGACGGTACGCCCGGCCATCGATGCCGCTCTATCGGGACCACTGAATCGAGCTGCTCCTGGCAGATGACCATGCCGCCGTTGTGCTGCGCGAGGTTGCGGGGAAGATGCTGCATCCGCTCGCAAACCTCCAGAAATTTCCGATTGCGCCTGTTTCGCAGATCAAACCCGGCGACCCTGAAGGTGTTCTCCAGCGTGTCCTTCGGTTCGCGCCACTCCCATGCAGTCTCCAGCTTCGAGATTCGTGAGGTTTCATCTTCCGTGAAGCCGAGCACCTTGCCGGTCTCCTTGGAGGCCGACCGATGGCGATAGGTAGTGGCGTTTGCGGATTACTTCCCAGGCATCGAAGAAGATGCTGGCGCAGCACCCTTCGCGAGATGGAGCGAGACGGCCTCATCGTGCGGAAGAATCTTAGTGGACGAGTGCTTCATGTGGAGTATTCGCTATCCGAGTCAGGCGGTTACGTGGCGCTGCATCTCATCAGCATGTTGCTAAATTGGAGCAACGAACACTTGCCCTTCAAGACGGACGAGTGAATTGGAGTCAACCATCGACAGAGGATGTGGGTTCAATAACCGTTGCCGAGGTTCCCAAAGGGTGCTCAGGTTGCCATCCACTACGCCTGTTCCCAATGGGTTATGTCTTTTGGGAATCCTGTCACGGCAGAAGTGGAACCGTTGAAATGCGGCAAAGCAAAACGACGGGTATACCCCACGGCTACGGGTCTGCACAACTGCAGGCTGTTCCCCAAAGATCTCCCGGACATCCGTCATGATTTGCCCCCACTTTAGCCCACAATAACGATTTCTCAGGGCTCTTTTTGCGGTACTTATAGCGCCAACCGCTCCCGCTAAGTTATTGAAACTCCGTAAATGATTTATCTTGGGAGCAGAGAGTCGGGGGGGCGAATCCCTCCGCCCCGACCATTTCTGGTCCTGCCTTCTTCGATCTATTTTCGTATAGGTCCGATTCCCCCAAAGGAAGATATTATGCGCGGACGAGATTGGCCCAGGTTTAGCTTTGTAAACCTGGGGCACCTGGGAAAGCCTGAGGGGGATTCCGCAACTTCATGTTTCAGGTTGTGTTTGCCTGGACGTGAAAGGAAAGGCCATGAAAGTGTTTCGCGGTATATGGGCTGTTGCAGTCTCTGCTGTTCTTTTTGGATCTGCGTGCGTGCGGGCGCAGGTTGCTCCACCACCACCTCCTCCTCCGCGTCCGGCGCATCCTCCGATGATCTTTCTTGGAATGGCGCATGTGGATGGATTGACCGATCATGATGACATCAAAGTAGGTCCGTACGTGGGCCGGTATCGCTCGATTGTGTTGCGGGTGAGGTATGCGCCGATTCGGTTTGAGCAGGTGGTCATCCACTATGGCAATGGCACGGCGCAGACACTTCCGGTCAAGGCGTTCATTCGTGCGGGAGGACAAAGCCAGCCTCTTCTGCTGCCCGGGCGCGAGCGCGTGATTGCCAGCCTGGAGTTGTGGTACTCACGCGCGAATCCGGGTAATCCAAATAAGCCGGAGGTGCGGTTGTTCGGAATGCCGTAGTTTTCAAACGAGGTTTATAAGGGGAGTATGCAGCGGACAGAGTTGTGCATCCGGCTCGATATCCCGTGGTGGACAATACCGCACTGCATTACCGCAGGAACAAACCCTCAAATGCCAGCCTTTCTCACACGGGCGGTTCTAATGACAGTAGAACTGAATATGTGATGGAGCTTGACTTTGCGCAGCCGGGTGATTCATACGGAAATGGCCAAACTTTCGGCAAATATGATTCAGGTACTCTGGCAGCAGGAACGCAGTGGGTCGTTGATTGGTCGCATAACCCAGGGGACGTAGGGAATACAGCGAGGGAGGAAATGGAGAGCTCAGCGAAATAGATGACCAATCTTCGACAACAGATGTGCAACTGTGTGTCAGGTCGCTACGCATACCATAGCTGGGCAATGTGACTGAATTCGGGCATTCGTGCGATGGTGTTTTTCTCTCTGGACGATTGTTTATGAAAGCGTGTACATTGCAGTGAGAATACCCCTCCGCAACTATCGCTGAATTTTTGCCTTGAGACTGTTGTTGCGGCTGTGTAGGCGAACCCATACCATCTGAATCTGAATTAGAAGGGAAGAACCGGGCACGTGGACCTGACACTCATTGACTGGCTCATCATGCTGCTGTACTTCGTTTTTGTGCTGGGCATTGGCTTTGCACTGAAGCGGTTCATGCGGACGAGCAAAGACTTTTTCCAGGCCGGAAGGTCGCTGCCTGCCTGGATCTGCGGGCTGGCGTTTATTTCGGCCAATCTGGGCGCGCAGGAAGTGATCGGGATGGGTGCTTCTGGCGCAAAGTATGGCATTGCCACGAGTCACTTTTACTGGATTGGTGCAATTCCGGCGATGATCTTTGTGGGCGTCTTTATGATGCCGTTTTATTACGGCTCAAAGGCGCGCTCGGTGCCGGAGTTTCTGCGGCTACGTTTTGATGAAAAGACACGTGCCTATAATGCGTGTTCGTTTGCGGTGATGACGGTCTTTTCGTCGGGCATTTCGATGTATGCGATGGCGCGGCTGATCCAGACGCTGCATGTGTTTGATTCGCTGTTTATCCGGCTGAACATACCGGTGGAATGGATCTTCCATTTTGCAATTTTCCTTTCCGCGATCATTGTGCTTGGGTATATCTTTGCAGGCGGCCTGACAAGCGCGATTTACAACGAGGTACTGCAATTCTTTCTGATTGTGGCCGGTTTTCTGCCGCTGGTGTGGGTGGGGCTGAAAAACGTAGGCGGATGGAGCGGGCTGAAAGCTGCGCTTCCCGCGGCCTATACACACTCATGGCATGGGATGACGAATCCACACAATAATCCGTTGGGAGTGGAGTGGTTCGGCCTGGCGATGGGCCTGGGCTTTGTGCTCTCGTTTGGGTACTGGTGCACGGATTTTCTGGTAATCCAGACGGCGATGGCTTCTGACTCGGAAGAGTCGGCGCGCCGGGTCCCGCTGATTGCGGCGATTCCGAAGATGTTCTTTCCGTTCCTGGTGATTCTGCCGGGCCTGATTGCCATTGCGACTCCGGCGATGACGCAGCACGCGATGTTGCAAAGCGGGCCGGTGGCAACGGCGAGCGCGAGCACAGATGCTGCTCCGGCACAGTATGGCAAGGGGTTGATTCCGGCGAAGGTCAATCCGGTGACGGGCAAGGTGATGACGGATGAGCATGGAAATCCGGTGCTGGATTATGACCTTGCGATTCCGAACATGCTGCTGCATTACTTCCCGACGGGCATTCTGGGGCTGGGCCTTACAGCGCTGCTGGCAAGTTTTATGTCCGGCATGGCGGGGAACGTGACGGCGTTTAATACGGTCTGGACGTATGACCTGTACCAGTCCTACATCAAGAAAGATGCGCCTGATTCGCATTACCTGAAGATGGGGCGATGGACGACAGTGGTCGGCATCCTGATTTCCATCGGGACGGCGTATATTGCCACCTCGTTCAACAACATCATGGATACGCTCCAGCTTGTTTTCTCGTTTGTGAACGCGCCTTTGTTCGCGACCTTCCTGCTGGGTATGTTCTGGAAGCGCACGACCGGGCACGGTGCTTTTATCGGGCTGGTGAGCGGAACGGTTGCCGCTGTTCTGCATCACGGGTTGACGCTGCCAGTCACGGCTCATCCCGGTATTCACGGCGGTTGGATTGCAATTGTGCATACGTATCCGAGCGAAATGGCGCAGAACTTCTGGACGGCCATCTGGGCGTTTTCCACAAACTTTATTCTGACTGTGGTGGTGAGCCTGATGACGAAGCCGCGTCCAGAGCCGGAACTGGTTGGACTGGTGTATTCGCTGACTCCGAAGCCGGTGGAGCACCATATGGCGTGGTATGCACGTCCAAAGGTAATTGCGGTTGGATTGCTGGTGCTGCTGGTGGCGCTGAATCTGATCTTCCGGTAATGATGTTTGTTCTTTGGCATTTGTTTGGTATGCCAGGTATTCGGTTTGTAAGCTGAGGAGTGTATGAGTCTTGATTTGCGGATTCCGATGGGACTGATGTTCTCGATTGTTGGGCTGATTCTTACGCTGTATGGGCTGTTTACGCGGGGCAGTGCTGTCTATGAGCGCTCGGCGGGATTGAACATTAATCTGATTTGGGGCATCGTAATGCTGGTATTTGGCGGGACGATGTTTCTGCTGGGACGCGCAAGCGACAGGCGTGCTGCGGCAAAGCCGATTGAGGGAACGAACCGTCCGTTGGGCGGACATGGGCACGAGCACTGATTCCTTAAAGCCCTCCATCCGTGCGGATGCTGTTGGCGCGTGAGAGAAATTCAACCACAATCTCCACATCGCTGACTGTCATTTCCGACAAGAGCTTCTCCATCTGTTCGTTGATTTCCGCGTAGTACGGCGACATTCTCTCCAGCTTCTTCGGGTTTACATGCACCAGGACGCTGCGCCTGTCTTTGGGGTTCCTCTCCCGCTTCACATATCCTGCCCTTTCCAGGCGGTCAAGCATCACGGTCACGCCGCCTGTGGTCAATCCGGTATATTCAGCAAGCTTTCCCGGAGTGGATGGCCCCAGCAAGTCCAGCACGCTCATGCATTGCATGTCTGTAAGACTTAGTCCTTCACGGTCCGCCACTTTCTGGTTAAAAAGAATGGCCCCGGCGATGAATTGACGAATTTGTCGGGTGAGCTCTGCGTGTAGTGCCGCGCGTTTTTTTGTTGACATGGCTTCCCAGGTAATCTTAATTTATTGATATCTTATTTTATAAGATAGGGAGAGACTTTCGAACATGACATCAATTGCAACACAAAAAGGATACAAGGGAATGGGCATGGAAGGGCCCATTGCCCGCTGGTATGAGAAAAACATGCGGCGGGACATTGCCGAATACTGCAAGCTGGCCGAGCGGCTGAAGGCAGGACTCCCGCAAGGCGGAGATGTTCTGGAAGTGGCTCCTGGGCCGGGGTTCTTGGCCATTGAATTGGCAAAAGGCGGAAATTTTCGTGTGACCGGGCTTGACATCAGCAGGACTTTTATCGAGCTCGCCCGCCAGAATGCATCAGAAACCGGCGTCCGCGTGGACTTTCGGCATGGGAATGCTTCTGCAATGCCGTTTGCAGAAAATAGTTTCGATTTGCTTGTATGCAGGGCGGCATTCAAGAACTTTTCCGAGCCAGTGAAGGCGCTCAGGGAGATGTACAGAGTGCTGCGTTCGGGAGGGACGGCGCTCGTGGCGGATTTGCGACGGGACACACCGGTGTCTGCTGTCCACAATTATGTGGACGGCCTGGACGTGGGTGCGATCAACCGCTGGATGATCAAGGCGACATTTCGTTTCATGCTGCTGAAGCGCGCCTATACAAAGCACGAATTTGGGCAGATGCTGGCAGGCATTCCATTCCGGAAGGTAGAGATACATGAATCTCCGGAAGGGCTAGGGATGGAAGTCTGGATGACAAAGTGAGCGTAAAAGCTGTCGTTCCGAACAAAAGGGGAAATAGTCGCTGCGGTCCCTGGCACCTGGAAGCAGAAGCAGGTCCTTCATTGCTGCGCTCCCCGGTGACAACAGTTGTTGTAATGATAATGTTGAGTGGCGGGCGCTGGCCAATCAGGGCTTCTCTTTTGGGAAGATGGGTCTGAGAACTTCCTTCTTCTTTACACTTTCGCAACTCCGCCCTCGCTACACTAGCAATAGATGAAGCATCGAACGATTCAACACTATGAGCTGGTGCGGCGGCTGGGCGTGGGCGGCAGCGGCGTGGTGTTTCTGGCCAACGACACGCTGCTGATGCGGCCCGTGGTGCTGAAAATTCTGAAGCGCGGCGCGCTTACCCTGGAGCAGATGCGCACGACCGTGCTGCGCGAGGCGCGCATGGCTTCGGCAATTGAGCACCCGAACGTCTGCGGAATCTATGAAGTCGGCGAGGAGGGCGAAGAGGCCTTCATTGTGATGCAGTACGTGCCGGGGCAGTCGTTGGACAAGATCATTGCGAAAGGGCCGGCGAGCATTCAGCTCGTGCTTTCCGTCGGTATCCAGATTGCAGATGGCCTGAATGCGGCGCATTCGCTGGGCATTTTTCACCGCGACCTGAAGCCGGCCAATGCCATTCTTACGGATGGCGGACTGGTGAAGATTCTTGACTTCGGTCTGGCGCGGCGCATCAACACGGAAGATGCGGAGTTCGATCCGTCGAAATCGTCGCGGCGCAAGCCCGGACCGGTTGCAGCCACGTATACAGCGCGGGGTGGCACCATTGCCTATATGGCCCCGGAGCAGTTTGTTACCGGGCAAAGCAGTGTGCAGAGCGACATCTGGGCACTGGGCGTGATCTTATATGAGCTGGTGAGCGGACGGCATCCGTTTGCGCGGCCCGATGCGGATGAGTTCCAGAGTATTCGCGCGATTCAGTTTGTGGATCCGCCGTTGCTGTCACAATGCTGTCCCGAGGTGCCTGCGGAGCTCAGCTCGGTGATCATGCGCTGTCTGGAGAAGAACCCAGCGGAACGATATGCGAGTGCGGCTGAGGTCCGGGAAGCGCTGAAGACCATTATGAAGGCGCTGCAGCTTGAGACCGGGATTATTCCGGGAGAAGCTGCGGCGCAACTACCTGTTTCGACGCCGGAAGAGAAACGTACCACTGGATTACTTTCGATGCTGGCGGAGCGCTTCCGTGAATCGGCGGACACGCAGACCCGGCAGAATGCGATTGTGGTACTGCCGTTCCGGAACCTCGGTCCCTCAGAGGTAGCGCCGCTTTACGGCTTTGCACTGGCGGATGCGATTTCTGCACGCATCTCGCGCATGTCTTCACTGGTGGTGCGGCCTACGAGCGCGCTGATGCGGCTGCCGATTGCCCGGCTTGATCCGCTGGAGATTGGGCAGAAGCTGCTGGTGCGGTGGGTGCTGACGGGAAACTTTATCCGCTCAGAAAAGGGTTTTGACCTGAACTGGCAACTGCTGGATGTTTTGCGGCAGAGCGTGAGCAGCGGCGGTTCGATCAGCGTGCCATCGTTTGATCTTGTGGCGGTGCAGACGGAAATCTGCAATGAAGTGTTTGCTTCTCTGCAGGGAATGGGACAGCTTACGCAGACCAACGACCGCAGCGGAGCTCCGCGCACAACTTTGACGGAAGAAATCTCAGAAGAATATCTTCAGGCGCGCGCTGTTCTCTCGGCTTTTATGCAGCGCACGGGCAACAAGGGTGACCTGGACCATGCTCGCGAGCTGTTTGAGCGCGTGACGCAGCACAACGCATCGTTTGCGCCGGCGTGGAGCGGGCTGGGGATTACGCATCTGCAATATGTGCGGCACGGGTTTGGCGGGCACATGCATGTGATGGCCGCACGCAAGGCGTTTGACCAGGCGCTACAGTTCGATCCGGGACAGGTGGAGGCGAATCTTTACCGCGTTTATATGCTGCTGTCGCGCGGCGAGAAGGAGAGCGCGCGGCACGGCATTGAGCATCTGCTGCGGACGGCGGCCAACGACTGGAACGTACACATGGTCGCAGGAATGACGCTTCGGCTGGATGGAATGTACGATGAGGCGCTGGACCAGTTTAACCAGTCATTGAAGCTGAATCCATCCAATGCTCCCGTAATTTATAACCACCGAGCGCGTGTATATCAATACCAGAACCAGCTTGAGCTTGCGGAAGATGAACTGGAAAAGGGGCTGACGCTGGAGCCACGGCATCCTTTGCTGCGTACCTCGCTGGCTTATCAGCGGATGCGACAGGGTGATCTGCATCAGGCGATTGAGAAGCTGGAGGGCGTGATTCGGGATGATGACAGCATGCGCATTGCGTTCCCGACACTGGCCATGTGCTATGTCCAGGTGGGGGAGCGGGAGCGTGCGGTATCCCTTATCACCGAGGACTCTATCGCGGCGGCAGAGGCTGACAGCGAGATGGCATATCGCCTGGCAACATATTTTGCCGTGGAAGGCGATGAAAGCGAGGCGCTGCACTGGCTGCGGCGCGCGATCTATCTGGGCAATGAGAACTATCCGTGGTTCTCAAAGAACCCGGCATGGAACCGGCTGCGCGGACATACGGATTTTGAGCGGATTCTGGAAGACCTGAAGAAGAGCTTTCGTCGCAACCAGAAGACATGGAAGCGGCTGCTGGCACAGGTGCCGAAGATGGTGTGAGTGGGCATTCTTTGGCTGGCTGCTCTTTCTGCACAATCGAGATATTACCGTTGCACTGAGGATAGCGTATTTGATCTGGTCCTAGCGCTGTAGCCCGTTACCACGCGTTGCGGCCATGATGTCCTGTGACTGAATACGCGTGCGGGGCATAATATCCTGGCGAGGTGTGGCTGCGGCCAATATGACCGGAATGGCCCTTCTACTTTGGCATGGGCTTGGGCTGTGGGGCCGGAGGGATGGGCTGCTGCTTGATCTGGGGCTCTGACGGATGCAGCACGACTGGTTCGCCGTAGGAGTGCTGGTCATCGCTCACAGCGAGTATGCGGCCGGCATCGTTATAGGTGATGCTCCAGAGCCGGTATCCGTCTTTTGAAAGCGGCTCGACAAATGAGACCTCCTGCTGTTTTCCGCCAACGGTCATGCGGAGGGTGGGCGGAGGAGCGGTGATCATGCGAATGTCCGCACTGGGATTTTTCGGGACTTCGAGCCGGGAGCCTGTCATCTCTGCGTAGCAGACGGAGAGCTTCAGCCACTGGCCATCCTGAGTGCTGTTCTTCTTTGCGATGTCGGCGGGGACGACTTCGCTGAACAACTGGAAGTTTCGTGGGTCCTTGGGAGCGGGCTTGAAGCGGGTTGCACCATTGTTGAGGACGGGAACGATGCGGACGCGGCCTTTCTGTCGGGGAACCAGGGCGGTAAAGATGGATTCAGTGCCGGCGCTGTTTGTGCTGGTGTAGCGCACAAGGATGTAATCGGGGATGAAGGGGCAGACGACCTGCTCTGGTGTCCAGGAGGCAGGGTCCGCGTCATATCCGTACAGTTCTGCTGCCTGCCATATCTTTTTCTGGTTGTTCCGCAGGAGTGCGGCGTCCGTCGAGTCCATTTGGCTGGCGGAGTAGTGCTCGAGCGAGAAGTATTGTGGCTGCTCGACAGTCTGAGCCAAAACAGAACCAGCAAGAAGGGAAAAGAGGACTGCAGGAAGCAGGCGCGGAAATATCTTCATGCGTTTTTACTGTACCAAACGTTGACTGTATTTGCGCCTGCGGGGCTCCGGATAGTTGTTCCCAGGTGGGATGTGTGCCGTTCGATTTGGTGTGGGGGGCAGTTGCGGGTGCCCACCCTTCGCTGCGCGAAGGATGGGCACCCGGAGTTTTTGAACGCCAGCATTGCAAAACGGTGGGGTGGGCGTTGTGGCTGGCGTTAAAGAGATTCGAGGGTTTCGAGGACTTCTTCGGCGTGGCCTTCGGGTTTGACTTTGGGAAATATCTTCAGGAGCGAGCGGTCGGGGCCGATGAGGAAGGTTGTCCGTTCGATGCCTTTCACTTTCTTGCCGTACATGTTCTTCTCCTTGAGCACGCCAAACAGGTTGCAGACTTTTTCGTCTACATCTGCAAGGAGAGGATAGGGCAGGCCGTACTTTGCTTTGAACTTTGCCTGGGCCTTAGGCGTGTCGCGCGAGATGCCGAGGACCACGGCCCCGGCCTTCTGGATTTTTTTGAAGACATCGCGGAAACCGCATGCTTCGATAGTGCAGCCGGGAGTGTCGGCCCGAGGATAAAAGAACAACACGACGGGCGTTCCGGCGTAATCTGAAAGGTGAATGGTTTTCTCCTGGTCATCCTGGAGAGCAAAATCAGGAACTTTGTCGTTGACTTCCATGAAACCGTCCTTCCGGAAGAATAGATGTATGGGCCACTCTGATTGTTTCGCAGAAAACGGGCGTGTGTCACGGGCACTCGTTTTTGTGTGTTTTCTATTTCTTGTCTCGAGCCTGGGGCATGCGCAGTATCAGGGGCCGATTGCGAAAGATGTGAACTCAGGACCGACGCTGCGGGCGACCGCGATCTTTGAGTGGACAGGCGACCTGACCAAGCCCACGGCGGCAAGGCTGGTTCCGGTGGCGGTGTGGGACGGGAGAGATTATCAGCCGGGCGGGCTTTATCTGGCGCAGCCGGAGCCGCTGACGCTGGAGACCGGCACGCTGTATGAGCTGGAAAAATCGGGAACGCCGCAGGGGACCTTTCAGGTGAGCAGCGCGGAGAACCTGGCCGGATCGTGGATTGGCTTGGGTGCGGTGAAGCCGCAGCTGACAGCAGTAATGCCAAAGCCTCCAAACTCGAAGTATCTTCCTCTGGTGGTGAAAGAAGGTCGGCAACAGCAGCAGCAGCAGAGTACAGAGCAGACGAAGGCGAGCGCAGGAAATACTTCTGCGGCAGATGCTGACCGGCCTACGTTGCAGCGGCGGGGTTCCGGGGATGGCAGTTCGGGGGGTGGGGCTGGAACTGGGAATGGTTCGGGCAGTGGGGCCAGTGGGCAGAATCCGCCGGATCCCGATCGGCCTACGCTGCACAAGCGGACGGCGCCGACAAATACTGGTGCATCGGTTGCGGCGTCGAGCCATCCCGATCCGGACCGTCCGAAGCTGCGATATGGCAAGCCGGAAGCACCGGAGGGGTTGGTGGAACCCTCTAAGCTGGAGGGGTTTCCTGCTGATCTGGAGCAGATGGCGGCGATTTCTGATGTGAAGCGGACGGAGCCGCATTCTTATCTTCATACCTGGTATGACCCAGCCGATGAGGCGAAGATGAGGGCGGCGGTAGAGAAGCTGGCCGAGGAAGCGCTGGTGCCCAGCGCGAAGACTGTGAGTACTTCAAGACGAGGAAAAATGGGGCGAGGCAAGGCTGCTCCAAAACCATCGCTGCCGGAACTGAAGGATGAATCGTTCCATGTGTTTGAACTTTCGTGGAGCAGCGGAGTGACAGTGGTCTTCAGCGCGCAAGGTGAGGGCGAGTACATTACATTGATTGCGCAGACGGATTTCGAGGGAAATCCGCAGGTGATTTTCCGGCAGATGACGCGGGATGATCGTCTGGATGTGACTCCCAGGATGAAGCTGGTGGACGTGGTGGACACGGACGGAGATGGCCGAGCCGAGCTGCTGTTTGAGCTGCGTGGCACATCTGGCAGGGAATTCGGCATTTATCGCGTGGCCAATCGTAGTGTGGAGCAGGTGTTCCATACCGGGCCGGAGATGTAGGACGGCGTCCTGCACGCCTGGAGCGTCAGTCTGGCGCTTTTTATACCATCAATCGTATTCTGTCGCGCAATGTTGTGGCAGGGGACTAGAATGTGTAACCAAAGGCTGGGTCTGCCCGGATTCAGCTGTGCCCCCCGCTCGCAAGCCCAGGCAGAGCCTCGCAAGGAGGCATTATGCGCAGCTTCCATACTTCGATGGTCGCAGCAACGGTTGCATTCACCTGTTTTTTAGCATTTGATTCAGCTGGGCAGACACCACACTCCTTTATCGCAATTGGGAGCTATGCGCAGCAACCTCCGATGAGAGCGGAGGAATCGCCGCATTTCGCCATCAGCGCGGAGATGCAGGGCGACCTGCTGATGGCGCGGCAGCGGTATGTGGCGGCCCTGGACGCATACCGACAGGGGCCGTCGAACTCGGCGGTGATCTGGAACAAGATGGGGATTGCAAACCACCATATGTTCAATCTGAAGGCAGCGGAGAATGATTACCGCGAGGCGCTGAAGCTGAATCCCGGGTATCCGGAGGCGTGGAACAACCTAGGCGCGGTGTATTACGGGGAGAAGAAGTACCACGATGCGGAGCATGCGTACCGGAAAGCGATCAAACTCTTTCCGAAGTCGGCGACGTTCTACAGCAATCTGGGGACGGCCTATGTAGCACAAGGGAAATACAAGAAGGGCGCCGAGGCATACCACATGGCGTTGAAGCTGGATCCCAATGTATTTAATGGTGATCCGGCGGCGAAGGTGGCCGAAGCGGGGCCATCGCGTGAAATGGCGTATCTGAATTACCTGCTGGCCAAGGCCTATGCGGAGGCGGGACGGAAAGACGAAGCGCTGTATTACCTGCGCAAGGCGCTCGATGAAGGCTTCAGCGACCGGAAGAAGCTGCTGGACGAGAAGGAATTTGCCGGATTGCACAGCAATCCTGAATTCCAGCAAATGATGTCGGAGCGCCGCTGAGGGGATGCTGGTCTGCATTGCTTTGGTCGGCGCGTTGTATCCTGATTGCGAGTGAAGACGGCAATCAGCGTATCCAAAGAAGACTATCTCAAGGCCATTCTTGAAGCAGAGAGTGAAGGGCAGACTGTGATTTCCGCCACGCTCGCGCACTGGCTGGAGGTGTCTCCGCCGGCGGTTTCGATGGCGCTCCGGCGGCTGAAGCGCGATGGATTTGTTGAGGTGAAGGCGGACGGGGTGGTCCGGCTGACGGGGAAAGGGCGGGAGGCGGCGTATCGCACGGCGCTGCGGCATCATTTGATTGAACGCATGCTTTCGGAGATGTTCGGGATGCCATGGTATGAGGTGCATGATGAGGCCGAGCGCCTGGAACATGCAGTTTCGCCCGCCTTTGAAGCGCGCCTGGTGGAGAAGCTGGGAGAGAAGGGGACGTGTCCGCACGGGAATTCTGTACTGCCGGAGACGCCCGCGCAGCGTGTGAAGCAGGGGGCACAGTTGCTCTCCGGCGCAAAGGAAGATGCGGACTACACGGTATGCAGCCTGTATGAGCGTGACCCGAAGTTGCTGAGATTTCTGCACCAGGTGGGCATTGAGCCGGGTGGGACGGTGCGTGTGGTGCAGAAAAATTATGACCAGACGGTTGCGATTGAAACAGCACAAGGCGCGTTTACGATCGGGGCCCCGGCGGCGGAGAAGGTCTGGGTAAAAAAGCGCCGGGGCAAGGGTTGATTCCCCAACTTTCGGTGGAGTGTCTGTTCCTACTTTGGCTGTGTAGTATTCCTGTAAGTCCCATTCATGGTGAATCTTCGACCATTCTGGAGCGCCTGCTGCCTTGGCCTGTTTCTGCTGGCCTGCCTGAGGGCAGACGCGCTCGATCCCCGATATCCTTTGCGGCACTATGGCTCCCAGACGTGGCAGGCCGATGAGGGGCTGCCGCAGAACACGGTCCACGCGGTAGTGCAGACGAGGGATGGATTTTTGTGGTTTGCGACGGAGGCGGGACTAGCGCGATTTGATGGCGCACAGTTTGCGGTATTTGATAAGTCGAACACGCCGCAGTTCACGAGCGGGGTGGTCAATGGGCTGCTTGAAGACAAGGGCGGACAGCTCTGGGTCAGCACGGCGGATGGAGTGGTCGTACTGAAAGAGGGTGAGTTTCGCGCGCTTCACGAGGGCGATGGACTGCCTTCGGAGATGGTGTTCTCGGTGTATCAGGGCCGGAGCGGGGAGCTTTGGGCGCTGACAGCCGCGGGCGTTGCACAATATGACAATGGCCGCTTTGTGAAGGCCGATGGTGTTCCGGCTGCGAACCTCGCGGCGGAAGCGCCAAGCGGTGAAACCTGGTTTGGAACGGGGAACGGAATCTTTGATGGAAGAGGGAGGCATCTTCTGCCGGGGGAGCAGATTCAGGCGCTTGCGGCAGACGGAAGCGGCCGGCTGTGGATCGGTACGCACCAGGGTTTAAAGGTGATGCTGGCCGATGGAACGATACAGGATGTTCCTTTACCGGAGAACGCTGGCGGCGATGTGATGAGCCTGCTGGTTGCGAGCGATGGGCACGTGTGGATTGGCACAGCGAACAGCGTGGCAGAGTACGACGGCAAAACAACGCGTGTTCTTCTGGATGCAGAGCGTGTCCCAGCATTGTTTGAAGACCGTGAGCATGCGGTGTGGGTGGCGACGGGACGTGGTATTGCACGGATCGTTGCTGGCCATGTGGAAACGATGACGCCGCAGGAGGGCCTCTCCAGCAATGAGGCGCTAGCGTTTTATGAGGACCGCGAGGGCAATCTGTGGATCGGAACTGAGTCGGGCGGAGTGAGTGTTCTGCGCGACCGGAAATTTACGACATTCACTTCAGCGGAGGGGCTGACGGATGACCTGGTGCGATCTGTTTTCGAGGCGCGGAACGGGACGGTCTATGTGGGGACCAACAGCGGCGGTATAGATCAATATGCAAATGGGAGATTTACTGCGCTTGCCGGTGGAAAGGGTTTGTCGAGCCAGGTAGCCCTGGCGCTGGTGGATGATGCTCATGGAGGCCTGTGGGCGGGCACGCCGGATGGGCTGAATCACATCGGCAAAGATGGAACGAAGGTGTTTACTTCAGCGGACGGGCTGGCTGATGACTTTGTACGTTCTCTCTATGAAGACCGCGACGGAGCGCTGTGGATTGGCACGCGGCGCGGACTGACGCGATATAAAGATGGCCGGTTTACTTCATGGTCTGCTATGGACGGACTGGGGAGTGACCTGGTGGGCGCGGTGATTCAGGACAGGGATGGCAGCTACTGGATTGGCACGCTGGGCGGGCTGACGCATTTTTCGAATGGCCGTTTTACCAACTATCGGACGCAGCAGGCGGTGACTGCGCTTTACGAAGACAAAGAAGGCACTCTGTGGGTTGGGACCAATGGAGGGAGCTTGAGCGCACGCGAGGATGGGAAATGGACCAGTTTTTCTGCAGTGCGCTCGCATCTCCCTTCGGACATTTACGGCATTCTGGAGGACGCAAACCAGGATCTTTGGCTGGCCACTAACAAAGGTGTGTACCGGGTGAGCAAGCGAGAGCTGCACGATCTTGCATCGGGCGCGATTGCAGAGGCGCATCCTGAGGCATACGGAACCAGCGATGGGATGCGCATCAGCGAGTGCAGCAGCGGTGGGCATCCTGCGGCATGGAAGGCGCGAGACGGGACACTGTGGTTTGCAACATTGCGCGGCGTTTCAATGGTAGACCCGACGCATATGCCGGTGAACCGCGTTCCTCCGCTGGTGGCGGTGGAGCAGGTGGTGGTGGATGATCAACCGCTGGCGGCGCGATCGGGAGCGCAGATTTCTCCGGGACACACCCGGATTGCTTTCCAGTATGCGGGGCTCAGCTTTACCGCGCCGCAGAAGGTGCGGTTCCGTTACAAGCTGGATGGGGTGGACCGCGACTGGGTGGATGCAGGCACGCGACACACGGCGTATTACACGAACATACCTCCGGGAGAACACACGTTTCGCGTGATGGCCTGCAACAATGACGGCGTCTGGAGCGAGCAGGCAGCCATGTTTCGTTTCCGGCTGCGGCCCAGATTTTACCAGACGTGGTGGTTCTACCTGCTGGCTCTGCTGCTGACGGGACTGCTGGCGTATTGCATCTATCACTGGCGGGTGCGCAATGTGGAGTCGCGTTTTCAGGCAGTGCTGGCGGAACGCAACCGCATTGCGAGGGAGATCCACGATACGTTGGCGCAGGGATTTATTGCTGTCTCGGTACAACTGGAGGTGGTGGCCCGTCTGCTGAACACATCGGTGGATGGAGCCAGAGAGCATCTGGAGCAGGCGCGGACGCTGACCAGGGAATGCATTCAGGAGGCACGCAGCTCGATCTGGAACCTGCGTTCGCAGGGGGCAGGCCGCGAAGACCTGGCGGCGGCCATTACGACGGCAGCGGAACGTATTACGGCGAACAGCTCGACGAAAGCGCGCATTCAGGTAAGCGGCACGCGGCATTCTGTGGGACCTGCCATAGAATCCGAGTTGATACGCATTGCGCAGGAAGCGGTGACGAATGCTGTTCGTCATGCCAGGGCAGAGTATGTGGACGTTACGCTGCTCTTTGAGGAAAAAGTGCTGCGAATGAGAATCAAGGACGATGGGTGCGGCTTTGATGGCAGTCCCGAGGTCTACCGGCAGAACGGGCATTTTGGATTGACAGGGATGCGGGAGCGGGCTGCGCAGATCGGCGGAAAATTTGAGGTTGTCAGCAAGAAAGGCAGCGGCACAGAAGTGAAAGTAGACGTGCCGATTTGAATGGGATGGACATGACAGAAACGATTCGCATCATGGTTATAGATGATCACCACATTGTGCGTCAGGGGCTGGTGGCACTTGTGGGCACCGTGCCTGGAATGCAGGTGGTGGCCGAGGCGGCTGATGGTGAGCTGGCGGTGGAGATGTATCGCAGGCACAAGCCGGACATCACGCTGATGGACCTTCGGCTGCCGAAGAAGAGCGGAGTGGAGGCGATAACGCAGATCCGTCAGGAGTTTCCGGCGGCACGGATCATTGTACTTACGACCTTTGATGGTGATGAAGATATTTATCGCGCATTGCAGGCCGGGGCCAAGGGCTACCTGCTGAAAGGCATGAACACGGAGGAGCTGACCGATGCGATCCGGACGGTGCATGCGGGGAAGTCCCGCATTCCCGCGGTGGTGGCCGAGCGTCTGGCGGGGAGGATGGGCGGGCCTTCTCTGACTGCGCGGGAGCTGGAAGTGCTCAAGCGCATTGTGAGCGGGCGCAGCAATAAAGAGATTGCCAGTGACCTGTTTATCTCAGAGGCGACGGTAAAGACGCATATCAACAGCATTCTGAGCAAGCTGGGAGTGGGTGACAGAACGCAGGCTGCAACCACGGCGTTGCAGCGGGGGATTGTGCATCTTGACTGACACAAGAAAAAGATGGAGATGGCTGGGCCCGTTCTGGCTGCTGGTTGCAGCGGTGGCGGCGTACGCGCAGGGGACCTGGCGTCCGGCGACAGATGGAGAATTGAAAGCATTGATTCCGGCGCGCGCTCCGGTTGTGCAAGAGCGCATTGAGACAGAACTGCGCACGGCCTCCGGCATTACCAATGGCAAGGGAAAGTATGTTGCGGGAGTGGTGCTGATTACGGCAGGGTATTCGGCGGAAGGGAAATATTCGCACTTTCTGATTGTGCAGGTGCCGCTGAAGATTGGGAGTGCACAGCTTGCACCGGGAGAATATCTGATTGGCTGGAAGCACAATGCGGAAGACTCGCTGAACGTGAGCCTGTATGAGGCGGCAAGCGGGAAGCTGCTGGGCAGTGTAGAGGCCACGAAGAACCCGACGATTACACGCGTGGAGTCATTCCGCATCTGGCCGCCGGGAGACAAATCTCTGATGCAGATTGGGAGATTTACATTTCCGTACCAGATTGAGAACTGAAGGCGGGAACACGGGCCAAAGCAGTCGCGATTTTTCTTTTTCCTGATCTGCCCTACATTAGGGTTACCTATGCCCGACGCGAAAACCCAGAAAATACTGGCAGCACTGGAAGAAAACTGGCAGGCGGAAATTCACGGCGCGCGCACGTACCAAACGCTGGCGGAGCGCGAAAACGATCCAATCTACCGGAAGACACTGCTCCACCTTGCGCAGGCGGAGGAAGAGCACGCCTTGCTGTGGGCGCAGCGCATTCGCGAACTGGGCGGTGAAGAACCCAAGTACAACGGAAGCCCTACAGGCGATGCTGATTCACTTTCAAATCGGCTGGGTGGAACGGACATGGCGCTGCGGCGGCTGGAGATTGATGAAAGCCGCCACATTGCGCGATACGGCCAGCAGCTGAAGGAGCTGGGGGACGAGCCGAGTGTCGCAATCCTGAACCGCGTGATTGAAGATGAGCGCGAACACTACCAGGAACTGAGCACGCTGATTCGCAAGCGCTATCCGCGCAATACGATGCAAGCGGTGGACCCAAAGTCTCTGCTGGAAGAGCTGCTGGCCAAACGAGGCGGGCAGGGAAGAAAGGCCGCTGGATGGATTGGTGATGCGATCTATGGCGTGAATGACGGGCTTGGGGCGATCTTTGGCATTGTCTCAGGTGTTTCTGGCGCAACGCTTGGCAATAGCCACTATGTTCTACTAGCGGGGATTGCGGGGATGATTGCGAGCGCGCTCTCGATGGGGTCGGGCGCGTATCTGGCGGCCAAAAGCGAGCGCGAAATTTACGAGGCGGAAGTGGAGCGGGAGCGCGAAGCCATCCGGCTGAATGGCCCGGAGGCGCAGGAACTGCTTTCGCTGTACTACCAGGTGAAGGGGATTCCGGCAGAAGATGCGGACGATATTGTCAGACATCTGGCGAAAGACGAGAACCAGTTTCTGCGCGCGATTGCTTCAGAACGGTTGAACGCGACGGAAGAAGCTCTGCCGCAACCATTTGTGTCAGCGTTTTCGGGCGCTTTGTCTACGGCGGTGGGAGCGTTTATTCCGATTGTGCCGTTCTTCTTCCTGAATGGATATCCGGCGGTGATTACTTCAGCGATCGTCTCGCTGTTGGCGCATTTTGCGGTAGGGGCTGCCAAGTCTCTGATTACTGTCCGCTCATGGTGGAGCAGCGGCATGGAGATGACGCTGGTGGGCGCGGTGGAAGGCGTAGTGACCTATGTTATCGGAATTGGGTTGGGGCATGTTGGTGCTTGATGAATCAGGTTCCCTGCATGATACGTCGTGCTGCGAAGTGGCCGCGGAAGACGATAATCGAAGCTGTGAGCACAGAGCGCAATACAGAGCTGATTACTGAGTACCTGGCGTATCTGCGCGTGGAGAAAGGACTGCGACCGCTGACGTGCGCAGCCTATGAGCGCGATCTGCTGCAGTATGCGGAACATCTGGAGAAGGAAAATCTGCTGCTGATTGCAGCGCGGCAGGAGAATGCTGCGAGCTTTCTGGAGCATTTGCGGCAGCATGGCGTGGAATCACGTTCGATGGCGCGCAAGCTCTCATGTCTTCGCGGATTTTACAAGTGGCTGCTGCTGGACAAGCGCATCCAGCATGATCCGACGGTCAATCTGGAGTCGCCTGATGCGTGGAAGGTGCTGCCGAAGTCGCTGGCTTCTGCGGAGGTCTACTCCATGCTCGAGCGTGCGGCTGTGGTGGCAGGGCATCCGGAGGCAGATGCGGTTGCGCTGCGCGACCGTGCGATTCTTGAGCTGCTGTATGCCGGCGGGCTGCGCGTCTCAGAACTGACGGGCCTGTGCGTGGCCGATGTGTCGCTCGATGCGGGACGCGCGCTGGTGCGTGGCAAGGGCGATAAGGAGCGAATGGTTCCCCTGGGTGCTCCCTGCCTGAGTGCGATCGGGCAGTATCTGGAGCGAGGGCGGCCACTGCTGGCGCGCAAAAGCCATGCGAATGAGATTTTCCTTTCTGTGCGCGGCAAGCCGCTTTCGCGCGAATGGGTGTGGCGGCTCGTAAAGACGAGCGATGGCCATGCGAGTCCGCACAAGCTGCGGCACAGTTGTGCCACGCACATGGTGGAGCGTGGTGCTGATCTGCGGACAGTGCAGACATTTCTGGGGCACGCGGACATCGCAACGACGCAGGTGTATACGCATCTGGCGCTGAGTAGGTTGAAGGCGGTGCACAGGATGCATCATCCGCGGGCGCGGAAGGTAGAGAGGTGATGGTGTTCCGAGTGTGTGCAAGCCCACATCCTTTCAGGATGTGAGACACCTGGGTGTTTTTGAAGCGATGACGGAATTGGCACAAAAAACGGACTTGATAGTGCTCGTAAGCGAGTATCTGTCAGTACTTGCGAATGAGCGCGGGACATCTCCGCATACGCTGCGGGCGTATGAGCGGGAGCTGCATGGCTTTGCTGCGTATCTGGTAAAGATGTTCGGCGATGGTGTTGATATCCGTCGCGTGGAGCATCAGCATGTGCGTGCGTATCTGGGCACGCTGTATGCGAAAGGGTTGTCGAAGGCATCGGCGGCGCGGGCTCTGGCGGCGATTCGATCATGGTTTAAATGGCTGGCGAAGACGGGGCGGGTGGAGCAGAGTCCGGCGGCATTGGTGGTCACGCCGAAACTGCCGAAACACCTGCCGCGGGTGCCTACGATCGAACAGATGAATCGTGCCGTGGATGGAGTGTCAGAAGAGGCAGCTGCATGGCCCACGCGCGACCGCGTCATCTTTGAACTGCTGTATGGGTGCGGTATTCGCAATGCGGAGCTGGTGGGGCTGGACCTCAACGACATTCATTGGGCCAATGAGGCGGTGCTGGTGCGCGGCAAGGGACGAAAGGAGCGGTATGTTCCCCTGGGTGATGCGGCGGCCGAGGCCATTCGTGCGTATCTGCCAGAGCGTGAGGCGCGGTTGCAAACGGCGGGGAAGCAATCGGATGCGCTGCTTGTGAATGCCAGATTGCGGGGCACGGCTCGCCTGACTACCCGCAGTGTTGGGCGCATTGTAAAGGCGCTGGCTATAGCCAATGGATTGCCTGCAGAGGTGCATCCGCACACGCTGCGGCACGCTTTTGGAACACACATGCTGGAGGAGGGAGCTGATTTGCGGGCCATTCAGGAACTGCTGGGACACGAGCGGCTGTCTACCACGCAAAGGTATACACAGCTTACGACCGGGCAGGTGGCGGAGGTATACGACAGGACGCATCCGCGGGCGAAGTAGGATTTGGCCTCAGTCAGAGATTCCCAGTGACCTGGGCTACCTGACGGGCCAGCTGCTCAGTCTCTACGTTCTTGCTTGATGCTTAGCGCCATTCATATAATTTTTAGCTCTATTATTTTTTTATATAAGCATGCAGTTGCCCGGTTTAAGTCATTTCATGGCGCCCTTACTCCTGCCGCATAGACGGTTTTTCCATTCATGACGGTGCGGAGCACCTTGGTTTTGAGGATTTCGCGTGGTGCGACTGCGGTTATGTCGCGGTCGAGGATGACGAGATCTGCCAGGAAGCCTTTGGCGAGCTGACCTTTTTTCTGCTCCATAAATTCGGCGTAGGCAGAGCCTTGGGTGTAGGCGTAAATGGCCTGCCAAATGGTGATTCTCTGTTCGGGATAAAAGCTCTTTGTTCCGGCTTCGTTCATGCGGGTGACGGCGGCGTAGAGTCCTGGAAATGGGGTGATGGGTTCAACAGGATAATCGGTGCCGAAGGCCAGAGGAACGCCTGCATCCAGGAAGGACTTCCAGGCGTAGGCGTATTTTGAGCGCTCCGGGCCCAGGCGCTGTTCGGCCCAGTTCATGTCGGTGAGCAGATGGTTGGGCTGCATGGAAGCAATTACGCCAAGCTGCTTGTAGCGGGCGAAATCCGCCGGGTCTACCACCTGCGAATGCTCGATGCGGTTGCGCGGGCTGATGAGCGTGGCGTGGATGATCTTATGTGTGCCGACGTGGAGCGTCTTCATGTTGGCGCGTAACGGGCCGGAGTTCTGTGCCGCTGCGAAGGCGTCAAGGGCCATGCTGACGGCGCGGTCTCCAATGGCGTGGAAGCCCATCTGGAAACCGGCCTGCGCGCGCTCGATGGCCATCTGATTGAGTTTCTGCTGGTCATAACGCGGGATGCCTGAGTTGCCAGGATCATCGCTGTAGGGCGCCTTCAGAGCGGCAGTCCGCGAACCAAGTGAGCCGTCCATAAACCCCTTGAGCATGGTCGTGTGCAGCATCGGGTCACTTTGCGGATGCGACGCCTGGTACTGCTTCAACTGCTCTACTGTGAGATCAAAAGGCATCCACTCGCTGATGCGGGCCGGGAGCTTGCCTTCGCGCTCCAGCTGCTCATAAACGAGGAAGTCCTCGTGGTCGGAGAAATCCTGCACGGAAGTGACCCCATGCTCGACGGCATCGGCCAGCGCGAGTTCGATCCGGCGACGGCGCAGCTCCGGCGTGGGCGGAGGAATGTGCTTGTCCACCAGCGCCTGTGCTGTTTCGCGGATAATGCCTGTTGCCTCGCCGCTTGAGTCGCGGTCAATTTTGCCGCCCTGCGGGTCAGGGGTGGTGTTTGTGATTCCGGCAGCGGCAAGCGCGGCGGAGTTGGCGACGGCGATGTGTCCGTCAATGCGGACGAGGAACGCCGGATGTCCTGCGGTGACAGCATCGAGGTCAGCTTTGGTGGGCAGTTTTTTTGAGGCCCAGAGGGTGTGGTCCCATCCGCCTCCAGTGAGCCATGTTCCGGGTGCAGCGGTTTTCACGGCGGCCTGAATGCGCTGCTGCATCTCTGCGAGCGACTTTGTTCCGGTCAGGTCAATGGAGAGCTTGATGCGCCCGGCATCGCCGAGATGGGCGTGAGCATCGTTGAAGCCGGGCATGACGAAGGTGCCGTGCAGGTCAACGACCTGCGTCGAGGGCCCTTTCCACTTCTGGACGTCGGCATCGCTTCCCGTGGCAACGATCACACCATCTTTTATCGCGAGAGCAGAGATGCGCTGCGGCTGTGCGGATTCAAGGTCCACACCAGTCAGAATATTCCCGTGGTAGTAGATGAAGTCGGCGACTGGCAAGGTCTGAGCTTGAGCGAAGAAGGCACAGGGAACCAGAAAAAGCGCAAGTATCTTCATTCCACGGAGTCTATCAAGCGCGCTGACTACAGGCCAGCAGCAACAGTAGGATGCGCCTGAGTCCAAGCTCGCGCCCGCGAGCATCATACCATTCAGCGCGTGTATGGATGCCGCCGCCCTCCCCTCCTGCTCCGATGGAGAGTGCAGGGACACCGAGCGCCAAGGGGATATTTGCATCGGTCGAAGCGATGCGCGGTTCGGTGCGGATGCCGAAGTGCCTGTCTACCGCACGCAGATTTTCAAGCAGCGGAGAGGTTTGCGGCAAAGCTCCCGCGGGACGGTCGCCGATTTTTTCAATGGAGAAATGCAGGCCCAGTTCTTTTCTGACGTTCTGGTTTGACTCCAGAACTACATCTTCGACGGCCCGGTGCAATTCCACTTCCAGCCGGATGAGCTGCTCGGCATCCGTAGAGCGCGCGTCGAAACGGGCGATGGCACGTTCGGGAATGGCATTGATGGCTGTTCCACCTTCGATGGTGCCTACATTCAGGGTGGTCCGCGGCGGGCCATCCAGGCTCAGGTCGCCAAGACGCGCGATGACCCTGCTGAGGGCCACGATGGGATTGGGCCGCGCGGCGTCGGTCCATGAATGGCCGCCGGGGCCGCTGATGGTGACCAGATAACGCCTGCTGCCGAGCGCATGGGTAACGGCCACTTCATGCCCAGCCCCATCGAGAACGATGTGAGCGGTGATCCTGTTTCTCCAGGGAGCGTGTTCGTAGAGCCAGCGCATGCCGCGTAGATTGCCTTCGCCTTCTTCTCCGACATTGCCTATAAAAATGACATCGCTTGCGGGCTGAAGCTGTGCATGGCGTAAAGCCGAAGCAATGGCCAGAAGCGCAGACACACCTGCGCCATTGTCACAAGCGCCGGGAGCATGGAGGCGGGTACCTTCAAGTTGCGGCTGGATGGGCGTTTCTGCGGGAAACACTGTGTCAATGTGCGCGGAAATGAGAACGCAGCCATTCGCTGCGTCACCTCCAGGAAGGATGCCGATTGCGTTTCCAATGCCGTCAGTAGAAACCTGGCTCAGGCCGACGCTGCGAAAATGCTCGCAAAGCCATTCGGCCCGCGGTCGTTCGCCAAAGGGCGGGGCAGGCACTGCTACCAGCTCCTGCTGCCAGCGCATGATCTGCTGCTGATGCAGATGCAGCCAGCCAAAGGCCTCATGTACGCGGCGCTGCGAGGCAAGATGGCCTATGCGCGCGAAGGCAGAGGGTGGGGCCGTGGCAGACATAAATCCCAGCGTAGCACCCCGGCGAAGTGCCGGGTTTTTCACGAAACGGCGCCGGCTTCGGTACTATCTAAGAAAGCCGACTTAGCATGAGCCTGAAAGCAAAGATTGAAGCAGTGATTTACGCGGCTGAAGAGCCGGTGACCCTGGCGCAGCTTGCCGGCATTTTTGCCGAGGAAGCGCTTGAAGAAAAGCGCCAGCGTGAGGCGGTCTTCGCCAGCGAAACGATTCGGGACACGCCGCTTGTTCCGCTGGAAGAAGCATCCCCGCTGACTGTAGAAGAAGCTGCCATTGCAGCGGAAGAACAGAGCAACGGGCCGGGCGCGCCTTCCGCAGAAGACGAGAAGCGCGCTGCGCGCCAGCGTGACCGTGAAGTGCGCGAGGAACTTCGGCGCATCATCGAAGGGCTGATTGCCGACTACGCTGAAAACGATAGAGGCATGGAGGTCCGCGAGATTGCCGGGGGCTACCGCGTTGCCACGAAGCCGGAATACCACGATGCCGTCCGCGCATTTGTGAAGAGCCTGAAGCCGCCGATGAAGCTTTCGCTCCAGGCACTGGAAACGCTGGCCGTGATTGCCTACAAGCAGCCCATCACCGCGCCCGAAGTCAGCGAAATTCGCGGGGTGGATTCGGCAGGCGTGATTGGATCGCTCATCAGCCGCAAGCTGGTAACCACAGCTGGCCGCAAGCAGGTAATCGGACGCCCGATCCTCTACAAAACGACAAAAGAATTTCTGCTGCGCTTTGGCTTGAAGGACCTGAACGAACTACCTTCAATGGAAGAGTTCGAGAAGATGGCGGCCGGCGAATTGGCCGAGCCGGAAGAGCTTCCGTTTGAAGAGCAGAAGCCAGCGACGCCGAACTCTGAAGGGATTCTTGAAGATCGGGGCGAGGAAAAGAAGCCTGGCGCTGTAGAAGTGACCGACGAATCCGAAGCCGAGGAGGACGACGTTCCCGGCGTGGCGGTTGAAGCGGAAGTTGAAGCGGATGAAGAAGGTACGCTGGAAGCCTCCTCTGAAGCAGGTCAGCCATGAGCGGCCCGGTCCGTCTGCAGAAAATTATCGCGCAGGCGGGGATTGTCTCGCGACGTAAGGCGGAAGAGCTGATTTTGGCCGGACGTGTCCAGGTAAATGGGCAGACTGTGACAGAGCTTGGCTCGAAGGCTGATCCCGAGCACGACCATATTCGCGTAGACGGAAAGCTGCTGCATGGGCCGGAGCGGCACCGCTACTATCTCCTGAACAAGCCGAAAGGTTATGTCACGACGGCAAGCGATCCGGAAGGGCGTCCTACGGTGATGCAGCTTTTGCGCGGAGTGGGCGAACGCGTCTATCCGGTGGGGCGGCTCGACTATAACAGCGAAGGGCTCCTGCTGCTGACCAATGATGGAGAGCTGGCGAACACCCTCACGCGGGCGTCTTCACGGGTAAAGAAGACCTATCTGGTGAAAGTGAGCGGCAAGCCAGGTGCTGAGGCAATCAACCAATTACGCTCGGGCGTGATGATTGAGCGCGGCAAGCCGGGATCGAGGCAGGGCCGCGTAATGACCGCTCCGGCCGAGATCAGACTTTTTCGCGATGCGGAGAACCCGTGGTATGAGGTCACACTGATTGAAGGCCGCAATCGCGAGATCCGCAAGATGTTTGAGGAGGTGGGCCACCACGTAGAGAAGATTCGGCGCGTGGCATATGGCCCATTGGAACTGGATGTGCCGCCTGGAGAAGTGCGGGAGCTCTCGGCCAAGGAAGTGGAAGAGTTGCGCAGGGCCGGCAGCGGAAAGCTGTCTGAGCGAGCGCCGCGGCCGCTAGGAAAAACATCCAAAGGCACGAGGCGGGTAAAATGAGCATCGCACAGGTTCTGTTAGAACTATCTGCGCGGGAACCTATCTTTCACCGTCCGGAATGTGGCACCACTCGTGTGGATTTTGAGCGCATGATGGCCGCTGATTTCTGGGAAGTGGGCGCATCGGGAACACGGTATTCCCATGACGAGGTGCTGGATATTCTTGAGAAACGCTACTCGGCACCGCATGAAGACGTTTGGGAGACGAGCGCCTTCCAGTGTCGGCAGCTTGCACCCGATGTATATCTGCTGACCTACACTCTCATTCAGAACCATCATCGGGTTACGCGACGCGCTACGATCTGGCAGCGCACGGCGGAGGGGTGGAAGATTGCGTATCATCAGGGCACGATTGTGCAGAATGAATGAGCGCTAGGAATCAAGAATCAAGGCAATCTATTTTCTGTTCCGGCCTTGCCCACGTAAAACGTATCCCTTAGCGAGCTGCTGTAATCAGGGTTGTGGCAGGACGAGGACTTCGACTCCGGAGGCGGCGCCTGGCTTGTGGAAGACCGTTTCTGTGGCTTTTTTGAAGTCTTCCGGTCTGGCATTGGGGATGTCGGTGAAGGTCTGTGGGTTGCGATCAGCCAGGGGAAACCATGAGCTTTGTATCTGCACCATGATGCGATGTCCGCGGCGGAAGGTGTGGTAGAGATCGGGCATGGTGAAGTCTACTTCTTCCATTTTGTCGGGGGTGAAGGGCTCAGGTTTCTCAAAGCTGTGGCGGAACTTGCCGCGCATCGGCTCGCCGCGCAGGAGTTGCTGGTAGCCGCCCATGCGAATGGCCGGCGTATCAATGACCCGTTTGCCGGTTTTACTATCTTCGTCCGGGTCGGGGTAGTCGTTGGGGTAGACATCAATGAGTTTGACGTCGAAGTCTGAGTCGGTGCCGGTGGTGGCGACTTTCAGCTTGGGCGAGATGGGGCCGGCGATGGTCACGTCTTCGGTGAGCGGCTCGGTCTGATAGACGAGGACGTCGGTGCGGGTGGAGGCGAAGCGCTGGTCGTCTACCATGTAGCGCTGCGGTACGGTGTCAGTCACATAGCCGACAAAGGGCACGGGGTGCGCGGGGTCGCTGACGTACTCGTCCTTATCCTCAGTGGCGGAAGGCGGGTTGAAGGAGAGCTTGCCTTCGGCGTGGAAGTAGAGGGTTCTGGGCGTGGCCTGCGCGGGAGGCCATTGGTCAAAGGTACGCCAGACGTTGGTGCCTGTCTCAAAGGCGTAGACCTTTGCGACGGGTGAGCCTTTGCCCTTGAGGTAATACTCGAAGAACGGGAACTGGATGTTTTTGCGGAAGTACTCCGATGTTTTGGAGTTGAACTGCACATCGCCGAGGTGGTCGCCGTTATTGCGTGCCCAGCCGCCGTGGACCCAGGGGCCTTCGACGAGGGTGTCGGATGTTTCAGGGTTGAACTTGTGGATGGCGTAGTAGGTCTTGAATGGGCCGGAGAGGTCTTCGGCATCAAACCATCCGCCAACGACGAGCACGGCGCACTTCACGTTTTTCATGTGCCGGGAGAGGTCGCGTGCCTTCCAGTAATCGTCGTATGTGGTGTGGTAGAGCTGGTCGGCAAAGAGCCAGTTACTGCCTTTGAGATATTTCTTGTCGAGATTGGATGTGGGGCCTGCGTTGAGGTAGAACTCGTAGGCGTTGGGTGTGCCCATGTCGAATTGCTCAAAGGGCTTCGGAAGGGATGGTCCTTCGGAGGGCTTGAAAAAGGTGTAGAAGCCGAAGTTGGCGTCAAGCATGAAGGCGCCACCGTGGTAGGCATCGTCGCCCATGAAGAGGTCGGTCATGGGAGCCTGGGGCGAGGCGGCCTTGAGCGCGGGGTGCGAATCAATCATGCTGGCCGAGGTGTAGAAGCCCGGATAAGAGATGCCCCAGATGCCTGCCTTGCCATTGTTGTTGGGGACGTTCCTGAGCAGGAACTCGAGCGTGTCGTACATATCAGTGCTGTCGTCCACGTCCCTGGAGGATTTTTTGTCGTCTATGTGAGGGCGCATTTCGACGAATTTGCCTTCAGACATATTGCGGCCGCGCACGTCCTGATAGACGAAGATGTATCCGGCCTTTTCGAATTCGTCGGAGGGGCCGAGGGACTTTTTGTACTGATCGGACCCGTAGGGAGCGACGCTGTAGGGTGTGCGGTCTATCAGAAACGGGTAGCTTTGCGAGGCGTCTTTAGGAACATAGACCGAGGTGAAGAGGTGTACGCCGTCGCGCATGGGGATGCGGTATTCGTACTTGGTGTAGTGGGCCTTGACGTAGTCTTCGTCGGGCGCAGAGGGTTTTTCCTGCGCGATGGCTGGAAGGAATGCACAGGCGAAGAGACAGAAGCAGAGGAGACGGGCGGACGTGCGTATATTCATGTGACCTCGACGAAGGGACAGTCTACGGCATTTTCAGAGATTCTGTAAGTGGGTTCCTTCGCCGGATTGCTGCGGGGATTTAGAACCCGCATCTTTTCAAGATGAGGGGCACCCGAATTCCTAACGTTCATGTTGCTCGTAGTAGTTTTGCAGGACGGTGAATGCTTTCTTCTTTTCTCCTTTGTCAGAGATGAGCCCCTTGCGGTTGTAGTAGTCCTGAATGCCGGGGAGCTGGCGCATGGGGGAGCGGAAGTCCATGAGCACCCAGGGGGTGATGCCGGCAAGGAAGGGAATTTTGTCCAGCATTTGAAACTGTTGTTGATACAAATTTGCCTGGTACTCTTCACTGAAGCGGTAGCTTGAGTCTTTGTGCAGGCCGGCCTGTGCGCCACCGCCAAACTCGCTCATGATGAGCGGCTTGTGCAGAGGATTTTCCCAGGTGTAGGCAGGCGCGTCATCTGGCTTGCCGTTATACCAGCCGATGTATTCGTTGTAGCCGAGCACATCGAGGTACTGGCCCAGAGGATCGTCGAGGACGGCCTTCTGCCCGTCAAAGTGCGTGACGACGGCTGAGGTGATGAGGCGGGTGGGGTCCTGCTGGCGGGCGAGTGCGGCGAGTTTGCTGATGAAAGCAGTACGCTCGGGGCTGATGGGCGTTTCATTCGACATGGACCACAGAATGACAGACGCCTTGTTGTGGTCGCGGCGAACCATTTCATGAAGCTGCTGTGCGGCAATGTCGGCGGTGCGCGGGTTGGTCCAGTCATTGCCCCAGTAGACGGGAATCTCTGACCAGACCATGATGCCGAGTTTGTCGGCGGTGCGCGTCATGTTTTCATCGTGAGGATAATGTGCGAGGCGGACGAAATTTGCGTGCAGGTCGTGTGCCCATCCGAGAAGTGTTTCGGCATCTTCTTTAGACCACGCGCGGCCTGAGCGATACGGGGCCTCTGCGTGAATGCAGACGCCGCGCAGAAAGATGGGTTTGCCGTTGAGGAGTATCTGCTCGCCTTTGACTTCAATGGTGCGGAAGCCGATCTGGTCGGTTAGGGAATCAGAGCCGGTGCGCATTTCCACGGTGTAGAGCCTGGGGTGGTCTGGTGACCAGAGCTCGAGGTTGTTTGCTGTGAAAGAGAAAGCGGCGTTGCCGGAGGCGTCGGTTTGTGAGGTCTTTTCAAGATGCAGCTCAGGGATGCGGAGGGTGACTTTTTCTCCCGCGGTGGCCCCGGCGACGTGGACATAACCGTCGAGCTGGTTGGCGGTGCCGCGTTTGAGTTGGAGGGAGTAGTCATCAATGAAGCTTTCGGGCACTTCAATGAGTGAGACTTCGCGGGTGATACCACCGTAGTTCCACCAGTCGAACCTGATGCTGGGTACGCGGGCCTGTTCACGCTGATTGTCGGCGGAGACGACGACGAAGTTGCTGCCGGGCTTGAGTGCGCTGGTGACTTCGCAATCGAAAGGTGTGTAGCCGCCCTCGTGCTTGCAGATGTACTGGTCGTTGACGAAGACGTTGGCTTCATAATTGACAGCACCGAAGTGCAGGAAGACGCGGGTGTGCGGTTTGGGCTGGTAGTTGAAGTCTTTCTGATACCAGAGCATTCCTTCATAGAAGAAAAGGTTGGGTTTTTGCGAGTTCCAGTCGCCGGGGACATTGAGTGTGGGCGAGAGCGCGAATTCGTATTCGAGGAGGCCGTCGCCGGGGACGAAGTGGGCGTTCTTTGCGTAACCGTTCAGGCTGGGCTGATCAGGATGGCTGCCCCATCCCTGATGGAGCGGGTCTACGACGTAGTGCCACGGACCGTTGAGAGAAGTTTGCGGGCGGTGGTCTGCGTCTACGAGCAGCGTGGTGGGCTGTTGCGCGTGGAGGGCGAAAAACGAGAATAGAAGCACAGTGGTCAGACCATGTTTCTGCATGGCGATCATATTAGCGCAAGAAGTTGCTGGAGCACCGCGAGAATGCTGATCTTCAGCGGTCGGCGAAGAAGCCGTCAGGGGGGTCAGTCAAGGCAAAGTGGAGGCCGGTGTGCTTGACGAAACCATTGAATAATAAGTCGCCATTAGGGACGAAGGCGAGGAATCCTCCGGAGTAAACTTGTTTATCATCCCAGTGCTGGATAATTTTTACAGTATTCATATCTATCAGCCATGCTTTACTCCATTGATTAGCTGAATTAGTGTAATAGTGTGCTAACACATATCTTCCGTCACTCGTAATTGTCCATGTTGGAGATGGCTCCACGATGTTTGGCGTAACGGACGGGATATCATCAAACACTGCAATTTCCTTCGTGTTTATATTTATGCCCGCAAGTTTATGACCTGTTTTACTGTACACGTCGAGAATAACATACGGGCCGATCTGCTTCAGTACGTCACAAAGCAATAATTTTCCATCTTTAGAACTGTACGGTGTTAACCCTTCTCCATGGTATCCGCTAAGTTTAAGCATTCCCTTTACTGGGCCGCTTTGGATAAGACCCGGTATAGGAATTGTATTTTCTTTTTTCGCTGCCGTCTTGCCGTCGAGGTCTGCAGGAACGAGCTTGTTCAAGATTGGCCTGAAGTAGTGATCGTTTATTTTCACCAAAATGTTACCGGATGAACCTCGTATCAACTCCGCATAATCATCGTCGCCATAATACTTTCCAGGCAGTTTGTGAATTGCAATCAGTTTAAAGGAAGGGACGGAGAATTCAGCCCACAAGGAGGTATAGTCTGAATCATCCCAGAGGATGAAATGCGCCGCACTTGCTCGGGGATCATACATGGCGTCAATGAGACCACAATGGGCCTGGCGCATCACAGGGATCTTTGGACTACGATCAGGCAAGGCAATTTCAGCTATTTCTTGCCCAGTGTGGCTATTAAGCTTTTGAACCGAACGGCACCCGAGCATGTAAAGGAAGCGGGTCTGGTCTACCTGTGCATAGCCGACCGGGTGGATTAACCACAGGCTAGCGAGATATAACACGAATGCGCGATACATATTTCCCTTAATTTGGATCTACGATTGTTATATTTAAAACATTTGCAACATAATCTGCGTCGCCAGGATACCTGCTAGGAACTTGTTGAAATAGGGTGGTGCGCGACGTGGTTTCTGAGGATCTGTGCTGGTATTTCGGTTCGGATTTGTTCGAAAGAGGCTTCTGGGCAGCGTTGATGCGGGTTTCAACGGCCCCGAGATTGGTTGAGGGGCCGCAGGTTTCGGCCTTCAGGCACGCTGCATGATGAGTCTCGGTAGTCGAAGCAGGTTGTGTGCCGCGCAACTGAAGACGAACAGCCAGTCCACTTTCGGCAGCCCGCGAAGTTTCACTTGCCTGATCGGGCCAGTCTGCTTGAGCCAGCCAAAGCCCTTTTCGACCAGCCACCGCCGGCTCAGGCTGATGGCATATCCAGCATGACGCGTCGTGCGGCGATCGAGATTGCTCTTGCGTCCGTTGTCATTCTTGGTCACATGCGGTGTTACGTTCAACTCCCTAACTGTGCGGACGAAATCCTCGCTATCGTAAGCCTTGTCGGCGCCCACGGTGATGCGGCGGCAACGATGCTTCTGCCGCCGGCTGAGCATCAGCAGCGCCGCATCGCGCTCGGCCGTGCCGTCGGCCGTTGTCACCATCGCGTCGGCGATCAGGCCGTTTCGGTTCTCCACCAGCACATGGCCCAGATAGCTTAGCTTCGACTCCTTCCCGTAGCTCTTCTTATAGAGCCGCGCATCACTATCGGTTGTTGAAGCATGTGTCTGGTTGGTGCGCTTTTGCCCGTGGAAGTCGTCACCGCCATCATCCGAGCCGTCCTTGGAACGGAAGCTCTTCTGCGATGCCCAGGCCTGAATCAGCGTTCCGTCCACGGTGAAGTGTTCATCGCTCATGTACTTCTTCGCCGAGCGATTCACCTCGGCAAAGAACCGCCGCGCCACATCGGAGTTCAACAGCCGATCACGGTTCTTCGAGAACACCGCGTGGTTCCACACCGCGTCGTCCATGCCCAAGCCGACGAACCACCGGAACAGCAAGTTGTAATCGATCTGCTCCACCAGAAGCCGCTCCGAGCGGATGGAGAAGAACACCTGCAATAGCAGAGCGCGCAGAATGTACTCGGGCGCAATCGACGGCCGGCCCGAGTCCTCATATAGAGCATCAAACTCTGCGTCCAGCGACCGAAGCACGCCATCGGTCAGCTTGCGAACCGCACGCAACGGATGATCTTCAGGTACCCGCTGCTCCAGTGAAACATAGCTGAACATCCCATCCTGAACCCGCTCTTCACCGCGCATACCCGATGGACGCACTGGCTCCCCAGTCGGACGACTGAAGGTACCTATTTCAACAAGTTCCTAGCAGCCTGTGGTTAAAGTCCGGGTGCATGGTGGTTGAAAATGCTGGTGTTTGCGATGCGGAATTCGTAGTCTTCAGCCATGGGGATGGGAACGCGTCAGTCGCAGGAGAAGCAGGAAGAGATGTGGAT
>Ga0209062_1001007_pt1 | contig 59531 bp, 49 predicted proteins | sample Coa_R2_2_FD_187158 | JGI IMG/M metagenome (GOLD analysis project Ga0209062, IMG submission 187158) | Surface soil microbial communities from Centralia Pennsylvania, which are recovering from an underground coalmine fire - Coalmine... | ecosystem: Environmental > Terrestrial > Soil > Unclassified... | reverse complement strand
GCGAGGTGAATCTGCCGGACTAATGATGTCGATTCCGTCCAGGGAAACGCCGAGCATCTCGGCAGTTTTGCCGATTGCTTCCTTCGAGCCGAGCAGGATCGGGTGGGCAACACCTTCATCCACGATTGCCTGCGAGGCACGGATGATTTTTTCATGCTCTCCTTCGGGAAAAACCACACGCTTCGGCGACGCTTTGGCGCGATGGATGAACCAGCGCGTGACCTCATGAGCCTTGCCCAGTAGTCGCTCGAGTTGCTCGCGGTATTCGTCGAGATTGATAGGCTCGCGAGCTACACCAGTATCCATGGCGGCCTTGGCCACGGCGCCAGCTTCGCATACCAGTACACGAGGATCGAAAGCCTTTGGGATGAGGTAATCGCGGCCGAAGTGCAACCGTTCTACGCCGTAAGCGCGGCAGACTTTGTCCGGAACATCTTCTTTGGCAAGGTCGGCGAGCGCGCGGGTAGCGGCAAGTTTCATTTCATAGTTGATGGTGGTTGCGCGCACGTCGAGCGCGCCGCGGAAGATGAAAGGGAAGCCGAGAACGTTGTTGACCTGGTTCGGATAGTCGGAGCGTCCGGTGGCCATGATCACATCGGGCCGAACCTGTTTCGCGTCCTCAAAAGTGATCTCCGGATCAGGGTTCGCCATGGCGAAGACGATCGGATTCGGCGCCATGGACCCTACCATTTCTTTGGTGACTGCGCCTTTCACCGAACATCCGACGAAGACGTCGGCATCGCGCATGGCATCGGCCAGCGTGCGGGCTGCGGTGTCACGGATGAAACGATCCTTGTAAGGGTTCATTCCTTCGCTGCGGCCCTTGTAAAGGACTCCCTTGGTGTCGCAGAGAAGCAGGTTCTCTGGGCGCACGCCTAAACGCAGGTAGTGTTCTGCACATGCCAGGCCGGATGCTCCTGCGCCATTGAAAACAACTCTGACTTCAGCGATGTCTTTTTCGGCGACTTCCAGCGCATTCAGAAGGGCCGCTCCGGAAATAATGGCAGTCCCATGCTGGTCATCGTGAAAGACGGGAATCTTCATGGTCTTGCGCAGGGTTTCCTCGATGTGGAAGCATTCCGGCGCCTTGATGTCTTCCAAGTTGATGCCGCCAAAGGTCGGTTCGAGGAGTTGGCATACACGAATGATTTCTTCAGGATCGAGGCTGGCGATCTCGAGATCGAAGACGTCAATGTCGGCGAACCTCTTAAAGAGGACGCCCTTTCCTTCCATGACGGGTTTACCGGCTAGCGGTCCAATGTTGCCAAGACCGAGTACTGCGGTCCCGTTGGTGACTACTGCGACGAGGTTGCCGCGAGCGGTGTATTTAAAGGCATCCTGCGGGTTGCGATTGATTTCGAGACACGGGTCGGCGACACCGGGAGTGTAGGCCAGGCTGAGATCGCGTTGTGTACGGCAAGACTTTGTAGGCGTGACCTGAATCTTTCCGGGTCTGCCGTGACGGTGATATTCGAGAGCTTCCTGCTTGGTGATGGCCATGGAACTCCTCCGCTGCGCCGAAGCACAGATCTTCGACGATGCATTTTCAAGTTATTGCTGGGCAAAGAATTGGTCTGTGACGGGGGACCGGGATTCGGGTGAGGGAAAACACGTGACGTTCGCCTCCCTAGCGCGGTCATCCATTCAAAACTTCTTTTCCCTTTGGTGAAGTGACTTATGTCGCGCGGGCGAGGGCGCCTGTGGCATTAGTAGGGAATAGGTTCCCTCGCGGGCGCTTGGGATGACAGTTCTTCCTCGCGCTCGAACCGTTAAGAAAAGCAACCAACGGCAAGTCCGGCAGACGACCCAGGTCATTGCGAGCACGAAGAGTGCTGCCTGCGCCAGTAGCTATTTGTCGTCTGCCGGCCTTTTGCCAAAGCGGGATGAGGCGGGCACCCCGTCATTTGGCCTACCGTGCACGACCAATTCGGCCGTTCGGACAATGCTCGGTGACGCCAGAGCAAATAGACATACGTAACACGTGATTATTTCGCCGACAGGCTATGCTTGGGCGGTTCGATCAAGGAGTGCGTGATGTCAAGCAGCCTGATTCGTCGAGTGTATTGGAGTGTTCTGGCAGTAGCTTTCGTCGTGGCATTCAGCGTTGATTCGCTCGCGCAATACAAGCCATCTTCAGTGCCGGCTCGCGATCTGAATTCGACGTTGGCCGAACTGATGCGTGTGGCTCCGGCGACCAATCAGGACCTGTCCATCCTGCAGCAACAGGGCGGAATACTTCATCGGGTCACGTTTTGGCGAGGGGACAAAGGCCACAGTGCCCAGATAACGGAAGCATTGCGGCGCAATTTGCAGTATGCCGTGCCCAGTTTCGTGCACGATACGCAAGCTTCGGGTGGAAGCCTGTCGACAACGTTTCTGCTGTATCGGGACCTGACTGTGGTTTGCGAGTCGCTGGATACGCTGCTTCCACAGAGTTCGCGCGAAGGCAAAGGCGAGTTAGCAGCTCTGAACAATGATCTGTCGGACATGAACCGGCTGAAGGAAGAGTTGTCCAACTACATAGAACGGACTGCCACATTGGTCGAGAGCAGAAATTCACAATTGGCGTCTTCAACGAACCGCGCTCCGAAGCGAATCATTGTTGATGACAATATTCCGGAGAAGCCGGTGCACAAGAAACGGCACACGACGAATCAGTAAGAACAAGTCAGGGGTTCACCCAGGGCGCTCGGAAAAGTTCGACGGCAGGCTAATGTTCGAAGATGGAGCTGCCCCTCACACAAAATGGACGCTTGAGGGAGCAGCAATAACCACCGATAACTAACAACAACGCTATCTGGCAAACTTTCCCATCACCTCGCCTTGCGCGACGATGTGGCCTTGCATCGCCTGGTCGAGGGGTTGACGATTGGCGCCGGGCTTGAGATCAAGTTTGGCATCGATGGCAAAAACACGGAAAAAATATCGGTGTGGCTTGCCCGACGGAGGGCAGGGTCCGTTGTAGCCAATTTTGCGAAAATCGTTCCGACCCTGAACAGCACCATTGGGCAATTGCTCGCTGCGGGGCTGGTTCTCGGCAAGCTCGTGGACTGCGGCGGGCAGGTTGTAAACCAGCCAGTGAGTCCAGGTACCGGCTGGAGCGTCGGGATCATCGACGATTAGCGCTAACGATTGCGTGGTCGGCGGTACGCCGGTCCAGGTGAGCGCAGGAGAAACGTCCTCTGCCGAGCAGGTGAACCTTTTCGGAATAGTACCCTCGGCGGGGAACGAAGTGGTCGAGACCTGAAGTGACATGGTGCTGCTCCTTTCGGGGCTGGATTGGGAGAAAGACAGAGCCGCGATAAGCATGGCTGGGGTGAGTGCAAACACAGGTGATAGCCATTTCATGCGTCACTCCGAAGGGGATGCTTCCAGTGACCAGTAATGTTACTCCGAGGCAGCTGCTTTCGAGAGAACACGGCCAAGCCGCTGAATTTGCGGCGCAGAATGCTAACCGGCGCGGCTGGCGTGCCGATTTTCCGAGGCGGTCACACTGAGATGTGAGATAAGTCACAGAAAGGCTGGACTGTATAGCTTCACACTAGCTGCGTGATACGGATCACAACCTGGTCACCCGAGAGCCGCAGCCTGCCTGTACAGCAAGTACATGGCGCCAAGCAACAGACGGTGACGCACACAATCGTGCGCCACGTTCCCAGGCAGGAGTGGACATGCTTCCCGGGCTTGTGTCACAGGGGGTTGTGCAGTGTTGTCACCATACGGACTCGATATCATAGAAAGTTGTTTTACCTGTAAGCTCCGAGCCGACCGGCTCTTCTGCGATCTTCCTGCCGGTGCTTTGCAGTCTTTTGAATCCATTAAATATGCAACCGCGTATCCTAAGGGCGCCGTGTTGTTTGTCGAAGGCCAGGCGCCGCGGGGCATTTACGTGCTGTGCAAAGGCCGAGTGAAGCTATCGATCTGTTCCACGGACGGAAAGACGCTGATCCTGAAAGTCGCCGAACCGGGCGAGGTACTCGGTCTGAGTGCCAGCGTTTCGGGAAAAGCCTACGAACTGACGGCCGAAACACTCGATCCATGCCAGGTGAATTTTGTGAAGCGCGAAGACTTCCTGCGCTTCCTGAAAGAGCATGGCGAGGCTTGCCTGCGCGTTGCGGAACAGCTAAGTGAGAAATACAACTCGGCGTGCCACGAAATTCGCTCGCTGGGACTTTCTCATTCGGCGGCCGAGAAGCTGGCTAAACTGCTGCTTGACTGGACTGCCAAAAACGGCGAGGCGGCAAAGGTCGAGCCCCGTTTGAAACTTGCGCTCACGCACGAGGAGATCGCACAGATGATCGGAACGTCGCGGGAAACGGTGACGCGCTTGTTTGCCGATCTGAAAAAGCGACAGATCGTGCAGGCCAAAGGATCGACGCTGCTTATCCGCAATAAGGCCGCGCTGAAACAGATCGCGAGTGCGAGTTGAACATCGAACTTGTAATGTTCTCCATGCCGCATGCACGAAAGGGTCACGATAAACTGTGACTAGAGTCACTGTTTAATTACCCATGCGGGGCTAATTAACACGGCATGGAGAGCATTGCGCACCACAGCTGTTTCAAATGTGAAATGCGGCCGGACCGGCCCTTCTGCGATCTGCCTCCGGATGCACTTCAGGCTTTTGATCAAATCAAGGAAGTCAGCCAACTCACCAAGGGAACAGTACTCTTCTGCGAAGGCCGTCCGTCCCGAGGGGTCTTTGTGCTCTGTCATGGGCGCGCCAAACTCTCCGTCTGTTCCGATTCCGGCAAGCGTCTGATGCTGCGTGTGGCAGGGCCGGGCGAGGTGCTAGGCTTGAGCGCCACCATGGCGAATAAGCCTTATGAGCTTTCGGCCGAGTTGGTCGATAACGGACAGGTGGTGTTCATTCGCCGCAAGGACCTGCTCAGATTCCTGAAAGACAATCAGAACGCGTGCATGCAGATCGTGCATTTGTTGAGCGATGATCTGCACAACGCATTCGACCGGGTGCGGACGGTGGGGTTGACGCGCAGCCGTCGGTCACGACTGTTGCCATTTCGTGGACGCGCCTAAGTCGGTTGTTCGTAATTTTGATTCCCCAGAATAGTTAATCACGATTTCGCCATTCCTGAGGCATACTGGTTTGCGCCGGGGCTCGACGTAACTTGCTGCCCTGCCGGGCCTCCCGTATTGAAAACCGTCCTGCTGTGAAACAGATTTCACAGCTCAACGTGATCCAGATCACAAGTGCCATGGTCAACCTTGTCGGAAACTAGGGGCATTCAGTAGCCAACGAAACAGCCATGCAGTTTTTGGAGTGGAGGATGCAAACGTCGGAAGCAAGAAGAACACACTGGCTCAATTGGATCGGCGTCGTGGCTTTACTTTTTCTGTTCGGCATGCAGGCTGTGATAGTGGCCCAGGAAGCCAAAGCTAAGCCCGCGGCGACGCCCGCCAGTCCAGCCGCGCAATATGTCGGAGCCGATACATGCAAGACGTGCCATGAGGACGTTTTCAACCACATGCAGCAGACTCCGCACTACAAAATGAAGTACCTAGGCAAGGCGGAGACGGGTCAACCCGGCGTCGGAGTCGATTGCGAGGCCTGCCACGGTCCGGGATCGGCACATGTTGAGGGTGGCGGCGACGTCACCAAGATCATCAACTTCAAAAAATTGAGCACAGCACAGGCGTCGGAACGCTGCTTGAGCTGCCATGCGTCCGGGAAGGCACAGCAGCATTTTGCGCAGTCGGTGCACGCGACCAATGATGTCGGTTGCCTGAGTTGCCACTCGGTCCACCATGCAGCCGAGCCGCGCAAGCTGCTGGTAAAGAACTCGCAACTAGACCTTTGCTATAGCTGCCACACGACGCAAAAGGCGCAATTTTCAATGCCGTTCCGGCACCGTATCAACGAAGGCCTGCTGACCTGCACGGACTGCCACAATCCGCATGGCACCACGATTCCGCGGCAGTTGGAGACGTCGGCGGGTGACCAGCAGGTTTGCTACAAATGTCACACCGATAAACAAGGTCCATTCGTGTTCGAACATGTTCCGGTGCGCACCGAGGGCTGCACCAGTTGCCACATGCCGCACGGGTCTTCGAATCCACGAATGCTTCGTGTCAGCCAGGTGAATCTCTTGTGCCTGCAATGTCACACGGTAACGGCTAATAACAATATTCCCGGGATACCGTCGTTCCACAACCAGGCGCAGAAATACCAGGCGTGCACGCTGTGCCATACCCGAATCCACGGCTCGAACTTCAACGAGTTCTTCTTCAAATAGGTCATAGCCATGAAGGAGACAAAGACGAAGCAGTTCGCGAATGGCAGGAAAGATATGAGATCGATTTTATGGCGAAGAGTTGGGGCGCTTGCAACGCTCAGTGCATGTCTGATTGTGGGGATTCTGTTTGTTCCGCGAGCAGTGTTTGCGCAGGCACAGGAGCGCGGCCAGACACCGGCGGACCTGGCAGTTCAGCCACCCGCGGAGACGTCGGGCGTTGCGTTTGAAGGGTACCAGGTTCAACAGTCAATTGAACTCGGCTATCGTTACGCGTCGCAGAGCGGGAGTCCGGAAACGTACAATACGTTTGTCAATTTGCACTCGGGCCCTCGCATTTTGAACCAGAGCCTGGCGATGCGCTCGGATAATAATTCCGGATTGCTGTTCGACACGTTGTACATGAACAGTTTCGGATGGGGTGGAGATCCGAATAATGCTCTGCGCCTGGACGTTTCCAAGAATCGCTGGTACAACCTTAACTTTAACTTTCGCCGCGATCAGAACTACTGGGATTACAATCTGCTCGCGAATCCGCTGAACTCGGCTACCTCACTGCCAGGAGTGCCGGTCACGTTCTCTCCGCACATGATGGAGACGCGGCGCCGGATGTACGACTTCGACATGAGGCTGCTGCCACAATCGAAGGTGAGCTTCCGTTTTGGTATCAGCCGCAATCGGAACGAAGGTCCGAGCTTGATGTCGTACCACGTGGGCACTGAGGCACTGCTGTTTCAGCCATGGGACACCACATCCAATACCTATCGTATCGGGATTGATTATCACCTGCTGAAGAAGACCAGTGTCAGCTTTGATTTCGCGTATGAGAGCGCTACGAATGCAACCGATCAGAGCCTGGCACCCTTTGCGGTTTTCCCGTTGGCAAATGGAACACCGGTTTCCTTGGGAGTATCGTCAGGTCCGTGCACAGCGCCGGTCAATGCAGCGGGAATCGCGAACCCAACCTGCAATGCATTCCTGAATTACTCGCAAACTCAGAATTTCCGCACCAGCATTCCGCAGGAGTCGATTTCGTTTCAGTCGACTTCGATCCGGCGTCTGGACCTGACCGGCCGTTATTCCTACAGCCATGCGCATGCCGATACACCGTACAACGAACTGTTGAACGGGCGGGAATCGCGCACCAATTTGCAGCAGTCGACGACAACGGGCAGCGCCAGCACACGTTGGGATACGGATACGTTGGAGTTGGCAGCAACGTATAGCCTGACGCGACACTTGCGTATCGTGGATCAGTTCCGTTTCTACAACTACCACCTACCGGGGGCCTTCAATTCTCTGCAGAACAGCTATTTCGGGACGAGCATGCTGTTGCCGGTTGGCAGCGTTCCTCCATTTCCACACACGACATCCTCGGAAGCTGATATCGCCCCGTTCCAGTATCTGTGGTTCCAAGGACAGAACGAGAAGACCAACACAACGCAGTTGCAGTACGACTTCTCCAAGCGCCTTGGCGGAAGCATTGGCTATCGCTATCGCCATCGCGTTGAAGACAATAACTTTGCAAACTTTGCTGTGCCCGGTCCGAGCGGCAATGGCGAGGTTTTCTATCCGACAAACGCTCTGCGCGGCGATTGTGCGGGCGGAACGCCGAATCCCGACGGAAGCTGCTATTTCACGGGTCAGTTCGATGGAGAAGACGATCAGTTCACAATTTCGCAGCACACGGCTTTGTTTGCAATCTGGGCGCGGCCGACAGACAAATTACGTGCGAATTACGATATGGAACTGAGCTCGCTGGGAAGCTATCTGACAAGCGCCAGCGGGGGATTTGTGGATGCACGCAGTTTCCTTACACGCATCACGCCCACCAACGAGCAACGTTATCGCGCGCGTGTTTCCTACTTGCCGGCGCCATGGTTGACGATTGCCGCGAACTTCAGTGACCAGGAGAGCAGAAACTCCTTTGCGGATATTGCGTATCGACAGCACAATCGTAATTTCGGATTCGACATCACGGCGATGCCTTCCGGCCCGGTTGGTGTCGATTTGGCCTACAACTACAACGGCTATCTGCAAAACGCGAACATCTGCTTTGTCGAAACGCCCGCTACGGCAGTTCCCGTCGCGACGGTTCCTTGTTCTGATGGTTCGGGCTACCTCGAAGCGAATGGCTATTACAGCAATAAAGACAATTTTGGATCCGCCATGCTGATGCTGAAGCCGATGAAGCGAGTATCAGCGAATCTCGGGTATAGCATTGTGAGCGTCTCCGGCAACACGCTGACCCTGAACCCGCTGCAGCCCCTCGGGTCGCTGTCGTACAACTACCACCAGCCGGTAGGGAACTTTTCGGTGATGCTGACGAAGAATTTCACTTGGAACACCGCTTACAACTTCTACCAGTATGGAGAGCGCGACATTCCCGGACCGCCCGGTTATCGGAACTTCCACGCGAACCTTATGACCACGTCGGTTACGATTGCCTTCTAATCTTTTTTGAAACGGGGCCAGTTGGCGCTGGCCCTTGTTTAGTTTATGAACAGTTGTTCGTGAGCCGCAGCACTACGCCGCGGTACGACCAAAGCCGCGGTGATTGCGGTCACCCCCCGTCATGCCTGTGCTCACAGCCCCGTGAGGCATGAATCTGCGATGAATAGTAAGGCCCAGAATGGGCCGAAGCCAGAGGCCGGCAGGTCTAAAGCGCTATCGGGAGCCGACTTCTGGCCGAAGGCAAAGCGGGCTCCGTATGATCATGCGCAATCTTAAAGTGGTTTTCCTCATATGTCTGCTATTGGGATCAGCTTTGGCGGCGAACAAGAAGGCGGAGAGTGCAGCCGACAAGAGCGCCGAATGCCTTGCATGCCATAGTGACGCGACTCTGATCAAGGAAGAGAACGGGAAGCAGATCAACCTGCATATTGACGAAGAGCACTTCAAAGCTTCCATTCACGGAAGCATGTTTACGTGCCTGGATTGCCACAAGGATGTAAAAGGCTTCCCGCATGATCCGGCTCCGGCAAAGGTTGATTGTGCCGCCTGCCACGAGCAGGAAGTGAAGGATTATAACTCGAGCCTGCACGCAATCGCCCGCCAGAATGGTGATTTGAAGGCAGCGACCTGTCTCGATTGCCATGGCGACATCCACGAGGTTCTTCCGTCCTCCGATCCGAATTCGCGTGTTAGCCATACGAATATTCCAAAAACGTGCGGCTCGTGCCACGGGCAGAAGTTCGTGATGGAGTCGGCGGGACTCAGTTCAGCTCCTTTTGTTTCCTACCAGGACAGTGTTCATGGCAAAGCCGTAGCCGCAGGCTCGGAAAAAGCGGCGGTATGCACCGACTGCCACGGCGCACACAATATTCTTCCAGCGGGCGATTCAAAATCATCCATCTTCAAATTCAACGTGCCTGCCACGTGCGGTAAGTGTCACGAGAATGTTAAGCAGCAATTCATGAGTAGCATTCACGGCCAGGCAATTGCGAAGGGAAGCTGGCAGGCGCCAGTGTGCACTGATTGCCACGGAATTCACGGAATCAAGTCTCACCTGGATCCGAACTCGTCGGTTTCTGCCCAGGCGCTTGCCGCAACGACATGTGCGCGCTGTCACGAAGGGGTGAGACTCACTCAGGACTTTGGAATTGAGGCACATCGCGCGAGCACATATCTCTCGAGCTATCACGGGCTGGCTTCGCAGATGGGATCAAAGGTTGTCGCGAATTGCGCCAGTTGCCATGGCGCACACAATATTCTGCCGTCGTCGGATCCGCGTTCGACGATCAACCAGGCGAACTTGATTACGACGTGCGGCAAGTGCCATCCGGGCGCGTCGCAGAAGTTCGTGCTGGGAAAGATACACGTCGATGCACCGCTTTCGAGCGACCGAGGCAGCATCGCGATCCGCTGGGTGAGGCGTTTCTACCTGGTCATGATCTTCGGCGTGATCGGCGGAATGCTGCTGCACAATTTCCTGATCTGGCGAAAGAAAGCCCTGGAGCAACTAAAGTCAGCCCATCGGATTGTAGTGCGCATGGATTCGACGCAGCGCATGCAGCATCTTCTCTTGCTTATTTCGTTTATCACTCTCGTTGTTACGGGATTCGCGCTGAAGTATCCCGAGTCTGTGCTTGGAATGGCATTCGTGAACGAAACGGTTCGGAGCGTAATCCACAGGAGTGCAGGAACGTTGCTCATCCTGGTGTCGCTGTATCACGTTGGGTACGTCGCCGCCGTACGATCTGGCAGGCAGTTTCTGTTTGACATGTTGCCCGAGGCAAAAGACGCACGCGACGTGATCCAGAATATCCGCTACTACCTTGGACTGAGCGCGACCAAACCGGAGTTCAAGCGCTTCAACTACGCGGAAAAGGCGGAGTATTGGGCCCTGGTGTGGGGAACGATCGTAATGGCCGTAACCGGCATGATGCTATGGTTCAAGGTTGCGGTGGGCCATCTATTCCCTCGGTGGTGGCTCGACGTCGCAACCGCCGTTCACTTCTACGAAGCTATCCTGGCGACACTGGCGATTGTCGTGTGGCACTTCTATCAGATTGTCTTTGATCCTGAGGTTTACCCGATGAACTGGGCATGGTGGGATGGGAAGATGTCGGTCGAACATTATGCTGCGGAGCACGGACTGGATAGAAAAACGATAGAAAGTTCTATCGAAGGAGCGGCAGAAAAAGAATAAGTTACGAATCGCGATTGCTGCAGCTCTCGTCTGTGGCAGTCTGCAAAGCGTGATGCGGCTGACGATTCGAGTGTTGTCACTGGTGAGAACTGAATTTTCTGCCAGAGGACGTGTGTAGAGGACATCTTGTGATCGGAGAGAACTCATCGGATCGGGTGAAAGTTATTTCGACCTCGGCAAGAGTGCAAGATGTCTCGGTTGTTCTCGTTGGTTCTGCTGTTTCTCGCTAGTCTGTCCTTCGCCCAGTTTCAGACTGATCCGAACTCCACCACGGTACGCGGAATTGTCGAAGACTCCGATTCGAGTCCCGCCAGTGGAGTCCTGATCGAACTGCGCGCTACACGTTCCGCTGAAGTAGTCGGAAGAGCATACACGCTAACGGATGGCAGCTTTCAAATTTCCGGTCTCCTACCTGGCCAATACATGCTTACCGCGACGGCAGGGACGAATGTCGTCGAGCAGCAGTTGTCGATCGGTCAAAATCCGCCAGACCTAAAAATCACAATGTCGGGCACCAAGTCGCAACATGCCGGTAGTCCGACCGTTTCGGTGACCAACCTCAAGGTTCCTTCTAAGGCAAGGCGCGCTTTCGATGCGGCGAAGCAGTATTTCTACAATAATAAGTTCAAGCAGGCGGCATCAGAGTTGGAGCGGGCCCTGGCTATCGCGCCTCAATTTGCGGACGCGCTCTCATTGCGAGCCGTGCTGCACCTGGCAAATGGCAATCCGAAAATGGCGATGCAGGATGCAAATGAATCGGTAGAGATCGATCCCAAGAACTATTTCGGATACACGGTACTCGGCGCTGCTTACAATGCGAGCGGCCAATTTCTCCTGGCGGCCAATTCCTTGCAGGAAGCCGTGAGGATCGATCCTACTTTTTGGCAGAGCCATTTTGAAATGGCCAAGAGTCTATACGGCCAGAGAAAGTTTGCGTCGGCATTGGCGGAGGTGGATGCGGCGGCGCAGGGCGCGCCGAAAGGTTTCGCGCAGATCCACCTGGTGCGAGGAGCGATTCTGATGGATTTGCACCGTAGTGGCGAAGCGGCCGGAGAATTACAAGAATTTCTGAAGCTCGACCCGAAGAGCCCCGAGGTAGCGAGAGTCCAACAGACGCTCGCAGCTATGAGTCAGTCAACCAGTCAACCAGCGGCTGGTCAGGCGGTAGCCGAGACTCAACCGGCGATGCAGAAGTGACGTCAGCTCGCGGTTGCGGCAGCAAGCGCGACCCTGTGCAGTGGTTCCTGTAAACCAGACATCATCCGCTCGAATCCTTCAAATGTGAGCGACTGCGGGCCGTCGGAAAGTGCCCGCTCAGGACAAGGATGCACTTCGATCATCAGTCCATCGGCGCCGAGAGCGACTGCAGCGCGCGCCATAGGAGGGATGAGGCTGGGGCGACCCGTACCATGAGATGGGTCAGCGATCACGGGTAAATGTGACAGCTCCTTCGCCAGTGCGACCGCGGCGAGGTCGAGGGTGTTGCGTGTTTCAGTCTCGAAGGTGCGAATTCCACGCTCGCAAAGTACAACCTGTGAGTTGCCGCCGGCCAGCAGGTATTCCGCCGCGAGCAACCACTCTTTTACAGTCGCGGAGGGACCGCGTTTCAGCATGATGGGCTTGCGAATGGTTGCGAGCGCCCGCAACAGGGCGAAATTCTGCATATTGCGAGCGCCAATCTGCAGCATGTCGGCATGCTCGCAGATGATGTCCACATCTTCGGTGCTCATCACCTCGGTCACGACGGGAAGTCCGGTTTCTTTGCGCGTGCGATCGAGCAGGCGCAGCGCTTCTGTCCCCAAGCCCTGGAAATCGTACGGGGAGGTACGAGGCTTGTAGGCTCCACCACGGAGCATGCGGGCACCGGCCTTCTTGACCGCCCGCGCCGTCGAAAGGATCTGTTCTTCTGATTCCACCGAGCAAGGTCCGGCGATAACAACAATTTCAGGGCCACCAATGTGCACACCTGCAACGTTCACGATGGTTCTGGACGGATGCACCTGGCGGCTGACGAGCTTGAAGGGCTGTGCGATGGGGACCACGTCTTCTACGCCGGGCGCGGCCTGGAGGGCTTCGATCTCATTGCGGCGGCCGCTACCGACAGCAGCGACAATGGCGCGTTGCGCCCCGCGCGTAATGTGCGCCTGATATCCGGCTTCGCGGATTCGGTCGGCTACGTGTTGGATTTGCTCTTCCGTTGCTCCCTCGGACATGTTGACGATCATTGGCTAGTCTCCTGATTCGGCTCTAAAAAAGCAAAAGCCGCGATCTGATCGCGGCGTCTGATTGCGTTTGCGCTTGGTATTAGAAATTGGACAGGTACCGAGCACGCGCTTTACCAGAGCCGCTGTCCGTAAACCACCAGTAGCGGTAGGTAAAGAAGCTAAATCGATAAGCGTGCGACGGATTCATGGATGAGGGCTACTTTACTTGGCCTGCGGCAGCTTTGTCAAACAGGCCGGGTAAGCGGACGTCACACGACATAGGTGACGCGCGTCACGGACCCATTGTTTGCAGCGTTCTAGGGTAGAAGCGACGGAGCCGGTCAGGAACCGAGGAGTGGGGACATAGCCGGTGTCACGTCAACACGGAGAAATATAGAAATGGCATACGTAATTACCAGCGCTTGTATCAAAGATTCGCTTTGCGTGGACGCGTGTCCTACCGATTGCATTCACCCGAAACAGGATGAACCAAAATTCGCCGAAGCCACCCAGATGTATGTTGACCCGGAGAATTGCATCGACTGCGGCGCCTGTGTGGCGGTGTGCACGTCGAACTCGATTTTCCCGCTTGATGAAGTTCCCGCAGAGATGACGGATGCGGTGGCGAAGAACGCCGCGTTCTACGCGAATTAAGGCACGATCACCGGCGAACTCATCCCATCTAATGACACCGTGCAGGCGCATTGAAGGATGCGCCCTTTTTTCTTTTCGGCCCACAAACGTGATTAAGCTGCTCTTATCTCGAGTGGCCCCTTCCTTGCCTCTTTGTTCCGCGACAGCTTGCGCGTGTGCCCTGGCTCGATAGGCTGAACAGCGAGTCGGAGAACTGGCGTGTGACTTTCACCGGGTGGATCGAATGGGTGAATGGGACGAGATCATCAAAGAGTTTCTGGTCGAGAGCAGTGAGAACCTCGATCAATTAGATCAGGACTTTATAGAACTGGAAAAGAATCCCACGTCCAAGGAACTGCTAGGCCGGATTTTTCGAGCGATTCACACGGTCAAAGGCACCAGCGGGGTACTGGGATTTCCAAAGCTCGAATCGGTCGCGCACGTTGGTGAGAATCTTCTAAGCATGCTCCGCGACGGTGAGCTGCAATTGGATCCGGAACTCACCTCGGCATTGCTGGCGATGGTGGATGCTATCCGCGAGATTCTACGGAGCATTGAGGGATCAGGAGTTGAAGGCGATGGGGATTATTCGGCGCTGGTGGAGCGGCTTACTGCTCTGAAGGCAGCTCGAACAGAGAGCTCGCAGCCAACGGCTGCACCGTCGTCGGTTGCGGCGGCAGAGCCGGCCCCACGGGTTGGCGAGATTCTGGTGAAGGCCGCTGTTGCGGCGCCCGAGCAGATTGAAAAGGCAGTTACCCAGCAGGCAAAAGGAGATCCACGCAAACTAGGAGAGATCCTGGTATCAGAGGGCGCGGTGAAGCCTCGCGATGTTCTAGACGCCTTGCAGGTGCAAGCGGAGAGTTCATCTTCTGTCTCTTCCAGCAGCCTTCGCGTCGACGTGAACCTGCTCGACAAGCTGATGAACCTGGTCGGCGAATTGGTGCTGGCGAGAAATCAGATTTTGCAGTTCACAGCGGGACAGGCTGACACGACATTCTTGAGTACAGCTCAGCGACTGAATCTGATTACCACGGAATTGCAGGAAGGCGTAATGAAGACGCGCATGCAACCGATCGGGAATTTGTGGAACCGACTGCCGCGTGTAGTGCGTGATTTGGCCATGGGACTGGGGAAGAAAGTCCGGGTTGAGATGGACGGCAGCGAAACCGAACTGGACAAGACCATCCTGGAGGCAATCAAAGATCCACTGACGCACATTGTCCGCAACGCCGTCGATCACGGAATTGAGCTGCCCGTAGAACGGACAGCGGCGGGGAAGCCGGAGGAGGGCAGGTTGTGCCTGCACGCCTATCACGAGGGCGGCCAAGTCAATATCGAAATCAGCGACGATGGAGCGGGTATTAATGTCGCGAAGCTCAAGCAGAAGGCGCTGGAAAAAGGACTGATCACCGGAGAAGCCGCTGCGCGCATGCCGGAACGCGAACTTCTAAACCTGATTTTTCTGCCCGGGTTTTCGACCGCGCAACAGGTCACCAATGTTTCAGGCCGCGGCGTCGGCATGGATGTGGTGAAGACCAATATCGAGAAGATCGGTGGCATTGTCGATCTGCACAGCGATACTGGCCAAGGCACCACGATCAAAATCAAAATTCCATTGACGCTCGCCATTATTCCGGCGCTGATTGCCAGCAGCGGCGGCGAACGATTCGCGATTCCGCAGGTCAGCCTGCTGGAACTGGTGAGACTGGAAGGCGAGCAAGCTGCACGCGCGATTGAAAAGTTTCACGGCGCGCCCGTTTACCGTCTCCGCGGCAACCTGTTGCCGCTGGTGTATTTGAATCGGGAACTGAAGGTTAGTAATGACCAAAACGCGCGCAGCGGGATCAACATTGTTGTATTGCAGGCGGATGGCCGACAGTTCGGCCTGGTGGTAGACGAAATCAACGACACTGAAGAGATCGTGGTAAAGCCCCTCGGCAAGCAACTAAAGGGGATCTCGTGCTTTGCAGGTGCGACCATCATGGGCGACGGACGAGTGGCCCTGATTCTCGACGTGATGGGAATCGCGCAGATCGCCAACGTTGTCACGGAAGGCCACGAGCGTGCTCTCCTCGATGCCACCACGAAGCACACGGATAGAGCGCTGGGGCAGGATTCGTGGCTGGTATTCACAGTGGGCGGACAGCGGCGCATGGCGATACCGCTCTCGATGGTGTCTCGCCTGGAAGAGCTTCCTGCCAACACGCTGGAGCACTCGGGCAGTGACCTGGTGGTGCAGTATCGCGGGCAGATCATGCCATTGATCGACGTGGCTGAGAAGTTAAATATCAGGCACCGTAGCGAGGTTCCTGAGACCTTACAAGTGATTGTGTATACCGAAGCTGGACACAGTGTTGGTTTAGTCGTGGATCAGATCGTCGATATTGTGGAGCAGGCGGTAGAGATCGAAGAGAAAGGTGCTGTAGCCGAACTACAGGGTTCCGCGGTGATTCAAGACAAAGTAACTGACCTGCTGAACCTGGGTGCCCTGGTGCGGGGCGCCGCGACGCAGGAGGTGAAGTGATGGCAGCGAGCCAGCAGTTCTGTTCGTTCTTTCTCGACGGCATGTTCTTCGGTGTGGAGGTTGAGAAGGTGCAAGAAGTGATCCGTCCACAGGAGACCACGCGCGTACCGCTGTCTCCGGAGGTGATCGGAGGCTTGATCAACCTGCGTGGGCAGATTGTCACCGCAGTTGACTTGCGCAAGCGTCTTCAACTGCCGGAACGCAACGCGGGTAACGAACCGATGAATGTCGTGGTCCGAACAGAAGAGGGAGCGGTCAGCCTGCTGGTGGATGAGATTGGCGACGTTGTGGAAGTCGAGCAGCAGCAATTCGAGCCTCCACCTGATACGCTGCATGCAACCACTCGCGAGATGATTCGTGGAGCATTCAAGCTGAACGAGAGATTGCTGCTGCTGCTGGATACGGAATCGGTGATCAAGACAGGGTGATCATTCCGCGCCGGAACGCAGGCTTATAGCAATTCGTGCACCGACCGCGTAGGTCGGGCCACGATATCCGGGCGATTCGGCGATGTACTGAAAGTCAGGCGTGAACGCGAGCGTTTTTGAAGTGCGAAGGCGGTAAAAGCTTTCCCAGACGACCTCCTTACCGGTGTAGTCGAGGGTATCGCCGCGGGAACAGGAGAAGCCGGCAGAATCGCCGGTACGAGAGCGAAAGGGCGCACTCCAGAGCAACCCGATCGCGGTTTGCTGAGGCATCGAGCTGAAATTCCGCTCGGATTTGCCCCACTGAAGATAGGCCGCTAGGGACTGCTCTTCCGCGCCACCGTTACGCATGTGACGCCAGAATTTCTGCTCTGCAACAACGTAGACTCCGTCGGAGCCCTTGCGATCTAATCCGTCAAGTGTTGGCATCGATCCAGTCATGCGCCAGAATCCTGCCGAGAGTCGTCCATTCCATCCCTGCGGATTCCAGCCTGTTCCCGCCTCCTGCATCAGGAGAAGACCAGTGCCTTCAATGGGCGCGAAAGCGGCGAAGTTAAGATGAAACTTGTTTGGATGAATTAGCAGTTCGACACCCGGCCGGGTGTCATTGTAGTTAGGCAGAGTAATGAAACTGGGCGTGTAACCTGCCGCTGCATTCAGGAAACTTACTCCGTTCTCAACATAAGCGAAGTCGCGGTTCGCGTCGAGTTTTCCAGCACGGACATGAATTGCAGGCCGGATCGCTTGCTCGAACCACAACTCGGCGAGGAACACTCCAGAATCCGCCTGAAGACTTGAAACCGGCTGTAAAAGCGAGGAAAAGCCATCGGTTGCAGACTGGTTAAGGTGCAGGCTTGCAAAAGCAACGGTTCCCTTCAGTGCTGGGAGAAAGCGGTCCAGCAAGGCGGTGGTACCCAGGTCGATAAAGGCGGGGACGGTTTGTGCCGCGTGTCCCAGATCGCGTCCTAAGAAGGCGTCGATCGAGGCATCGAGCGAGAGGCTGAGACCGCGGCGATCGAGATTGTGAGCGGCATTGGTAAGGGTATTGATTTGGGCGTAAATACAGGACGTAGATAAGAGCAGTAAGGCGCAGATGATCCGAAATACGAACATGAATTCCCCTTGTGTTCCCAAAGGAGGGATCGGCCGAAGTAAGAAGTTTCTGAGATGGTTTGGCAACATCGATGCACGAAAGTAATGGACGTCAGACCGTCCAGGTAAGGATCCGGATCTCGCGTGTGCTCAGGTGCCGCTTTTATCCAGGACCTACAGACGCTGAAAGGAATTGAAGGAGCGATCGGCCAATGTTGAACAACATGAAGCTAGGTACGAAGTTGATCGGGGCGTTCCTGATCGTAGCGGCACTGTGCGCTTTCGTAGGAGTTTTTGGTGCAATGCGCCTCAGCAAAACGGATAAAGCCTATTCAAAAGGCTGGGAAGAGAACAATCAGAACATAACGGCCGTTGCTACGCTCCAAGCTGGTTTTCTCGAAGTACGGTTGAATCTTAACCGGTTGCTCGCGCTGGAGAATGCCGAAAGGCGAGAAGGTTTATTGCGAGATGTGCAAGTTGCGCGAGAGCACATGAAGGATTCGCTGACGAAGTACGAACAGCAGATAGACGGTGACGATACACGGTTTGTTGATAACGATCGCCAAATCTTTGCGACCGTCAAGACGGTCAGCCGCGACTACGAGGAGATGCTCGATCAGGTGATCACGGCGCTCAAGCAGGGCCGCAAAACTGATGCTATCGAGCTATCTGTCGCGGGCAGCACCAAGGGCACAGCAATGCAGGAGGCGCTCGACCGACTCAGCGAACTGAATATCAAGATGGGCCGGCAGCTCACGACCGATCTGACTGAATCGGCTAGTTCGGCGTTCACCACACTCCTCGCAGTGGTTTGTATTTGCGTATTGGTATCCGTTGGACTTGGTGTTGGACTAACGATACTTATAACGCGTCCGATGAAGAAGCTCACGGAAATCTCTGAGCGAGTGGCTGAGGGAGATGTAACCCAAAATATTGACCACCGATCCAATGACGAAGTTGGCCAATTGGCAGAGGCATTCCGGGGAATCATTGCCATGCTGAAGGAGCGAGTGGAGGTGGCTAAAAAGATGTCAGCCGGGGATCTTTCCGTGCAGATAGCACCCAGGTCGGAACGAGACGTACTGGCACTCTCACTGCGAAAGTGTCTGGAGGTGCTGAACGAATTGATGCGGCAGATGGCAAATATGTCGCGTCAACATGATGAAGGCGAGATCGACGCCATGATCGAAGCGCGTACTTTCGAAGGTGACTACCAGAAAGTAGCACAGGGGATCAACAGCATGGTTGCTGGACATATCTCGGTGAAGAAGAAGGCAATGGCATGCATCGCCGAATTTGCACGCGGCAATTTTGAAGCTTCCCTCGAGAGATTCCCGGGCAAAAAGGCGTTTATCAACGAAAATATCGAGCATCTGCGAGCAAACCTGAAGGCTCTGATCAATGATGCCGACATGCTGGTGAAAGCAGCTCTGAATGGGAGTCTTTCAACTCGGGCCGATGCGACGAAACATAGCGGTGATTACCGCAAGATCGTCGAAGGCGTGAACAACACGCTGGATGCGGTTATCAACCCGCTGAACGATTTCGCAAAAGTTCTGGATGCTTTGGCGGGCGGCGATCTCACTGTCACTGCCGAGAAGCAATACGCCGGAGACTTTGAGGAATTCAAGCGCTCGGTGAACACGCTCGCCGTCCAGGTGCGCAACGCGATGCAACAGATCGGGCGTAGCACAGCTGGGCTGGTCGCATCCGCGGAGCAACTTAATCAACTTAGTCAACAAATGACCGCGAATGCAGACGAAACGGCAACGCAGGCAAATGTGGTCTCGGCAGCCAGTGAGCAGGTCAGCAAGAACGTTCAGACGGTTGCCACCGGCGCGGACGAAATGGGAGCCAGCATTAAGGAGATCGCGAAGAATACCAGCGAAGCTACGCGCATCGCGACGGCAGCAGTTTCGACGGCCGAGTCGACCAACGCGACGATTCAGAAGCTCGGACAGAGCAGCGCTGAGATCGGGCAGGTAATTAAAGTCATCACCACGATCGCGCAGCAGACGAATCTGCTCGCCCTAAATGCGACGATCGAAGCGGCGCGGGCCGGCGAAGCGGGTAAGGGTTTCGCTGTGGTTGCCAACGAAGTGAAGGAACTGGCGAAGGAGACGGCGAAGGCGACCGAGGATATCAGCCGTAAGATTGAGACCATCCAGGGTGATACTAAGGAAGCGGTGGATGCTATTGCGCAGATCTCGACGGTGATCAACCAGATCAACGATATTCAAAACACGATTGCCAGCGCCGTGGAAGAACAGACGGCAACCACAAACGAGATCAGCCGGAATCTTGCAGAAGCGGCGAAGGGCGGCGTCGACATTACACGGAATATCACGGGGGTTGCCGAAGCAGCACGCAACACCACTGCGGGAGCGGGCGAAACGCAGAAATCGGCAAAGGGCCTGGAACGGATGGCAGCCGAACTCCAGGACCTGGTTTCACAATTCAAGTGCGAAGGCGAGAGCAAAACCCGCAGCGTGGTTCGCAGCACATCTACGTCCAACCGCAAAGCGAACGGCAGACATATTGAAGCTACGGCGGAGATGGAAGAAGCGGCAGTTCACTAGGGCAATTGCAAAGCGGCGCGTCTTCGGGCGCGCCGCGCCGTACCGTGGCACGCCGGAAAACCCGTATCGTCCCATCAGCGAGTTTTGGGTTTGTTCGAATTCAGCATTCCGGCACTTACAAGCCGGTATGATGGCTCCAACCGTCCGCTGAAGCGGACATGATTCATTCCGATTTCTCTCACATGACTCCGTCCTTGGCTACTTTCAAGCGTCCGCTCAGGCGGACGTGAGCTGCCAACTAGTAGCCCATCGCAACCCTAGCTCCCTAAAGTTCTGAAGCATTCAGCCGAAAGTTAAGGCAGCCACTGGTTTGGCAGCGAGTGTTTATGCGCGCACTAGTTGTAGACGATTCAACGGCGATGCGGTCAGTCCTGCGACTCATCTTCAAGAAGGCCGGTTTTGAAGTACTTGAGGCGGCGAATGGGTACGAGGCCTTGAACAAGCTGACAGAGGACAGCACTCCCGTCGATTTAGCGGTTGTGGATTGGAACATGCCGGTGATGAACGGATACGAACTCGTTACTAAAATTCGTTCCGATGAGCGCTACAACGGTATGCGCATCATGATGGTGACGACAGAATCGGAGATCAGTCATATCCAATCGGTGCTTGCGAAGGGTGCGAACGAGTATGTGATGAAGCCGTTCACTCCTGACACGATCCAGGAAAAGCTACAGATTCTCGGTTTGAGTGCTGGTGCATGAGCCGCAAGCGAATTCTCATTGTCGATGACTCGGTGGTCATCCGTCGCGTACTGCGCGAGGCCTTAACTACCGAGGATGGCATTGATGTTGCCGGTGTGGCTGCGAATGGGCAGATCGCGCTGGCGATGGTCGAGCAGGTCAACCCGGACCTGATTACGCTCGACATCGAAATGCCCGTGATGGATGGACTAGAAACGCTGCGGCAACTCCGTGACCGATATCCCGCAATCCCGGTGATTATGTTCAGTACGCTGACGCAGCGCGGAGCCCTTGCGACACTCGACGCACTCGCGCTAGGAGCTCGCGATTACGTAACCAAGCCAGAAGGGAATACGGTCGCAGCCAGTATTGATCGAATTCGCGCCGAACTGGTTCCGAAGGTCAAAGCATTGTGCATAACGCGATTAGTATCGACGGCAGCGGCCAGGGTGACAACTCCAGTACCGCACGTCCCCAGGGTGAGTCATCGGCCCAATCGAGTTCCCATTGAAGTAGTTGCAATCGGCACATCGACGGGAGGTCCGAACGCGTTGGCGAAAGTTATCCCATGCATCCCGGCGGACTTCCCGGTGCCGGTTGTCGTGGTACAGCATATGCCGCCAACGTTTACGCGTTTCTTTGCACAGAGACTCGCCTCAGCTGCCCAAGTTCCGGTACGGGAATGCAGTGGGCAGGAAGTTCTTGCTCCAGGCGAGGTGTGGATCGCCCCCGGCGACTTTCACATGATCGTCCGGCGTGAAAGTGTGCGCATGCGTTTGGCTACAACCAAACAAGCTGCTGAAAACTCCTGCCGTCCATCGGTCGACGTACTCTTCCGTTCAGTGGCTGAAATGTATGGCCCGGCAGTGTTGGCCGTAGTGATGACGGGGATGGGGCAGGATGGGCTGCGCGGATCGGAAATGATCAGGGAAGCGGGTGGCCAGATCATGGTGCAGGACGAAGCAACGTCGGTGGTTTGGGGAATGCCGGGATTCGTAGCGCAAGCAGGTCTTGCAGATGCTGTGTTGCCGCTGGATCAAATTGGCCCGGAACTGGTTCGCAAAGTAGTGCAATCGCAGTTGTCACAGGTATCGGCAGGACTGTAACCATGGGTCTGGGCAGTGTTGATTTCGACTATCTCCGCAACCTGGTGCGCACACATACAGCCATCGTCATCGACGACGGTAAAGAGTATCTTGCGGAAGCACGGCTCAGCCCTTTGTTGCGCAAGGAAGGTTTCTCATCTGTTCCGGAACTGCTGCAGTCGATGCGTGTGAAGAGCTTCAGTCCGCTGCACCGGCGAGTCCTGGATGCGATGACGAATAACGAGACGTGGTTTTTTCGCGATCTCGTCCCATTCGAAGCGTTACGCCGGAAGGTCATTCCTGAAGTGATCCAGACACGAGGCTTGAGCCGCCGCCTGAACATTTGGAGCGCGGCATCCTCCAGCGGCCAGGAAGCATACAGCACGCTGATCCTACTGCATGACAACTTTCCCGAACTGAATCACTGGCAAGTGAGCATCCTCGCGACCGACTATTCGCAAGCGATGGTCGACCGCGTGAAAGTGGGCCGCTACAGCCAGTTGGAAGTGAATCGTGGCTTGCCGATCACGGCACTGGCGAAGCACTTTGTGCAGCATGGGCTGGAATGGGAGATCGCTCCCCGTTTTCGCAACATGGTGGATTGTCGTCTGATGAACCTTGCTGAAACGTGGCCGGAATTTCCGGAGCCAGACATCATTTTTCTGCGGAATGTGCTGATCTACTTTGACGTCCAGACGAAGGCGGACATCCTTGCGAGGGTGCATCGACGATTGCGTCCCGATGGGTACCTATTTCTGGGAGGCGCTGAAACCACAATGGGTCTGAGCGATGCGTTCGAGCGAGTCCCATTTGAAAAGACTGCTTACTATCGGCCCAAGGGGGTAAATCATGTCAGTTAGCGAAGAACAGATTCAGCAGGTGACGGAGCAGATTTGGAGCAGCATGCTGGAGTTGCACCCCTGTCCGATTGCCGTGGAGTCGGGGCCAGGCCAACAGGAACCCGGGATAGGTGCTTCCGTTCAGATTACAGGCGGATGGGAAGGAGCCGTGCGCATCGACTCTTCGATGTCCCTGGCAAGAATGGCGGCCGCAAGGTTCGTCGGAAGCGAACCCGAACAGGTGTCAATCGAGCAGATTCGTGATGCGATCGGCGAACTCGCGAACATGAGCGCCGGAATGATTAAGAATCTATTGCCTGGTCCTTCATACTTGTCCTTGCCGTCGGTTGCGGATGGTTCGGAGTACAACTTCACGATACGAGGCAGCAATCTCGAATCGCAAGCCCAGTTTCATTGCGAAGGAGAGCCACTGGCCGTGTCGCTTTTGCGGAGGAAATACTTAGCCAAATGAGCAGGCTCAGGCATTCTGGGTTGCCAACTTCTGCCGCATTGGATTCTCGCGAATAAAGGAAGCCAGCATTTGAAGCGAACCGGTAGCGGCACTCCCCCCTGACAGCAATAGTAGCGGCAGGTTCGGATCGAGATGACGGATTCTGCTTCGCAATGCCAGAAGATCAACATCGCCCTGATGATAAGGCAGCACTACGCCGTCGATGGTCTGGCGGGCGATCATGCTCAGGGCGTGAGTTGAAGACACGGAGACAACTTCGCAGCCCGCGTGTTCCAGAATGTGACGGATTGAGGAGGACGAAAGCCCATCATCTATACACAGGATTTTTGGCACAATGTTGCCACCTTTTCTGAAATTTCTGAAATCCCCACGTAGACGTATAAGATGGCGCGTCCGCGCGGCTTTGGCTGTGACGATGATCACTTCAAGATGCTATTTTGTCTTCTGGCTGGACATATTGCTGATGTGAACCGCGGAATTTATGGCGAGATTTTGAGTGCAATTTTGGGAAAGGTGGTATTCTGAGCCTCCGCCCGCGTTGTGTTCGTCCGTCCTCGGAGGCAAGAAAGATGGGTTCACCGTACGGCCTTCAACTGGTAGAAAACTGCATCATTTGCAAGCTGAGGTCCGATAATTTCTTCTGCGCACTGCCTCCGGCTGCCCTGGAGTCTTTCGAAAAAATTAAGTTCGCGACTGCATATCCTCGTGGCGCGATTCTTTTCGTGGAAGGCCAGCCCTCGCGCGGAATCTACATGTTATGTAAAGGACGGGTGAAGCTTTCGGTGAATTCGGCGGACGGCAGGACACTGATTCTGAAGATTGCCGAGCCAGGCGAAGTGTTGGGAATGCACGCCTGCGTTTCCGGCCTGAATTACGAATTGACGGCGGAAACGATTCAGCCCTGCCAGGTGAACTTCGTTCGCCGCGATGACTTTCTCAGGTTTCTTCATGAGCATGGGAGCGCCTGCCTGCGGGCGGCTCATCATCTGAGCGACAACTGTCACAGCGCTTACGACCTGATTCGGTCGCTGGGACTTTCGCATTCGGCGGGCGAAAAGCTTGCACGCTTTCTACTGGAACTGAGCGCAGACGGGGAAAAGACCAAGGAGGGTGTTCGCGCGAAGATGGGCCTGACACATGAAGAAATCGCGCAGATCATCGGGACCTCGCGAGAAACCGTGACCCGGCTACTGGCGGACTTCAAGCGGAAGAAATTCGCAACTCTGAAAGGCTCGACGCTCCTGATTCACAACAAGCCGGAGCTGGAGAAGTTAGTAGGGTCATAGGGCTGAAGGGCCCTTGCGGCGCCTCAGGCAAGATAGGACGACTATTTCGCCACCCTTCGCCAACAAAGGGCGAAAGCGTGGGCCAGTCGATCAGATGAGGCGCCCCTAAAGTTGTTATCGTGAAATGACAGTGGTGCAAATCAGGCGGCTTCGATTTCGAACTTTGCCATTGCGGAAATCTGCACGATGACCGTGCGTCCGTCGTCAGCCTCAATCTCTACACCTTCTTCACCTCCATCGAGCGTTACTCGAAGGCGAATTTGCTTCGGGCATGACACGAAATGCGTCTGCGGCAATTCGGTCGATTGCCCAAGAATGATGGCGATACGCTCAAATCCCTGTACACTCTCCTGAATCAAAGCCTCCAAGCGCTTGCTCTCAGCCTCGATAATCACCCCGCGTTCGGGGAGGCGGCACTTAACCGAGACCATCTTACCCGAGTGTTCGAGACTGAAGTTTTCCAGGAAAGGCGCCCACTGATGATGGGGTATTTCGTGCTTATTCATGGGCAATACTCCTGATAAATGCTCTTTGTATGCGCCTAGCAAGGCACATTTTGCTACCGAAAGCAGGTGTGGGGAAGACTGTATTTTTCAGGCCAACGAATTTTCCCGAGAGAGTCCGAAATGGAACGGCGGCCAGCAGGTTAGCCGGCCGCCGTTTCTCCGCAAGCCCGAGGCTCAATGGAGCCAGACGGGCCCTCCGCGAAAATCACGCATTGGCAACGACTCCAGCATTGGCCAGCCACTTGGCTCGTTTTTCGGCTAGGCTACGCGGCAGAATGTCGAGATAAAGCACCGCATACCGAAATGCGAGGACAGCGCAGGTCATGAGCATGACTGTAATCGCTAGTTCCGACCACTTGGGCGTGTAACCGGCATGAGTAGCGCGCTCCAGGCCAGTAATGGAGACGTTGATACGATTCGCAATGAAGCCCATGACCACGATAGCGCTGGTCCAATACAGGGCGACGGGGCTGTTGCGTATGCGCTCCAGATTGAGAAGCACGATAGGAATGAACACGAAGAGCGCCATTTCCAGCCAGAAGTATCCGGTTTCAGAGCGCCAACGGAAGAGGTATCCAAGACCTCCCTCGTGAGCCAGGTCGACTCCACGGAAAATTGCGAAGATCGCCAGCAGCGGAACCAGTACTGCGCTAAGTTCGCGCAGTATTTCCGGATCGATCTTTACGTTGAGAGAGCGGACAGATAGATACAGTGCGATGACGATCATCGCCAATCCAGCCGGGATCGCGGAGAGATAGAACAGGGTAGTGAGATGAGTGCTGTACCACAGCGGATATTCTTTGCCCTTAGTGATGATGAAGAGTCCGCCGAGGAATGACTGGTGCAGAGAGGAGAGCAGCACGCCCGCAAGCACGAAGGCAATCACGATGCGGTGATGCCAGTGCAGGTACCACTCGCGGAGACTCTTCCATGGCAGCTTCTCAACCAATGCCGGGGAGAACTCGATTGCCAGCACGGTGGTGTACATGATGATGCACCAGCAGACTTCGAACAGCACCGAGTGGCGGTTCCAGTAGACGACCGGATGCCAGAAGCGCCAAGGCAAGCCGAGTTCATAGGCGTAGCCGACACAGACTGATCCGTAGCCCAAGAATGCGATGATGATTGCAGTACGACAGATGGGGCGGTAGCGCTCCATGCCGAGCAGATAGACGGCAGCCGCGGTGGCGAAACCTCCGGCGGAGAGGCCGACTCCGCAGAGTGTTGCCAATCCCACCCAGATGCCCCAGGGTTGTGCGTCGGACATGTTCGTTGCAGCGCTCCAGCCCACGGCGAAGCGAAGATAGGTTGCGTAGAGGCCCGCGGCAAAGATGATAGCCAGGATGACGCGCCACGGAGTGATTAATGGTTTCTTGTCGTCAGGCATACTCAGTTCCTTTCTTCTTTGCGCGAAGCTTTTTCCGCGGCTTCAGCGAGCGCTACTTCACGACGACGCTGTGTGATCCAGTAGAGGCCGGCGAGGAGGCTGCCACCGACGAGAACGACAGTTGGAACTTCGCCAAGGGCGGCTTGTGTCAGTTGTGGTAACGGTTCTTCCGCGGGGGCTACGGTGAAACCGAGATTCTCGAAGGGCACATCAGAAATAAAGAACACAGAAGTGCCGCCGAATTCACGCTCTCCATAGATGTGTTGCACGTAGCTGGAATCGTTGTCGAGACGACGGCGCGCTTCGCGGAGGAGTTGATCGCGGCCTCCGAACATGGTCGCGCCGGTGGGACATGCTTCGGCGCAAGCGGTGGGCTGCCCCTGCACGACTCGGTTGACGCACATGTCGCATTTCTTCACGTAAGGGACCAACTTGCTCCATTCGTATTTGGGAACACTATTCGGGCAAGCAATCATGCAATACCGGCAACCAATGCACTTGGTCTTGTCGTACGCTACGGGTCCATATGAAGTCTTTTTCAGGGCACCAACCAGACATGCCGAAGCGCAGGCAGGTTCTTCGCAATGCATACAGAGCCGTCGGATGTTCTTGCCTGCGTGCTCTTGAACCGTCGTAAATGCGGTCTCCGAAAGATTCGGTTCGGGATCTCCGGGCAGTTCATGCGCCGCCTTACACGCTACCTCGCACGAGTGGCATCCAATGCACTTGGTGATGTCGATGAGCAGCGCCTTCTTATTTTCTGCCATAGTAAGCCTCCTACATTTCCATGCTGCTCAAGGTCAGTTAAGGAAGAATTCACGAACCAGAGACCGCTGAACACTTGGCTCCAGCTTTGCCAAGAGACCTTCGACTGGGAGACCTCCATCGGCAGTTGCCGCGCCGAGAGGAGCGGCATAGCTCTGCAGACGTCGCACGGAGTTCTGCATCCAGGTAGAAATCATTCCGCCCTGGAGGAGGTTCTTCAGGTTGACTTCCATTTCCGGGGCTTTGATGACACAGATCCAGCCGCTGTTATAGGGGTCTTTGGTTACGAGACTCGGATCGCGCAGGGCATCATGGTTCACCGCAACGACTACGCCCTCGACTGGCGAAAGGAATTCGGCGGTGACACCGTCGCGAGTGATAGTGCAAAGCTTCTGACCCTGACGCACCCAGCGATTCAGACCGGCGACTTCGATTTTGTCGATCCTTCCGAAGAGGCTGGCAGCGAAGCTGTCGATCCCCATGCGAGCGTTCTGGCGGCCTTCGTCACATGCCCACGTGTGGCCGGGGTGGAAGCAGAAACCCTTGGGAACTTCGAATCCGGATTCGCGAATCATGACCGGATTCATGGCCGGCAGGGAGGTTTTCGCGTGCTCGGCTTCTTCAAGCGGTAACTGCCCGTGCCGCATGAAATAGCTAATGCTGATGATGATGAGAAATGTAAGCAGTACGAACAGTATGGACATGACGCCCTCCTAGCAGCCGGCTCGTCAAACAGAACATCTGGAGTTGTGCACGCGGAGGGCAAAAGTGGCACGATTGATGCGCAATTGAAAAGAAAGGAGTTGCCCAAAACGGGAGGTGTGAGATCACAAATGGCTGCTGCGTTTCGCAGGGGAGGGGAGCATTTTGCAGGAGTGCACTTTCACCGGAGAGGTGAGAATCGAAGAAATTACCACGAAGGACACGAAGGGTCAGAAATGGTACTTCTTACTCCCCTCCAGATTCTTTTTTCAGGCGGCGCATAAGTGAGGTTGGGTGGATGCCTAGGATGCGCGCGGTCTGGGCCTTGTTGTTGCCGGTGGCAGTGAGGACTTCGTGAATGTAACGTTCCTCTAACTCGCGGAGGCTCACGAACTGGTCGCCTGTCGGTGAGACGTCCATGTGAGACGGGGATTCTTCTTCTACGACCTCAGGGATGTAGTCACGGATTTCCTCAGGAAGAAAAGCCGCGTCGATGTCGCCTTCGCGAGAGAGAATCATGGTGCGCTCGATAACGTTCTTCAACTCACGGATGTTTCCCGGCCAGGGATAATTCACCATCAACTCGGCGGCTGCAGGCGTGAAGCCGCTGAAGTTCTTCTTCAGTTCGAGGTTGTACCGCTGCAGGAGGTCGAGCGCGAGCGGCATGATGTCTTCTTTGCGATCGCGCAGAGGCGGAATGTATAGCGGTACAACATTGAGGCGATAGTAGAGATCTTCGCGGAACCGGCCTTGCGCAACCTCTTCTTTCAAATTGGCATTGGTCGCGGTGATGATCCGCACGTCTACTTTGATTGGCTTAGTGCCGCCCAACCGCATGAACGATCCTTCTTCGAGCACGCGCAGCAGCTTCGCCTGAACGTTGGCGGACATGTTGCCAACCTCATCAAGAAAGAGGGTGCCGTTATGCGCCCTCTCGATGAGACCTTCTTTGCGGCGACGCGCATCGGTAAATGCGCCAGGCTCGAATCCGAACATTTCGCTTTCGAGCAGCGCGTCGGGCAGCGCGGCGCAGTTCAGTTCGATGAGAGCCATGGAGGCTCTAGGGCTGCCGTAGTGAATCGCGCGGGCGAGCACGCCTTTACCGGTCCCGCTCTCGCCTTGAATCAGGATTGTCGTACGATCAGATTCCGAGGCTTTGCGCGCAATCTCCAGCATGTCCGCGACTTTGGCATTCTTAGTGACAACGCGCCCGAAGTCATAGCGTCCTTTTGCAGTTTCCACCGAATCCCGCACGCGGATACGCAAGTCCAGCATCTCGCTGGCGCGGCGGATGGTGTTGGCCATATCAGAGAGGTGAAACGGCTTCGTAAGATAGTCGTAGGCTCCGAGCTTCATTGATTCGACCGCTCGATCAACGACCTTGAAGGCACTCATCATTACAACAATGGTGGTGGGCGATTGCTTTTTGATCTGGCGCAGAACCTCGATGCCGTCAATTCCAGGGAGCACAACGTCGACCAATGCGAGATCGGGCTTTTCCTCCGCAAGCGCGCGGAGTCCGTCTTCGCCGTTCATGGCAACGAAGACGTCGAAGCCTTCGTCCCGCAGAGCGCGGCTGATGGTGCGCAGCGTCAGGGATTCGTCGTCGATAACAAGGATCGAATATGCCATAGTGAGCTAGACAACCACTTCGTCGCCGTCTTCTCGGAGGATTACACTCTCTCGCGCAACTGGCAGGGTGAAGCGCACGGTTGTGCCCTGAGATGGCGTGCTGCTGATGGAAATCTCACCGCCATGGGTTCGGACATAAGATTGGCTGATGCTTAATCCGAGTCCCGTACCTTTGCCGTGCTTCGTGGTGAAGAAAGGCTCAAACACATGCGGCAGGATGTCGGGAGGGATACCGCACCCAGTGTCGGCGATGCTGATCTCCACAGTGTCAGTTTTGTCGGCTTTCTTTGCAGAAACCGTGATGGAGCCACCGTCCGATGCCGCTTCGGCAGCATTCAGCAGCAGGTTCATAAGGATTTGTGACAGTTGGTTTGCGTCGGCGTTGAAGTCGGGCAGATCTGCCAGAATCCGTTTTTCCAGCCTGATATTGCGGAACATCGGTTGATGGCTCAGAAAGCCCAAGGTGTCGTTCACGATGCGGTCCAGGTTGATCTTTGTCAGAAGCAACGGACCTGGGCGAGTGTAATTCAGCAGACCACGGATGGTATGAGAAATGCGCTTTGTGCCTTCGATGCACTGCTGGATCTCAATGCGAGCGTCGTCGGAAGTCGCCTCCTTTAGCTCCAATTCGAGGTGCGAGAGAATGCCGAGCAAAGGATTGTTGATCTCGTGCGCCGCGCCGAGCGACAGCTGCGCCAGAGTCGCGTACTTCTCGTATTCCGCGAGTTGTGCCTCGAACTGCATCTTCTCGCGCTCCAGTTCGCGTTCCTCCATGAGCTTGCGGACGAGCTCCTGTTGGGCGACGTCACGTTCGCTTTCGCGAATATGAGCAATATCCAGCGCCTTCGCCAGTTCGTCTGTAGTTCGTTTCAGAAAGCGGACAGCATAAAAGGCAGCAATGGCTGCCATAGCTAAGCCGAGCAGCGCGCACGGAATACCCCATTCCAGAATGAGGCGTAGAGCCTGCGACTCAACATTGGTGATGGCGCAGAAGAGAACGAACGGAACCAAGAAAATACCCGCCGCAGTGGCCGTGGTGATCATCCACACGCGAAAGTAATAGTGCTCATCGCGTCCTGTTCGAGATGTGTTTGCTTGCATGGTCTAGCTCATCTCTTCTCCGAAAGCTCGGCGAGGACGCGATTCGCACAGTCGCGGCAAAATGCGTTTTCCTTCAGATCGATCCATTCCACCGAATGCGACGATGCCATGGCGCAGTAGTAGTCATCGCAATGAGACAGGTGCAGCGTATGACCAAGTTCATGAACGGCTTCTTTCAGCATGCGGCCGTAGAACAGGTTCACGTCCTTCGGCAAGCCGTAGAATTCCTGTCGTAAGCGATACGTTGAAATGACTGCTGCCGGGCCACCCATCTGCGCTTCGCCGAAGACAAAGGTGAGGATAGGAATGTAGAGATCGACATTGGCGACGCCCAGAAGGCGCCAGCAACTCGGTCCAACAAATTTCCGAATTTCGGCAAGTATTTCGCTGGAGTGATACTGGCCGCGCTCGGGATGGAACGCAAACTGAGGATCGATGGAGTTGGGCATTACCTCACAGGGCAGGGCGAAGTGATCCGCCAACTGGACGGCCATGGCTTCCAGCGTTCGGCTGTCCACATCTCCAATCGCAAGCACTTGCAAGCGCCTCATTTGCTCTCGACAACGGTATTGCGGCTCCAGCCATACTTCTTCAACTTGTTGTGCAAAGTAACGCGATCAATATCCAGCATCTCAGCGGTACGCGTCTGGTTCCAGCCACAGTCTTCCAGCACGCGGAGGATGTGATTCTTTTCAATCTCTTCCAGAGTTCGGGCTTCAGGTGCGGAAGTTGCGGATGCGCCGGGTGCTATGGTTCCGTTGCGTGATTTCAGGATGAAGTCGGTTTCGCGCAATTCCGGCTCCTGTGCAACCACCATGGCACGTTCAACAGCGTTTTCCAGTTCACGGATATTGCCAGGCCACTGATATTGCTGGAGCTGGTACATGGCGGCCGGGGCTACGCGCGTGATTTTCTTATTCATCTGCAGAGAGAACTTGCGCACAAAGTGATCGACAAGGGAGGGAATGTCTTCGCGACGCTCGCGCAGGGGTGGGAGTTCGATGCGGAAGACGTTCAGCCGATAAAAGAGATCGGGGCGGAACTGGCCTTCTTCGATCAGCTTCTCCAAGTCTTTGTTGGTGGCGGCAATACAGCGAAAGTCAACATGTATCTGCTGATTTCCTCCGACGCGGACAATCTCGCGCTCCTGCAGAACCCGGAGCAGATCAGTTTGCGTTTTCAAACTGATGTCCCCGATCTCATCGAGGAATACCGTTCCACCCTCGGCAATCTCGAATTTGCCCTTCTTGCGATACTGGGCCCCGGTGAAAGCACCCTTTTCGTGACCAAAGAGTTCGCTCTCGAGAAGAGTTTCCGTCAGTGCACCGCAGTGAATGGTCACGAGAGGGTGGAAGCGGCGCTGGCTGGCGGCGTGAATCGCGCGCGCGACCAGTTCCTTACCTGTACCGCTTTCGCCGTTAATAAGGACGGTTGCGTCAGTGGGGCCGACGGTCTCAATGGCATCGAAGATCTTCTTCATGGCCGCGCTCTGGCCGACGAGATCGGGATGCGTGACTTCGGCGACTGTTTCACGCAGGCGCTGATTCTCCTCTTCGGTGTGGCGGTGAGAGATAGCTTTCTTGACGGTGTGAGCAATCTCATCGGGATCTAGCGGCTTGGTGACGTAATCATATGCGCCGTTCTTTAGAGCCTGGACCGCAGTATCGACGGAGGCATAGCCGGTCATCATGATGGTGATGAGCTTGGGATCGATTTCGCGGAGCTTCGCCTGCAGTTCGATGCCGTCGGTGCCCGGCATTTTAATGTCAAGTAAAGCAACGTCGTATGTATTCTGGGCCAGACGGGTGAGAGCCTGGCTTGCATCCTCAGCCGTGGCAACTTCGTAGCCTTCTTCCTGGAACCATTTACAAAGAGAGTCTCTTACGCTCAACTCATCGTCGACGATCAGCAGTTTGCCCTTATCCACTGTACTCACCTCAATACGGCGCCAGCTACGGGAAACTGGGCCGTGGGGGACGCTTTCTGCGCGTCCACAGGAATAGAAATCGTGAAAGTCGTTCCTTGGCCTGGCTTCGATTGGACTTCAATCTTGCCGTTGTGGCGATCGACGATGTTGCGGCTGATTGCTAACCCGAGTCCGACGCCCTTGCTGCCTTTGGTAGTGAAGAATGGTTCGAACATCTTGGGCAGGAGTTCTTCAGGTATGCCGCTGCCATCATCGCGAACCTGTAGTTGTACAGAATCGCCTTCCGCGCTCATTCCGGTCTTCAGCCAAAGATTGCCGCCGCGTGGCATCGCGTCGAAGGCGTTCATGACGAGAGCTAACAACACTTGTTCAATCTGGGCCGGGTCGCACTGCACCAGAGGAAGGTCGGAATCCGTTGTTGTCTGAATCTCGACGCCGGACATGTCAGCCTTTGGCTGGACCAGCCGAACGCAGCGGTCAAGGACTGAATTCAGATTCGACCGCTGAATGTTCAGAGGAGCGTTGCGCGAGAAGGTCAGCAGACTCTTCACCAGTTCTCCGCAGCGCTTGCTCTCGGTCTCGATCAGAACAAGGCAATCGGTCATTTCTTTTTTGCGAGGTTCCTCGACAGGTGTGCGCTCCAACCATTTCTTCAGCAGCTTCGCGTAGGTCAGAATTCCCGATAGCGGGTTATTGATCTCATGTGCCACTACTGCGGCGAGTTTGCCGAGCGACGTCAGCTTCTCAGTGTGCAGCATGTGTTCATGCACACGCTTGAGTTCTGCTGTCTTCTCGTCTACACGTTCTTCGAGTGTGCGCGCCCAGGCGGTAATTTCCTGGTTCGCTTTCTCCAATTGCAGGCTCATGGAATTGAAGGAAGAGGCGAGTTCTCCCAATTCATCTTCCGAGTGGACTTTAATCTGGTATCCAAGATCGCCGGCGGTGAGCCGTTCGGTTCCGGCGTGGATTTCACGGACAGGCTTTCCGAGGTAGTCCCAGATGAAAATGCCTGTCAAAAACGCAACCAGCACAATAGCGATGGCGGTATAGACGAGCATGCGGCGCGTGCTCTGAGCCAAACCCTCATCGGCCTTTTGGAGCGAGAGATTGGTGTCGAGCACTCCCAGGATTTTCTGTTCAGGTGGATGCGCATGGCAGGAGGCATTGCTGCAGGCTGGTCGGTTCTCGATGGGTGTGATGATGCCGAGCACGCGGCCTTTATCCGATCGATAAATGCGAAAACGATCGTTGCGCTGTAGGGTTGTGAGGGGTTTCTGTCCGGCATGACAACCGTTACAAGCCTGGGTTGCCATCTGAACGTGCGTGCCAACTTCACCGCCGTTGCTGGAAAAGCTAATACTACCTTCCTGGTTGATGATGCGAATGCTTACGATCTCGGGCTCGTCCGCAGTAGTCTTGATAATTTCGTAAAGTGCTTCGCGGTCGTTACGAAGCATTTCGTAGCTGGTGGTACGACGGAGGGTGTCGCTGACTCGCTCCGCCGCCGTTAGGGTTGCCGCTTCAAGATGACCGCGATGCAGACGAATGTTGAGATAGCCGAGCAGGGCGAACGTAATCGCCATCGCCGCGACGAGCATGGCGATAAGCTTCGCGCTCAGACTGTGACGAAGACGCCGCCATCTCCCGCCTAGAGTCGATCGGAGCGCATCGTGGGATCCCGGCTCGAATTGTGTCTCAATCTCCGGCATGGCTGAGTACAGCCGCTTTGGCCGCCACCGGAGCCTCCGGTCCCGCAGCCTCCCGGTGCTCGGGAAAGATCGGGAGATAGTTGACGGCGAGTGCAAAGAGAGCGAATCCGACGGCGATGATGGCGCCGGTGATCGCGATCTCCGTCCACTTGGGAACATAATGCAAGCCTGCAGCAGTCTCCATTCCCGTAATGCTTACGTTGAGCCGGTTCGTAATGAATCCGAGCACGACGGAAACGGCTGCGAGATATAGGCCTCCAGCGCTCTGCCGGATCTTGGGAATTGCGAGCAGAGTTAAGGGAAGGACCAGGGCAAGCACAATCTCCAGCAAGAAAAGGTTGCGTTCGTAGCCTGCAACGAGGAGTTGGTGGAACACGCCCCGGTGTAGCAGATCTTCGAATCGCAAGATCGCATAAACGGTGAGCACCACGAGCAATACCCGGCCCAACTCCTGCAGGATCGGCAGTTCTAACTCGCGGCCGAAATGTTTCGAGCTCATCGACGACTCGAAAATGGTCATGGCGAGACCGACGGCGATCGCCGATAAGAAAAAGAACACGGGCAGCAGAGGTGTGTACCAGAACGGATGCAGCTTTGTCGGCATGATGAGGTACAAAGTGCCGAGCGACGATTGATGCAGGGTGGAAAGAATAACGCCGAGCAATACCAGCGGGATGAGCACCGCTTTTACCACCTTTAGTGGTTTCTGCAGATTGAAACGCTCCAGGACAATAGGCGAGAACTCGAGTGCGAGCACGGTGGTGTAGAGCATCACGCAGTACGCAACTTCGAACATGACGGAGTGCGGATTGCGCATGATCAGCGGGTGCCAGATGTTGTAGGGTCGACCGAGATCGAAAAGCAGTGCGACGCTCACCAGAACGTAACCTAGAAATGCCGTGAGGATCGTAGGACGAACAATTGGCTTAAGCCTCTGTATGTTGAGGATGTGCACAGCTGCAGTCAGGGTGAAGCCGCCGGCGGCGAGCATGACGCCGCAGAGGACGTCGAACCCGATCCAGATACCCCATGGGAATTGATCGCTGAGATTGGTTGATGCACCCAATCCGCGGAAGAAGCGGACGAATGTGCCGTAGGCACCGGCAGCGACGATCAGCAGGAAGACTGCTTTCCAGAAGGTGAACTTGATCTTCATTATTTCAGCTCCTTTCCTGCTTGATGAGCCTGCCTGCCTTCAGCGGCAGCAACTGCTTCGCGGCGATGCGTGATCCACCAGATACCACCGAGCGTTACGAAGCCCAGCGGAATGAAATCGGGAATCTTTGAAAGGACCTGGTACGTTCGCAGCGGCAATGGGTCGCGCGGGAAGTCGGTTCGGTAGCCAAACTCTTCGAAGGGAACGCCCGACAGAAGAAGAACCGAGGTTCCACCCACTTCTTCGACACCGTAGATGTGATGAATGTAGTTTGCCGGATTGTCCTGGATGCGCTTGCGAGCTTCATTGATTAGTTCGTCGCGGTCGCCGAATTTCGTTGCGCCCGTCGGGCAGTTTTCAGCACATGCGGTTTGTCGCCCTGCAAGTACGCGGTCAGGACACATGGTGCATTTACGGACCTTCGGGTTCAGGCTGCTCCATTCGTACTTTGGCACCCCAAATGGGCAAGCGGCCATGCAGTAACGGCATCCCATGCAGCGATTGGCTTCGTAAATGACTGGACCTTCCGAGGTTTTGCGCAGAGCCGCGACAGGACAGACGGAAACGCACGCAGGCTCCTGGCAATTCATGCACAGGCGCCGCATGTACTTGTCGTTCTTACTGAGAACGGCGGTGAACTTGTGTTCGGACTGGCGCTCCTCCTTGGCGATGTTGTCGTCGTAGGGAAGCTTATTTTGGTCTGCGCAGGCCGCTTCACACTGCTTGCAGTCGATGCACAGAGTGGCGTCGTAGAGTAGTGCCTTGCTCATGAAGACGGCTCCGGAAAAGCCCCGTAGCGGTTGGGCGGGAACTGGAGCGGGGCGGGAATGAATTGCTCAATTGTCGCCGGCAATCAATGCTGCCGGGTTTACACCTGGGCCCGCGATTGCAGAGCCCAGGTGTCATTCTCTGGTTACTTCAAGCTCTTTACGAATGCTGCAACCGACTTTGCCTGGTCAACGCTCAAGCCGGCAACAGCCTTCCCGTGGGGGGCTTTCTTGCCTGCCTCGCCCTTGGTCAGCAGATCGGTGATCTGGGCTTCGCTCATGCTGATGCCCTTAACCGCAGGACCGACCTTGCCCGCGCCATCCGGACCGTGGCACGCAGCGCACTTGGCTTTGTAGATTGCTCCCCCGTCTTGGGCCCAGGCGAGATTCGGCAGCATGATGAACAGCGCCATAGCGATCGCCAGAACCAGGACTGTAAGCATCATAAGTTTCATAAGTACGAGTTCTCCTATCCCGATTTGGAGAGCTCCTGATGAATGAATATGAGGTGCAATTTCGGTTACGCAGGTAACCGTATCGGTGTGCTCTCGTAGCTTAGTCTCTTCGTGAGGATAGGTTGGTGCAGTGATAGCGCTCACCGCCGGGAGTGATTAATTTTTACTCAGTATGTGATTTACGGCGGGATTGTTGTTGAGGAATTCAATGTTTTTCGTTACTCCGAAGTCAAAATGATGGAGTTTTTGCGCGGAAAAAAGGGGCGGGCAATTGTTTCGCCCGCGCATAAGAGTTCATCAGGAGTAGTAACGCCATGCTGGCCTAAACCGCAGTTACTGCTTCGAAATTACGTATAGCGCGAAACTGGTCCACAACAACCAATAAGCGATGGTTACGGCCGCAAATTTCCAGTAGCGTTTGCAAGTGACAAGAAAGCCCAATCGGGAGCTCCTGCGTCGTGCGGGAATGGCGGGGGAGGTATAAGGGTTGTCTCTAGAGGAGTGCCATTCCTTCAAAACATCCAGCGGGATTTCCTGCACTTTGCCCATGCGCTTGCACTTGAGATATCGGCGATCAACATAGCAGCATGAGGAACTTCAGTAACAGGAATCGCTGAGATGGAGATTAAGTCAATTCCGAAAACGGACGGCTTCCCAAAATGAGCACAAGAGACCGTGCGGATCTAACCTTGCAGGTGCGCGAAACCGCCAATCTCGCGCCAGAGTTCGTTCCTGCCGATGCCGGTCTTTGTGGAATAGGGGAGGATACGGTCGACGCCAAAGTGCTCGGTCAATTTGCGAATTGAATTCTGGAGCAGGTTGTTCGATACGCGGTCGCTCTTCGTGCCGACGAGTACAAAAGGACGTTGCTTGGCGCGTAACCATTCGATCAATTGGTGATCGCTATGCTGCGGGGGGATGTTGGTGTCGATCAATACGATTGAAAGGACAAGGGAAGGGCGCTCCTCGAGGTAAGGCTCGATGAATCGTGGCCATTCGGCAGAGATCTCTTTGGAGACTCTCGCATAGCCGTATCCTGGCAGATCGGCAAAGAGAAGTTCGGGCGCCGGTTTGCCCGCACGCCTGATCTGGAAGAAGTTGATGGAACGGGTGCGTCCCGGAGTGGAACTGGTTTTGGCGAGCTTTTCTCCCAGCAGTGAATTGATCAGGCTCGATTTGCCCACATTGGAACGGCCCAGAAATGCCACTTCCGGCGGCCCCGGGACGGGGAAGTGCGCCGCGTCGGTGGCGGCGAGCATGAATCGTGCGTTGACTTTCACCATACTATTTTAGCAATGACGGTCCGCGATTCGCTCGCGAGTACGTGGTCCTTCGCGTATCGGTAAGATCACATGTTCATAGGTCTTGCCACGGTGTTCTGCTGAGCAGGGCGATCTTTTTTGGCAATATCTTCTCGCGAGAGTGAAGCTGGACCGTGCCAGTTACGATCAGGCGAGTAGCTTGTTCGAAGAGGTTGCACGTCAGGGGCTTCCACGGGCGTAGGCATGCTTTGCTCGGGGAGAAAGCAAAAGTTGAAGCAACGACGGTTGAGTCGTGAAACAGCAGGCGCCGTGGTTGCGGACGGATGCACCGGTTGGGCTGGCGAATTCGATCCCGTTCCTCAGGCGCCGCCCGTCGCGGTTCAACAGTTCTGCCGTTAGCGGCTGCAACGTAAGTGCGCTGAGTTGAGGTTTGATTCGCAAGCAGAACTGGAGCATCCTATGGATATGCGCTTGCGCATGGAGACCCCACCTCAGGTTCCTGCAGGCCGTAGCTCGAAGGGAACTGCAGGGCTGATTTTCGCCTTAATCATCGTGCTAGTGGCCGCGGTGATGTCGTCGGCAGCGCGGTGGTTCATCGCCATCAGCATTCCAATCGGACTGATTGCGGCCCTGGTTCTGCGACTCTGGAACAAATACCGTCCCGTGAAACCGGAAGATGTAGATAAGCGGCCACTAAAGCTGGACTGAGTTGCAAGCTTAGGGCGGTCGGAATTCGCCGTAGTCAGACCGAAATGCGAACTCCTCATGCGGTAGGGATTCCTCAAGGACTGAAGTCCTTTCGGGAATGACAGAAAGAGACCTTTTACGGGAAGCTAAAGCACCGCTCTTCCATTAGGTTATCGGATAAAGAAAAGGCGCGCCCTAAAGCGCGCCCCCGAGGCAAAACTCGGTCGTTATTGATGGGCGGTCGCGCCTTCAGATGCCGATGAAATTGGTAGTTGTTGGGGCACTTCGACTTCCATAGAAGGCAGCGGTCGCTCCAGGGCGAGGGCGAGCACGTCGTCCATCGTATCGACGAAGTGCAGCTTCATTTCGTTGCGCAGGTTTTCGGGAACTTCGGCCAAGTCCTTCTCATTCTCTTTGGGAAGAAGGGCTTCGAAGATTCCAGCGCGATGAGCAGCCAGCAGCTTTTCTTTTAGGCCACCGATAGGGAGTACTTTTCCCCGCAGAGTGATTTCGCCGGTCATCGCCAGATCGCGCCGGACTGGAATCTTACTCAGTGCGCTGGCGATCGCCGTAGCAATGGTGATACCGGCGGAGGGGCCGTCTTTCGGAATCGCTCCCTCTGGCACGTGTACATGGATATCCACGTTCCTATAGAAGTCGCGACTCAACCCCAGCCGTTGCCAGCGTGAGCGCACATAAGTCATCGCAGCCTGAGCTGACTCCTGCATCACGTCGCCAAGTTTGCCGGTGAGGATCGGCTTGCCGCCCTTGCCTTCCACAACCGAGGCTTCCGTGCTCAGAATGGAGCCACCAACCTCAGTCCAGGCGAGACCAGTGACCAAACCAACTTCGCTCTTCTCGTGGGCAAGCGTGTCGCGGAACTTTGCAACTCCCAGCAACTCTTCCACAACTTCTGGAGTAATGCTCACAACGTACTTCTCGTCTTTGACGACGCGGCGTGCGACTTTGCGGCAGATATTGCCGATCTCGCGCTCTAAGTTGCGGACACCGGCTTCACGCGTGTAGTTGCGGATGATGGCAACAATTGCGTCGTCGGTGAACTTGCAGTTCTTGTCGGTGAGGCCCGCCTGCTCGAGCTGCTTGCGAACCAGGAACTGCTTGGCGATTTCCTTCTTCTCCGGCTCGGTGTAGCCGTGCAGGCGAATGACTTCCATGCGGTCCTGCAGCGCCGGAGGAATCGTGTGCATTACGTTGGCAGTAGCAACGAAGAAGACCTGGGACAGGTCGTACTCGACGTCGAGATAGTGATCCACGAACATGAAGTTCTGCTCGGGATCGAGAACTTCGAGTAGAGCGGCCGACGGATCCCCTCGGAAATCCATGGCCATCTTGTCGACTTCATCGAGCATGAAGACAGGGTTCTTAGTGCCCGCTTTCTTCATCATCTGAATGATCTGCCCCGGCAGAGCACCGATGTAGGTTCGACGATGTCCCCGGATTTCAGCTTCATCTCGCACGCCACCAAGTGACATGCGCACGAATTTGCGCCCGGTGGCCTTCGCGATCGACATGCCAAGAGAGGTCTTGCCGACTCCCGGAGGCCCAACAAAGCACAGAATCGAACCTTTTGGATTTTTCACCAGCTGTCGAACGGCAAGGAACTCAAGAATGCGCTCCTTGATCTTTTCCAGGCCGTAGTGATCGGCATTAAGAACCTTTTCGGCAGTTTCGACGTTGCGAATCTCTTTTGATTTCTTCTTCCACGGAACTGCGAGCAGCCAGTCAAGATAGTTGCGCGAGACGGTAGACTCGGCTGACATCGGTGGCATGGCTTCCAGTTTTTTCAGCTCCTGGATCGCCTTTTCGTGCACTTCCTTCGGCATGCCCGCATTGTCGACCTTCTTCTTCAGTTCGTCGTATTCGCTCTTTTCGCCGCGGCCAAGTTCCTTCTGGATGGCCTTGATCTTCTCGTTGAGGTAGTACTCTTTCTGCGCACGTTCCATTTGCCGCTTCACGCGGGTCTGGATGGCCCGATCCATGTTGAGCTTCTCGATTTCGATGTCAAGAACGTCCGCGATACGGTTCAGGCGCTCGGCAGGATCGAAGATTTCCAGCAACTCCTGCTTCTCTTCGATTGAGAGCTGCAGGTTGGCGGCAATAGTGTCGGTGAGCCGCGATGGATCCTCCATGCGGACAGCGGCGATCATCGTCTCATAGTTCAGAGACTGGCAGAGCTTTACGTATTGCTCGAAGAGTGATGTGACCCGCTGCATGGCCGCTTCGATCTGCGGCGTAACTTCGGTGGTGTACTTTACGGTGCGAACCGTGGCTTCAAAGTAGCCGTCCGTGTCGGTAACCTGAAGGATTTTGCCACGCTCGACGCCTTCGACCAGAACCTTGATGTTGCCGTCGGGCAGCTTCAGACTCTGCACGATGTTTACGATCGTGCCGACCTGGTAGATTTCGCTGGGCTTGGGCTCGTCGACGCTCGCGTCGTGCTGAGTCGCAAGGAAAATCTTCTTATCTCCAGCCAGCGCCTCTTCCAGGGCACGCACGCTCGACTCACGACCGACAACAAAGGGCGTCATCATGTAAGGGAAGATGACGACATCGCGAATCGGCATCATCGGGAGCCGCTTGGTTTCGAATTTTTCTTTGGCTTGGGTCACCTAAACCGCCTTTGAAGAGGAATGGCCGACATCACCGCCAATAGCTCTTATCTAATTATAATGGCTGCCCTCGAGATACAAGTTCAAAGTACCGGATCGAGCGTGAGGTTATCCACACGCGTATTGAACCTCTGGGTTCGTGTATTACTTTCGTGTCGCGCACTCTGGGTACCCCGCCACAAAAGGAACCGATATGCCGTGGCCTCGACAACCTGTTATTTATGAAATTAACACATGGATATGGATCGGCGAACTGCGGAAGAAATATGAACGCGGAATTCATCTGGGAAATGTCCCCGCTTCCGAATGGGATGCGATTGCCGACTTAAATCTTGATGGCGTCTGGCTCATGGGAGTCTGGGAGAGGAGCCCAGCCGGGCAGAACATTTCAGCCACAAAGCCCGAATTGGTTGGGGAATATAAACGCGAGCTGCCGGATTTCACAGACGCCGATGTAGTTGGTTCGCCGTACTGTGTGCATGAATATAAAGTCGATGCATATCTGGGCGGTCCCGCTGGACTGGCGGCGGCTCGAGCGCAGCTTAGAAGCCGGGGACTGGCGCTCCTGCTGGATTTTGTGCCGAATCATGTTGCGCCGGATCATGCATGGACAGTTACGCACCCGGAGTATTTCATTCGAGGAAATGAAGAAGACTGCCGCCGCGCGCCGGATGAATTCTTCAGGGCAGGCACCGCGATAATCGCGAACGGACGGGATCCATACTTCGCTCCCTGGAGCGATACAGCGCAATTGAATGCCTTTAACCCAGGACTGCGGCAGGCGGCGCTCCAGACGGTTAACTCGATATCGAGCCAGTGCGACGGTGTGCGCTGCGACATGGCAATGCTGCTGATGAACCGTATCTTTGCCCAAACCTGGGGCGGACGCGCCGGCAGCATACCGGTCACGGATTACTGGGTCGATTTGATTGCGACGATTCGGAAGAAATACCCAGCATTCCTATTTGTCGCTGAAGCTTACTGGGATCTCGAATCTGAGCTAATCGCTCAGGGGTTTGATTATTGCTACGACAAGCGACTGTACGACCGGTTGGTTCATGAGAACGCTGACTCCATCCACGCGCATTTAGTCGCCGACGTCACCTATCAGGAGCACATGGTCCGTTTCCTGGAAAATCACGACGAGCCGCGAGCTGCTGCCGTGTTCTCGCCAGCGCGCGAGCGAGCGGCTGCAGTTGCGCTGATGACGTTGCCGGGCGCCAAGCTGCTTCATGAAGGGCAGCTGGAAGGAAGAAAGGTGCATGTCGCAGTACAACTGGGGCGGCGGCCCGATGAGGCCGTGAATGCAGAGTTGCGCCAGTTCTACAGGAAGCTGCTTGACTTGGTAAAGGAGACAAGTCTTCGTGCGGGGAATTGGATTTTGTGTTCCGTTTGCGGCTGGTCCGACAATCAGAGCTGCAGCAATCTCCTGGCGTGGCGCTGGAATGTTTCCGGTCAGGGGCACGTCGTCGTAGTGAATTTTTGCGATCAGACAAGCCAGGGACGGGTGCAGTTGCCGCTCAGCGAATTACGCGACCGGCAGTGGGAGCTGCAGGATTTGTTATCCGGAACGATTTTCTCCCATCGGGATGGAAATGAGATGTTCGAGCAAGGTCTATTTGTGGATCTGCCAGCGTGGGGAGCGCATTGGTTTAGGCTGCAAGGGATGTAGGAGGATTTCAAAAAAGTCCCTGGGGACAAAAATCACCCAGGGAAATGACGATTTGAATGACGGCGCGCCTGAAAGCACAGCTTCAAAACAACCGAACTGTGTTTATCCTGCTTTCTCCATCATGGCGATGGAGACATCGCGCTTCTCGACCATTTCTTTTGTCACCTCGAAATCTTTTACTTTCTTTTGGCTTGGGAGGTGATACATCAAGTCGAGCATGAGCTCTTCCAGGATCATGCGCAATCCGCGGGCGCCGACTTTTCGGTTCAGCGCTTCACGCGAGATGGCTTTTAGAGCGTCGTCTGTGAACTTCAGACGTACATTCTCGAACTCGAATAAGCGCTGGTACTGCTTGGTGATGGCGTTACGCGGACGCGTCAGGATTTCAACCAACGCTGCTTCGTCGAGATCGTTCAGAATACCCACAACTGGCAAGCGTCCGACGAATTCCGGAATGAGGCCGAAACGAATCAGGTCCTGAGGTTCGGCACGCTGCAGCATTTCGACATCTCGTTTGCCCCCAGCCAAGGCTTCCGCGGAAGTTCCAGCGGCTGCTTCTTCCTGTTGTCCAGCCTTGAATCCAAGAGCCTTTTTACCGACACGACGGCCAACGATCTTTTCCAGTCCGACGAACGCGCCGCCGCAGATGAACAGAATGTTCGTGGTGTCGACAGGCGTGAACTCCTGGTGCGGATGCTTACGTCCACCTTGCGGTGGAACGTTTGCGATAGTTCCTTCCAGGATCTTGAGCAACGCCTGCTGCACGCCTTCACCGCTGACGTCCCGGGTGATCGACGGGTTCTCGTCTTTGCGGCCAATCTTATCGACTTCGTCTATATAAATGATGCCGGTTTGAGTTCGACCCACATCGCCGTTGGCAGCCTGGAGGAGTTTCAGGATGATATTTTCGACGTCTTCGCCAACGTAGCCTGCTTCGGTAAGAGTAGTGGCGTCGACGATCGCAAACGGAACGTCGAGCATCTTGGCCAGCGTTTGCGCAAGCAGCGTCTTGCCGGTTCCGGTCGGACCGATCAGCAGGATATTGGATTTTTGTAGTTCGATACCATCCGTGCGCTGGCGATTCATGTGAATGCGCTTGTAGTGGTTGTAAACCGCTACCGCCAGCTTCTTCTTGGTTTGTTCCTGGCCGATGACATACTGATCGAGGAAGGCTTTCACTTCCTGCGGCTTGGGAAGATGGTCGGGGGCAGCAGCGCTGTGCGCCTCGGTACGATCGTCTTCGAGAATGGAATTGCAGACTGCGACGCATTCATCGCAGATATAGGCCCGAGGATAATCACTGGGCGAAGAAATGAGTTTAGCTACTGCGTCTTGAGATTTGTGACAGAACGAGCAGCGCAACAGCTCATCTGATCCTGATCTGGACTTCATTTTACTCCTTGATATCCTCTCCCCGTCTTCGGCCCCAAGGATCGGATGAAACGCCAGCGACGCTGTTCCCTAAAATCCCCGCTGCCGGGATTTTAGGCGGGCAGCGCCACACCCGCATGCGACAGCATACCTCTATTTGGTCGGTTTGTAGATGATGTCATCTATGATTCCGTACTCTTTTCCTTGCTCGGAGTTCATGATGAAGTCGCGCTCTACATCTTTCTCAATTTTTTCCAAAATCTGGCCCGTGTGCCGAGCCAGAATGTGATTCAAAATTTCTCGCATGCGCAGGATTTCCCGCGCATGAATGTCAATGTCGGTGGCCTGGCCGGAAAGCCCGCCCATAATGTGCGGCTGATGAATAAGGATGCGAGAATTGGGAAGGCCGAAACGCTTACCCTTCGCTCCTGCCGCCAAAAGTACCGCACCCATGCTGGCCGCCTGGCCAATGCAGATAGTCATCACGTCGGGTTTGATGTACTGCATGGTGTCATAGATCGCCATACCGGCCGTGATCGAGCCGCCCGGCGAGTTGATATAGAGCTGAATGTCTTTCTCCGGATCTTCGGCTGCAAGGAAAAGCATCTGGGCAATGATGAGGTTGGCAACCGTGTCGTCGATAGGCGTGCCAAGAAAGATAATGTTGTCCCGCAAAAGCCGGGAATAAATGTCGTAGGCACGCTCACCTCGACCGGTCTGCTCAATAACCATTGGCACTAACATGTCCACCTGCCCTGACGCCATTCTCCACATTCATTTCAGTTGGGGAAGGCCGATTGCCGGCACTACTGGGAGAGCCGGACACCTGAAAAAATAGCCCGCTTACGCGGACCGGTTGTATAAGAAGTCGAGGGTTTTCTCGCTGCGGATTCTCGACCGGATTCTAGCTAGGCCACCATCCTGTGTCAAACGATTGCGCACCGCTTCCACCGGTTGTTTTGCCTGCAACGCCAGAGCCTCAACTTCGCGATCAACTTCCTGGTCGCTGACGAGAAGATCTTCCTTCTCGGCGATCTTCTCGAGCATCAAGGCGATCTTTACTTCGCGCTCAGCCTGATCGCGCTGACCCGCGCGCAAACGTCCGAAATCCATTTTCTTCATGTCTTCGGGACGCATGCCCTGCTGGGCAAGAGCGCGCAAACCACGTTCCAGGCGAACGTCGATCTGATGCTCGATCATCGATTCGGGAACAGCGATCTCATTGCGTTTCAGCAATTCGTCGACGATCTTATCTTTGGCCTCGTGCTCGGCGTTGTGCTTTTTCTCCGCTTCGAGGTTCTCGCGCACGCGTTGGCGAAGTTCGTTGAAGTCAGCAAATTGCCCGAGTTCCTTGGCGAAGTCATCATTCAGCTCCGGAAGGTGCTTCTGCTTAACGCCCTTCACGGTAACGGAGTACTCGAAGGTTTTGCCGGCAAGGCGCTTGTCTGAAAAGTCTTCGTGGTATGTGACTTCGAAAGTGCGCTGGTCATTCGGATTCGCACCGCGCAAGTTCTCGGTGAATTCCGGCAGAGTGTTGCTGCCGCCGATTTCGACCAGCACGTCATCCATGTTGACAGGCTGTCCTTCCGCTGCGGAGCCTTCCGTGCCTTTTGGAGTGCCGCTGAACGCCACCTGGGCAAAATCGCCGTCCTGCAACGCACGATCGTCGATGGCATTGAAGCTGGCATTCTGCTCGCGCAACTGCTGCAGCGTCTTGTCTACTTCTTCGTCAGTAACACCTGTGTCAGGTTTGTCTACATGGATGTCTTCGTAGCCGGTGACATCGAAATCGGGTAAAACCTCGAAGCTCGCCTTGAAGCGCAGTGGTTCGCCTTCATGGATGTGCAGGTCGGTGACTCGGGGTTGCGAAACCGGGTGCAAGTTCTGTTTTTCCGTCTCCTGGCGGAAGTAGCGGGGGATGAGCGATTCAACGACTTCGCTCTTAATGTCCTCGGAGAAGCGGTTGCGGACTACGCTGGCTGGGACCTTTCCTTGACGAAATCCAGGAAGCTTGGCGAGCTTCTGGAACTTGCTTACGACAGCTTCAGTCTCGCGGGCGACGATATCGGCCGGTATTTCGACCTGAATCTCACGTTGAGTATTAGATTTGATTTCGGCTTCAGCCACGGGCGTCCTTACTATTCGATTCGGCAGCACATGAACATGCTGCAACACTTTGAATATAAAGAGTTCAAGCGCGCAGCGTCAAACCGCGAGGGGCACATGAGTTGGAGGTGTACGACTATTCTGTTCCGAGCTAGGAAGAACACCTGAGTCGGGAGAGTAGAGATGATCCATGTGATTTGGGAATTCCGGGTGAAACCGCCGCAGCACGTCGCCGATTACCAGATCGACTAATCAATACTCGGACCGTGGGCAACGTTGTGCCGCAATAGCCCCGCTTACCGCGGCACAAGGCTGCTGCGCGATCGAGAAGATCCGCTTCGCTTTCTCACGATCGGCACTTGGGATCATCTGGATGCTTAAGAGGATTTTCGTTCGAAACATGCGGAGGAGTATCACGAACTCGATGCGAAGTTCGAACGACTCACGGAATCAGAAAGGCGTATCTGGATTTTCGAAGTGATTTGATTGGTGAATCTCACGCTGACGTTGCGGAATCTGAATTCTGCGAAAGGAGATTGTCATGCGAGTTTTGGTGACGGGGGCGGGCGGTTACATCGGATCGGCGGTTTCAGAGGAACTCGCTAAACATGGCCATCATGTATTGGCTTTCGTTCGCGAGGGGAAGAAGGTTCCCGCATACAAAAACATAGAACCTGTGTACGGCGACGTCTCGAATCCGAACTCGCTCAGCTCAGCAGTACGCAAGAGCGAAGCGGTAATCCATACGGCTGCCAGTATGGGACCCGATATGCCGAAGGTGGATGAGACGGCGATCGACGCCATTCTGAAAGCTGCAGCGGAAGGCAAGCAGCGCTTCCTCTACACGAGTGGCATCTGGCTATTGGGCAAGACGGGTGCGAACGCTGCGGATGAGAACACACCAGTAAATCCTATTCCGCTGGTGGCATGGCGAGCTAAACACGAACAACAAGTGATTGGAGCCGCCAAGTCGTTTCCGACTGCCGTGATTCGGCCAGGGATGGTCTATGGTCGCGGAGGTGGAATTCCGGCGATGTTTTCTCGGAGCGTGCCGGAAAAAGGCGCGGTAACGGCGGTGGGAGACGGGGAGAACAGGTGGCCCATGGTCCACGTCGAAGATCTGGCTGTTCTGTATCGCCTGATCCTGGAAAAAGCCGAACCCGGCGCGATAGTTCATGGCGCGACGGGAGAGACACTGAAAGTGAAGAAAATGGCGGAAGCAGCGGCGAAGGGCGCAGGCGTGCCGGGAAAGGTGGTCTACTGGCCGGTGGAGCAGGCACGTTCTGTTCTGGGACCGTTTGCGGATGCACTCACACTCGATCAGGACATTGTCAGCGTCGTCGCACCGAAACTCGGCTGGAGTCCGCGGAAGGCGGGAGTGCTCGAAGATCTGGAGCGTGGAAGCTATGCGCGCGCACTCACGCATACCTAGCGAATGACCCATGACAGCGACTGCAGTTTAGAATCGGGCAAATGGGGTCTGCACTCGAAGTACTAAATAAAGAGGTCATTCGCTGCGTGCGTTGTCCGCGGTTAGTAGAGTACCGCGAGCGGATCGGACGCGAAAAACGCAAAGCTTATCGAGAGTGGGAGTACTGGGCAAAGCCTGTGCCCGGATTCGGCGACCCGAACGCGCGCGTTCTGATTCTGGCTCTTGCACCGGGTGCACATGGCTCGAATCGAACCGGGCGTCCTTTTACGGGGGACTCGTCGGGTAATTTCATGTACCCGGTCCTGCATCGCACCGGGTTTGCTTCACAACCAAATGCTACTCATCGCGATGATGGGCTTGTGCTGAAAGACATCTACATCACTGCGACCTGCCGCTGCGCTCCACCGGACAACAAGCCCTTGCCGTCGGAAATTGCAAACTGCGAATCGTTTCTCGATCGCGAATTGGAAATCCTGAAGAAGGTTCGATTGGTGGTCGTACTGGGCAAGATTGGCTTCGATGCTTACCTGAATCACCTGAAGCGGCGCGGCTTACTGAAGACGAAGACAGAATACAAGTTCGCCAACGGAGCCAAATATAAAATGCCCGACGGGCGCACGATGCTGATTTCTTATCATCCGTCGAATCAGAACACGGCAACTGGGAAGTTGACCGAAGAGATGTTCACGGAAGTATTCCGGGAAGCGGTGCGGCTCCTCAACTCTTCAAAGAGTTAGTTTTGAGGGATCGAGTTCACCGGAAGGAAGTGTTTCTCGGTCAGCGGCGGATTGGAGTTTGTTTCAATTGGCGCGCTACCGTCGAGCCGATCGCTTGCCCTAGCGGCTCCCGCGATGAAGAGCAGGCACAAGACTAGCAAGAGAAGGTATACGGAAATGGCTGCCAACCACAACATGAGAAGATATGATGCTGATTATCGCCGTGAGGTAACCAGCATTGTGCCAGATGTATTCTGTGCATTCACAGGCACATCGAAAGCGAGAACTGCTGCCCATTCATTCCCGATGCGCTGCTGCCAAAAAACACGTCCATTCAACATTTCGGCTACCACGCCTGGTGGTAGATCACGGTAATAGTTAAAGTAACGCGCGAGCATACGGTCCCACCGAGTAAGGCGAATGATGTACCCGCTAATGGGTTCGTACTTGGTCGAGAAGACCAGGGCGGCATGGTAGTTCGCCGGTGTGTCACGCAGTGCCAGGATCTGTTCGGGAGAGAAGTTCTCTATGCGGATCACGTTAATGGGTTTGGAGACGTATCCAAGGTACGGTTTCGTGAGTTCGTCGGAGGCGGGCCATGCCGTCACTACGAGTCCGGATGGAAATTTGGCTTCGATGACTTGCGCCGCCTGTTGATGCACGCGGACATATTTCGCATAGCCAAGATTGTCTTCGGGAGCCGCACGATAAGGTGGATCTGTCACAAGGGCCACAACAAACGCGGCGCAAACTACTGCGAGAAAAGCCGGCCACCACGGGATGCGCCGCCAAATTGTGGAAACGGCGACCAGGATGATCAGCGGATAGACCGGAAGAAGGTATCGTGCCAGTACGGCTCCGCCGACAACAGAGAGTGCAACCGCGTAGGCAAAGATCAGAACATAAAAGACGAGTTGAGCCGGGACGGAAATGCGTCTGCGCTCATTTGCTCCGCCTCCGTTTGTGGAAGGAGCACCTGGGATAGAGGCGAACTTCAGTGGTGGCCGTGTCATTGCTATGCCCGTCGCCACCACCAGTACGAACATGTTCATGTATCCGAGCAATTGCCAGGTTCGAATTGCCAGAGCTGCGAAAAAGCGAGCGGGATGAAGTGTTGAGCCCAGGTTGTATTCCAAAAATTGAGGATTGCCGAAAATAAATCCAGTGCAGTGGTAATGCCATGCGAACCACCCGGCCAAGGGAAGTAGTGGTATTGCCAGCCAGACGATTCGGCAGACACTAGGCTCCCGCAGCCAGAACTTCGAGTTACCGGTCGCTGCACGCCAGATGAAAGCGATGAGTTCCCAGAAGATTAAAGCCAGGGGCGCAATGATTGCGGTTTCCTTGCAGAGGGCGGCGATGGCAAACAAAAGTGCCATCGAGAGCATGCGATCACGGAGATAGCATGTGAGGCCCAGCATGGTAAAGGCAGCAGCCGCCATGTCCAGGTGTGCGAGCGAACTTTGTGCAAAAAACACAGGGTACAGTCCCGTGCACAGTGCCGTCATTAGGGCGACTTGCCTATTGGCTACGCGGCAGCCGAGCCGGAAGACTGCGAAACACGCGAGCGTAGCGACGACCAGCATGGCGAGTCGTGTGACCAGCGGATGAAATCCCGCGACCTTCCACCACATCGCGATCCAGCCCATCACGAACGGCGGATGCGCATTGGTGAGCGTGGACGTGGGAATCAAGCTGCCGGTGAGGAGTAGGTCGCGGGCCGCAGGAATGTAGTAGCCGGCTTCGTCCCAAAAGTACGGCAAAGTAAGAAGGGAGATGTGGAGCAGGATTTCGGCCGAGAGAATGTATACGAAGACCGCGAGATCAGATTCGTACCATCTGGCGAAGTAGCCGTCCGATTGATTAGGAGCGTCGAAGCGAAGAATCTTCGCGGTCTTCATGGGTTACAGGGAAAGCAGATTGCAATAGCGATGCTCGCAAAGCCAAGTCTTTGTGAAAGCTTCAAGCGTCCGCTCACGCGGACTTGCCCCATGCCGGCAGAACCGGTTGAAGATTTAGACCCTAGTTGATTGGGCCGGCGGTTGCCATCTTCGGATCCAGCTTGATTTCGCCGAAAGTATTTTCGTAATTGGAAACGTTCTGCTGCAGAATCGACATCAGTGCCTTGGCCTGCTGCGGGCTAAGGTAGACGCCTTGGAAGTTATGAATTTCCACCTCGGCTTCGCTGCGTTGCTGCATGGTGCCGAAGACGAGGAAGAAATCCCAAACGTTGACCCGCACCTGAACGCTGTTGGCATAGTTCTCGCGATAATTCGGTTCATTAACGATCTGAATATTCGGTTGAGTAGGCATGGCCATGTGGACGAGTCTAACAGGGCGCTCCGCATCCGAGGAGAAATCGTTTTTGAACTGCCGGACTGCAACCACGGCACAACAAGGACATGTCCCACGGGTCAGTCCCGTGTCTTATTCCTGTTATCGAGTGTACGATGGTTGTCACGAAAGTTTGCACTTTGCGCTGATATACTCGTTTGCGTCCGTCTTGATTTCCTGGCGTTTGTAGATGCGGCGTCCTTTTCGAACAAACGACTATTCCGGCTTCTCCTGGATCGCACTTATGGCAGGGGTTGTGTGTGCGGCTACCTCTAGTATTGTGCTTGCAGGCTGGGCGCTCAAACGCATCAGTATGATTTCGTTGCCTGGCGACAGCACGGTAGTGCTCCCCAACACGGCAATTCTGTTCCTGCTTTCCGGGATTGCAGTACTCCTTCTGCGGAATGACAAAAGCACATCCGGCATCCGCACCGTGGCGGGAAGAGGACTCGGCCTCATCGTAGGTGCCATCGGACTGCTCACAGTTTTCGAGCACCTGTTTCATCTCGATTTCGGCATCGACACGTTGTTCTTCCTCAGCATGCTTCTGAAGGTTCGAGCTCCCGGGGTGCTGGGTCGATTTGCGATTCAGAGTGCGATGGCATTTGCCTGTGCCGGGTTCTCGTTGCTGTTCCTCGACAAGCGTTATCGAGGAACATCGATTTCTGAGGTCTTGGCCGGTGGCTGCGCATTTATTTCTTTCCTGGGACTTGTCGGCTATGCGTTCGGCGTGCCGTTCTTCCACGGCGACATGGCATTGGAGACGAATGTCATCTTCGCAGTTCTCTCCTTTGCATTGTTCTGTCTGCGCCCGCAGTATGGGCTGATGTCCCTGATTGTCAGCGACGGGCCTGGAGGAGTTGCCGCCCGGAATCTGCTATTTGCTTCCACTCTGGTACTGACGATCTTCGGATGGGCGCGCGTATACCTGCAGAAATTTGGTGTCCTCGATGTCGACTCAGGAACCGCAGTGCTGGTGGTCGTAAGCGTGGTGGCCGTGGCGGGCCTAGTACTTCGAACTGCAAACCAGTTGGAGAAGACCGACCACGAGCGCCGGCGCGCTGAGCGTGAACAACTCGCCGACCAAGAACGGACGGCGAGGCTGCTGGAATCGATCTCTGAAGGTTTTGTAGCCCTCGACCATGACTTCCGATTTGTGTATGTCAATGAGCGCGGCGCACAGATGTTGGGCAGGCCGCGCGATGAGCTAATCGGCAAAAAACTGTCCGAGATATTTCCGGATTATCCTGGGGGCGAGTTCGACAAGGCATTCCAGGAAGCGGTCCGCACCGGCAAGCCGCAAAATATCGAAGCTTTCTTCCCCCCGCTCGACAACTGGTTCGAACTTCATGCCTACCCGAGCGCGGAGGGCCTCTCCACGTTCTTCATGAATGTGACTGAGCGCCGCAAGTCGCAGGAGTTGATTCGTATTCAGAACGAACGGGTAATGCTGGCACTTCGGACTGCGGATGCGGGCATGTGGGACTGGGAACTGCCTGCGGGGCGTATTCACCTCATCGGCAACGAGGCGCGTCTTTTTGGATTTCCAGCGGAGACGGCCGACGTCGTTCTCGACGACCTGCTCGAGGCTGTTCATCCGGACGACCGCCGACTGGTAGAGCGAAGCATGCACGTGGCCATACAAGAACGATCGGACTATTACGAAGAGTTCCGCGTAATTTGGCCAGATGGATCAACGCATCACCTTCTGGGTGTAGGAAAAGTTTTCACAGACCAGGTGAACCGTCCTGAGCGAATGGTCGGCGTCAACATTGATGTGACGCAATCGAAGCTTGGCGAGGAGGCACTGCGCAAGAGCGAGAAACTAGCAGCTACAGGCAGGCTGGCTGCCACCGTGGCGCATGAGATCAATAATCCGCTGGAAGCCGTGATGAACCTTCTGTACCTGCTACAGAACGATCCCTCGGTTGGGCCGGGTGCACGCGAATACCTGACACAGGCAGAGCAAGAGCTTTCGCGGGTGGCGCACTTGACGCGGCAGACGCTTGGCTTCTATCGAGATTCCGTTGCACCGACCACCATTGACCTGGCTGAAGAGGTTCGCCAAGTGATGCGCTTGTATGAGCGGCGGGCACAGTCCAAGGGCGTTGTCGTGGAGGTGGCTCTAGAGGGCGCGGTTTTCCATGGCTTCCCCGGCGAGGTGAAGCAGGTCGTCTCCAATCTGCTGACCAACGCAATTGATGCTGCACCGATGCAAGGAGTGGTGAAGGTCAGTACGAAACGGATGCGGGAACTTGCCGTGCTTCGAGTAGAAGACAATGGCCCCGGAATCCCAGAGGCGATTCACGATCGCCTATTCGAAGCTTTTTTCAGCACCAAAAAAGAACATGGCACCGGGCTTGGGCTATGGGTTTCGAAGGGTATCGTCGAAAAACATGGTGGAAGCATCAGTTTTCGAACCGCGACGCGCGGAGCCCATACCGGCACCGTTTTCGAGGCCATGTTTGCAGGCGTGCAACAGCATCGCGTGCACAGCGGAGCAGCGGATTAGCGGTATATGGCAGAAATAGAACCTTCTCGCCTGCGGGTCGACAAAGCCCGCCACTGGGTGAAAATTTTGCCATCCTGACTGTGCGGCTAATCCCAGCTGCGAACAATTCATGATTCGAATAGAGAACCCTCAGAGACTGAAGTCTCCTCGCCATGACAGGGATAAAGAGCTTAACTTTCACGCGCAGCAACACCCCTGTATGAATATTCCAAGCGCCCCTTGAATCAGCCTTCGACGTACAAGGTTTGTCTGATAAGCCCGGAATTCTGTAACGAAACGTTACATCCAGAGACAGCTCGGGCGAGCAACCCCGTTCAGAGCAGCTGAGTCAAAAACCGCATGGCAGAGTGGAAGAAGTTTGTCGGCCGGCGTGTACGTGCAATCGCAACGATGATCCTTGCGGCTGGAGTGCTCGCATTGTGCGCATGCAGCGGGTTGCGTCCTGACTCCAGCAGTACTACGACCACCTCCAGTGTCTCGAACCAGATGCCGAGTATTCAGCTTTCAGCCCAGCCAAGCACGGTTAATGCAGGGACGAGTGTCACGCTGACATGGACGTCCAGTAATGCCGCGACGGTGACAATCGATAACGGTGTCGGTACGATGCAGCCAGCAGCTGGTGGGTCCACGACCGTGACCCCGAGCACAACGACGACGTACACAGCGACTGCCACGAATACTATCGGCAGCGCGAAGGCTTCCACCACCGTTACGGTGAACACGACGACGCCACCGCCGGCCACTCCGACCGTGCAATTGACGCTTACACCGGACGCCATCACGCAAGGTCAAAATGCAACTTTGGCTTGGTCTTCTACAAACGCCACAAGCGTAACCATCGACAATGGAATCGGCTCGGTCGGCCCGAACGGCAGCCAGCCAGTCAACCCGTCCGTGACGACTACCTACACGGCGACGGCGAGCAATGCCGCGGCCACTTCGACACCATTTTCCATTACCTTGACGGTTACTCCTGTGACGCCGCCACCGCCGTCTAGCGTGAACATCCCCACATGGCACGGAGACAATGCGCGCTCCGGACTGAATTCGAATGAAACCATACTGACGCCGCAGAATGTGGCTCCAGGCACCTTCGGACGCCTATTCTCCTATGACGTGGATGGATATATCTACGCGCAGCCGTTGTACGTTTCGAATCTGACGATCGGCGGTTCGCAGCACAACGTGGTGTTCGTTGCGACGGAATACGACAGCGTTTACGCCTTCGACGCTGACAACAGCGCCGTAGGTCAGCTCTGGAAGACCTCGTTGCTACAAAGCGGAGAAACGCCGCTGAAAGGCGGTAACCCGCAGCCTTGGATCGGGGTGACAGCGACGCCTGCGATCGACTTGTCTACGAATACGATGTATGTGGTGTCGGCGCAGAACTCGGGCGGGACAGGCACGTTCCGTCTGCATGCGCTCGATATCACCACCGGAAATGAGAAATCCGGGAGTCCGGTAGCCATCAATGCGTCGGTGCCCAGCACGATCGCACCGGGTGGAGTGATGAAGCTTACGACGTCCTGCCTGAACCGCAGCTCGTTATTGATTACGGGGAACGAAGTCGTCTTTGGGTTTGGGGGTTGCGGACCCGGCTGGCTGCTCGCCTATGACAAGACGACCCTCGGGCAAATTGCTGTGTTCAATTCTTCGCCAAACATCGCGGGATATGGAAAGTATCCTGGCGCGGGCGGTATTTGGATGGGCGGAGCAGGAGCGGCAACCGACAGCGCCGGCAATATCTATGTCACCACCGGAGATGGTCCATACAACAACACGGACGCCTGGGGAGTGAGCGCACTGAAGTTGAACGGGAACTTGACGGTGGTCGACAGCTTCACTCCGTATCAGCAGCCGTATTACTGGTGCAAAGATACAGACCTGGCGAGCGGTGGCGTCAGCATTGTTCCAGGTTCGTCGCAGATCATGGTGGGCGGCAAGAGTGGGATCATTTATCTGCTGAACACCAACAACATGGGAAAGATGAACACAAACGATACTGGCGCGGCGCAATGGTTCTTCTGGGACGGAACGAACGGATATACCGGGCCAGCCTGTACCGATCCAGTCAATGGAGTCACGTATTACGGTCAGATCACCAGTGATCAACTGTTCAGTACCGGGGCCTGGTACAACGGTTCTGTGTACATCGGAGCAGACCCAGGGCCGATTCGGCAATTTACTTATTCCAGCGGAAAGCTGTCCTCAGCGACTCATTCGGCGATCACAAGCAGCGAATTTCCAGCGGGCGTAATGGGGACAACGCCATTCGTCTCTTCGAGCGGGGGATCGAATGGAATTGTGTGGGTCATAGATCATCAACAACCACTGCAGAACTCCAATGGAGTTTCGCCGACGTCCGCGATCTTGCGCGCATACGATGCCACGGACCTCTCGAAGGAACTCTACAACAGCGGCACGAACAGCAGCGATGCTGCCGGTTATGGAATCAAGTTTACATCGCCAATCGTGGCGAATGGCAAAGTCTTCATCGGCACCGGGCACGACCTGATCAATACATCCACACCGAATCCACGCGGGGAGTTGGATGTGTACGGGCTGAAGTAGAGCTTGTTTCAGGGTTGGTTGAACAGGTTCGGACGAAATTCCTCGAGGACTGAAGTCCTCTTGGAATGACAAAAGCACGGTTCTTCAGTCGGCGTAGCGTAAAGCTGCACCCTTTCAAAAAAGTGCGAGGCGTATTTTTCCGTAGCCTGGTGCCTTCAAAGCGCCAACTCACGGACGAGGGTGTCCGTGCCACCTCGCTTAGCGTAGCAGAGGGTCGTTAACGTGGATGGAACGTCCGCGACGCTCACTTCCCACCGTACTCAGATGTTTCGCTCTCTCACTAGCAACAATGTCGTGGGTTTTGTTACCTTGTTGCGGGGGCGAACGGAATGAGACGTTTCCTATCAACGGGCCTGGTTGTGCTGTTGCTCGCTACCGCAACTTTCGCCAGAGAACATAGATTTACCTCTGGTCCGTATTACGGCTTCACTAAGCTATCTTCTGAACGCAATATTATTGAACTCGACAAGCCTTTGCATATAAGCCAGGTCAGCGGAGTAGTGACGTCTGCCAAAGATCACCAGCCACTTCGAAAGGTGCTATTCGAACTGCGTGATGATGGCACAGGTCACGTGCACGCGACCAGGACCGACGCGGAAGGTCGCTTTCATTTCAAGAAGATAAAAGACGGCAAGTACACGTTTAAGGTGACCAGCAAGGGTTACCAGTCGGTTTCGGGAACGATGATCGTGCGGGTGAAAGCACCGGAGTCCGACTCAGTGAACATCAGTATGCCTTCGGTGCTCTGAGACGATCTGCGCAGTCCAGGGTAGAATAGAACCACCAGCTATGGATCAGTCGGTTCCCGAGTCGCATTTGGATATTCCAGTCGATATCTCTCCGCCGGCCAGCCTGAGCGTTCCTCTTTGGCGGTCTCTTCTGCAAGGCCTCAAAGATCGGTTTGCACCGGGGCATTTGCCTCCACTGCAGGTGACGTCGGAGCCGGTGGATGTGGGAATGTTGCTGGGTGATGTGCTTGGGTTGCCGTGGTTTCGAACCGTGTTCACCAGCGTTGGAGATGTGATTTCTCCAGAAACCTTGCCGCCGCTTCAAGTCGAATCACGCCCGGTAGATGTTGGTGAGCTGATCAGCGATCAGATGTCTCATCCTTGGTGGAGTTCGTTAATCCGAAACCTGGCGGATCGTGTTTCTCCTGAGAGAATGCCGGCAATGGTAATAACGTCGTCGCCGGTGAATCCGGAACAAACGTCGGAGCTGTTGCTGGTACCCCGATGGTCGCATCTGATCGACACGCCAAAAGTTTTCTATCCGGATATACCGGTCAGCACTGCACGTTTGCAGCCCCGGATTCCGCGTCCGGCGCCGTTACGAAAGCCAGCAGCGAAGGAAGACGAGTTTACGCGCGTTCTGACGCTGGAAAAGCAAGGACAGCTACGCCGGTCTCGAATTCGCGAAGCAATGTGGATCTCGGTTGCGGTGATTGAAGTAGCAGCGCTGGTGGCCGGACATTTCCTGGCCCACTGAGAGTTTCTACTCTGCGCCGCTGCCGTAATGCACGGCCCCCTGCGCCAACACGGGCGCGGTGCCCACGCCCACGTATCTTAGAAAGTGTGGCTTCCCGCGTCTACGCCAGTAAGGCGAGTAGTAGTTGTCGGTCTTCACCCCAGACCGGAGAACGCTTAGAAACCTGTTCGCGCCAGGATCGGTGACAATCCCCACGTGCCCGCGCCAGACGATCAGGTCGCCGGGCAGCGGATCGTAAACACGTTCGAATCCCTCGATCCCCTTATAGAGTTGCCGGGAATTCGCGTAGCTATAGGGCAGGTGAGCTTTTCTATAGAGATAGTTCACGAAATGCGAGCAGTCCATCCGGGTATGGTGGAAGCGTGTTCCCAGGCTCGGCAACAGATATTGCGCCGTCAGTGGTGCTTGCGTAATCTGCGACCAACCTATTTCTGCCAACCCTGTTGTCAATGCTAAGAACAGAAGAACTATCCCAGCGCGCCGTAACACGACGTGATATCCCCGTAGTTTTCTCGATTTGCTTAGTCAATTCGATGCCCGTGGCCTGCCGTAGTGTGGGCCACGAATCGAGAGCTGCCGGTATGGAACGTTTCGGGACCAGGCCAATATTCTTTTTCAAAACGGCTGGGTTAAAATGAGCCAACGCCCGGATGGCGGAATTGGCAGACGCGCTGGACTTAGGATCCAGTACCGCAAGGTGTGCAGGTTCAACTCCTGTTCCGGGCACCAAATTTCTGTCATCGTTCGTGCCGTTCTCCCGCTCAAATGAATATTCTGCCGCTGGTAGACCGGCGGATATAGTAGGTGGGAATGCCTGGTTCTTCCAGCACACGCCGTAAGAGAGCAGCGAAGCCATCTCCAAAAGTCAGCGCTGAAGCGCTGCTCGCGCCGGAGATCCTGGAGGTGGTTCCGGACGCGATGGTCGCGGTAGATGACGCAGGCAAGATCGTGCAGGTGAACGCGCAAGCCGAAACGATATTTGGCTACTCCCGCGAAGAGCTGCTTGGCAATTCAATCGAACTGCTGGTACCGGAACGTTATCGAGCGTGTCACGGGGGATATCGTGAGGGCTATGTTGAGGCACCCAAGATCCGGCGAATGGGCGTTGGGCTGGATCTGTTTGGGAGGCGCCGCGATGGTTCGGAGTTTCCGGTTGAGATCAGCCTTAGCCCGGTGCAGACCGACAGTGGCACGCTGGTTTTCAGCGCAATCCGCGATGTTACGGAGCGCAAGAAGATTGAGGAAGATCTAAGGCGTGCGAATGAGGAACTTGCGCAGCGGACTGACCGCGAGTTGTGGGAGTCGCGCACGCGGTTGGCCGCAATCGTTGATTCTTCCGAAGATGCCATCATCGGCAAAGATTTGCAGGGCAATGTCACCAGTTGGAACCGCGGTGCAGAGCGCATGTACGGCTACAAGGCCGAGGAGATCATCGGCCGGCACCTGGCCACCATCGTGCCACGGGAGCGACATAGTGAGGTCGCGGAGATCCTGGAGAAGATCCGGCAGGGAGAGAGCGTTCGCTCTTTCGAATCGGTGCGCGTGAGCAAAGACGGGAACCTCTTGAATGTTTCAATTACCGTTTCGCCGATTCGCGACTCTGCCGGCAACGTGATTGGTGCGTCGACCATTGCACGAAACATTAGCGATCAAAAAAGAGCGGAAGATCAACTCCGCCAGGCTCAGAAGATGGAAGCCATTGGCCGGCTTGCCGGCGGCGTTGCACATGACTTCAACAACATTCTCGGCATCATCGTTGCCTGTTCGGAGTTGTTGCGCGACCGCGTAGCTGCCATCCCGGGACTGACGCAGTATGTGGAGAATATTCGGAAAGCATCGGATCGAGGCGCTTCCCTTACACGGCAGTTGCTGGCATTCAGCAAACGGAAAGCGACGAATCCGGTGGTGCTCGATCTGAATGA
>Ga0209062_1001005_pt1 | contig 59563 bp, 54 predicted proteins | sample Coa_R2_2_FD_187158 | JGI IMG/M metagenome (GOLD analysis project Ga0209062, IMG submission 187158) | Surface soil microbial communities from Centralia Pennsylvania, which are recovering from an underground coalmine fire - Coalmine... | ecosystem: Environmental > Terrestrial > Soil > Unclassified... | reverse complement strand
GCCGGTGTTCGTGAAGAAGGAGAACCGGGCGCAGGCGATCGAGCGCGGCCGTGCGCTGCTTGCGCAGGTCGGCCTCGCCGACAAGGCCGATGCGCATCCGCCGCAGCTCTCGGGCGGCCAGCAGCAGCGCGTCGCCATCGCGCGTGCGCTTGCGATGCAGCCCAAGGCGATCCTGTTCGACGAGCCGACCTCGGCGCTCGACCCGGAGCTGGTGGGCGACGTGCTGTCGGTGATGCGCAAGCTGGCGGAGGCCGGCATGACCATGGTCGTCGTCACCCACGAGATGGGTTTTGCCCGCGAGGTCGCCGACCGCGTGCTGTTCATCGACGGCGGGGTCATCGTCGAGCAGGGGCCCGCCGAGACCGTGCTCAACCAGCCGCAACATGCGCGCACGCAGGATTTCCTGCGGCGCGTGCTGCATCCGATGTGAACTCCAGGGTGTGATGAACGGAGGATGATCGTGTCCGATCGAAGCGAGCACCGAAATCTCACCGTCACCCTGAGGAGCGCGCCGTCGGCGCGCGTCTCGAAGGGCGACGGCCCGACTGCTGCAGCGGGGCCGTTCATCCTTCGAGGCTCGCTGGCGCTCGCACCTCAGGATGACGGGTCGATATAGGTTGCTGCTTCACAATCTCAACGCTTCGGACCATTAATGACCACGCCCGTTCGCCTTCCCTTGCCGCCGAGCCTTTACGCCGACACGGCCGTCGCGCCGGTCGCGACGCCCCCGCTTGACGCCGACAAGAGCGTGTCCGTCGCCATCGTCGGCGGCGGGTTCACCGGGCTGTCGACGGCGTTGCATCTGGCGGAGCAGGGCATGAGCGCCGTCGTGCTCGAAGCGCAGGAGCCGGGCTGGGGCGCGTCCGGCAATAATGGCGGGCAGATCAATCCGGGGCTCAAGCACGATCCGGATACGATCGAGGCCGATTTCGGCCGCGAGCTCGGCCGCCGCATGATCGATTTCGCCTACGGCACCACGAACTTCACTCTCGACCTGATCCGCCGCTACCAGATCCCCTGCGAGGCGCGGCAGAACGGCACGCTGCGCGCGGCCTATAACGAGGTGGCTGCCGCCGGCATCAAGGCGACTGCCGAGCAGTGCATCCGCCGCGGCATGCCGGTGAAGCTGCTGGGGCGCGAGGAGATGCGCAGCGTAACCGGCAGCGATCGCTATCTCTGCGCCATGCTCGACCAGCGCGGCGGCGATCTGCATCCGTTGAGCTACGCGCGCGGGCTGGCGCGGGCGGCGATCTCGGCCGGTGCGGCCGTGCATGGCGAGACCAAGGCGCTGTCGCTATCGCGCGACGGAGCGCGCTGGTGCATCACCACGCCGCGCGCGACCGTCACCGCCGACAAGGTGCTGCTCGCGACCAACGGCTTTACCGACGATCTCTGGCCTGCGTTGCGCCGGACCATCGTGCCGGTGTTCTCCTCGATCGCGGCCACCGCGCCGCTGCCGGATGAGGTGGCGCGATCGATCATGCCAAGCCGGCCCGTGCTCTATGAAAGCGGCCACATCACGGTCTACTACCGCATCGACCAGCGCAATCGGCTGTTGATGGGAGGTCGCGGCCCGATGCACTGGATCAAGAGCCCGTCCGACATCTCCTACCTCATCCGCTATGCGGAGCGGCTGTGGCCGCAGCTTGCGGGCGTGAGCTGGACCCATGGCTGGAACAGCCGGCTTGCCATCACCGCCGACCATTATCCGCATGTACACGAGCCCGCGGAGAACCTCTTGATTTCGCTTGGCTGCAACGGCCGTGGCGTGGCGCTGTCGACGGCCATGGGCGCGCAGCTCGCGCGACGGCTGGTCGGTGGCGCAAGCGCGGAGATTGCCATGCCGATTACGGGCATCAAGCCGATTCCGATGCATGCGCTTTGGCCGGTTGCGGTGACCGCCACGGTGCTCGCCGGGCGAGCACGGGATCGGTTGGGGATTTAACGACAACGACTTAGGTCGCGGCGAGTGCGCTCAAGCTGATCCGTCATCCTGAGGTGCTCGCGTCAGCGAGCCTCGAAGGGCGACGGCCCGGCTGCTGCCACGGGGCCGTTCATCCTTCGAGGCCTCCGCTGCGCTACGGCGCCTCAGGATGACGGAGTGAGATGTGGGTGTACGTCGAAGTCGCTCCGCTCACTTCGTCCCGAACATCCGGTCGCCGGCGTCGCCGAGGCCCGGCAGGATGTAGCCGTGGTCGTTCAGCCGCTCGTCGACGGCGGCGGTCCAGATCGGCACATCGGGATGCTCTTTCTGGAATTGCGCGACACCTTCCGGGGCGGCGAGCAGGCAGACGAAGCGGATGTCGCGGGCGCCGCGCGCCTTCAGCAGCGAGGCGCCGGCACAGGCCGAATTGCCGGTCGCCAGCATCGGGTCCATCAGCACCGTGGTGCGGTCGGAGAGATCGGTCGGCGCCTTGAAGTAATACTCCACCGCTGCAAGCGTATTGGGATCGCGGTAGAGGCCGATATGGGCGACGCGCGCCGACGGCACCAGCGCCAGCATGCCGTCGAGAAAGCCGACGCCGGCCCGCAGGATCGGCGCGAAGGTGATTTTCTTGCCGGCGATCTTGGGCGCCTTCATCGGCGACAAGGGCGTCTCGATCTCGACCAGTTCCAGCGGCAGGTCGCGCGTCACCTCATAGCAGAGCAGCATGCCGATCTCGTTCAGGAGCTCGCGGAAGCCCTTGATCGAGCGGTCGCGCTCCCGCATCAGCGAGAGCTTGTGTTGCACCAGGGGGTGGCTGACGACATGGACGCTGGCTGTCATGTCGGAAGGTGTACATGCTCGAGTTCCCTTCCGCCAGCCCGAAGCGCAGGCACGGCCATGCTCCGTTGGGGACAGCGGGCGCGCGACGGCCTTGCCGACCCGCCCAAAACTTTGGTTTAGTCGGCGGCCGAGCCCGGCGGAAGTCCGGACGCCGCGAGGGAACGAAATGAGCGATGCGAGTGAGGGCGCGGTGCGGCCGGTTGACGAGATCGCGAGCTTCCATGCCCATATCTATTATGATCCGGCGACGACGAAGCGGCTCGCCGAGCGGCTGCGTCATGCAATCGGCGAGCGCTTCTCGGTGACGCTCGGCCGCTGGCACGATGTCAAGGTCGGGCCGCACGACCAGGCGATGTACCAGGTCGCCTTTGCGCCGGAGGTCTTTGCCAAGTTCGTGCCGTGGCTGATGCTCAACCATGGGGGCCTCAGCATCCTGGTGCATCCCAACACGACCGATCCGCGCCGCGATCATCTCAAGGACGCGCTCTGGATCGGAGAGCCGCTTGCGGTCCACGAAGACCAGCTGCCGGATGAGATGGAGGCCGAGATCGCGCCGGCGCCGAATACGCAACCGGTGCTGCGGCCTTAGGCGCTGCCCGTCGCGCGAATGGTTGCGGCGAGCAGCTTCAGCGTATCCCGGCTCTGCCGGTCCCTGAGATTGGAATGCAGCACCACGTCGCGTGACGGCAACCGCGGCAGGCCAAACCGCGCGCCGACATCGATCGTGCCTGGCGGCGCGACGCGGCGGCCGAGCGCGGCAACGGCAAGGCCGGCGGAGACTGCCGCGCCGATCGTGGTGATGCCGCCGCCGACAAAGACTTCCGTCCAGGTGATGCGCGCGGCCTTCAGCGCCTCGACCGCCATGCTTCGCACGCTGCAGGGCGCGGCCTGCGTCGCAACGCGCAACGGCTGGCCGGGATGGTGCTCGAAATCGGGCGCCGCCATCCAGGCGAAAGCTTCCCGCAAAATGGTCTCGCCGTCGCGGCGGCGGTTGTCGTGGCGCAGCACGATCGCGGCATCGATGCCGCCCTGCTCGAAATCCACGAGCACCTCGCGCGAGGTTGCGATCCGCAGCTCCAGTGTGAGGTCGGGCGCGGCGGCTCCCATCCGCTTCAACAGCATCGGCAGCTCGGCGCCGACGACGTGATGGCTGATGCCGACCACCAGCCGCCGCTTCTTGACGCCGAAGGCAGCAACCGCGCCGTGATGCGCATCGATCAGGTTGCGCGCCGCCGCGAGAAAGGAGTCGCCATCCGCCGACAGCCGCACCTGGCGCGGCGTGCGCTCGAGCAGCCGGCGGCCGAGTCCGTCCTCGAGCCGCTTGATCTTCAGGCTCACCGCGGACTGCGTGGTGTCCAATGCTTCGGCCGCGCGGGTAAAACTCTTGAAGTCGGCGGTCAGGACGAAGGCCTGCACCGCCTCGATATCCAGGGCTTTCATGTCGGGCCCTCCATGCTTCCATCATTTTGAATTGAAATCACTGATATAGGAAATCATCGCATTTCGCAATGACAGGAAAGGCGCTATGTTTTCTCCCGACGGAGACGAATTCCAGAGGAGACCAACATGCCGTTCACCCGCGTTTCGCTACGGAGAGGCAAACCTGTCGCCTATCGCAAAGCCCTGCTCGATGGCATCTACCGCGCGCTGCGCGCGGTGTTCGACGTGCCCGAGAACGACCGTTTCATGGTGATCAGCGAGCACGACGAGCCGGATTTCAGCTACCCGGCCGAGTATCTCGGCATCAGCCACAGCGCCGATATCATTCTCATCCAGATCACCATCAGCAACACACGCCCGCGGCCTAAGAAGCAGGCGCTCTATCGCGAAATCGTCGCCGAGCTTTCCAAGGATCCGGGCGCGAGGCCGCAGGATATCTTCATCAACCTGGTCGAGGTCCTGCCGGAGAACTGGTCGTTCGGCAACGGCATCGCGCAATATGTGGCCGACCAGGGCTGACGAACAAGCAATCGCAAACCAACGAGAAGACGCCCGATGTTCATCGTTCATTACGGCCACAGGCTGCCGGCCAATTACGACATCAGCCTCATCCGCAAGCGCGCCTCCGAGCGCGGCCATCTGTTCGATGCGATTCCCTTGCTCCCCTTCAAGGCGTTCCTGCTGCGCGAGCGCGGCCAGTATGGCGCCATTTCGAGCGAGTATTCCTCACTCTATCTCTGGCGCACCGACGAGGGCTTTCGCGACTTCCTGGTCGACGGTCGCTACAAGTCGGTGACCGACAGTTTTGGGCGCGCGGCCGTCGAAACGCGGGTGGCCCTCGACGCGCGCAAGGGCGTCGGCCGCGTGGCGCGCTTTCTCTACAAGCAGGAGCAGGACATCGGGGTCGATGCCGACCTCACCTCGCTCTTCGCCGCCGAGATCGAGCGCAACGCCGTGATCGCGCGGCAGAAGGGCACGGTGGCAGCCGCCGTCGGCGTCGACGCGCAGAACTGGCGGATCACGCGCGTTCTGTTGTCCGAGGAGGAGCCGGGCGAGGGCAAGGCGGGCGTGGCTTATCAGGTGCTGTATCTGGCAAAGCCGCTGCTCGACACGCTGCCGGAGTAGATTCGTAGAGTGGGCAAAGCGAAGGGCGCCCACTGTCCATAGTGGGAATGGCAGGCACGGCGAAGACGCCTTTGCTCACCCTACACCCGGTGATGGCGCTCTACCCGATCTCCTTCCGCACCATCGCCGCCGCGTCCGCCATCGCCTTCAGCTTGCCGAAGGCGGTTGGGCGCGGCATGTATTTCATGCCGCAATCGGGGGCGAGGACGAGACGCTCGGCCGAGACATGCTTCAGCCCGTTGCGGATGCGTGCTGCCACGATCTCCGCTGTCTCGACTTCGGGATCGCCGAGGTCGAGCACGCCGAGCATGATGGTCTTGTTGGACAGATCCTTCAGCACGCCGAGATCGAGTTTCGGTTGCGCAGCCTCGATGGAGATCTGCGCGGCCGAGGTGTCGCCGAGCTCGGCTAGGAAGGAATAGCCGGCCGGCTTGCTCGAGCCGGGCACGACCGCCGCATAGCCGAAGCAGAGATGCACGACGGTCGGCACGGTGATGCCGTCGAGCGCGCGGTTGATGGCCTTCACCGCATAGCGCCGCGCGAGATCCGGGTTGTTGCGCACCCAGGGCTCGTCGAGCTGGATCACGTCGGCGCCGGCTTTCTCCAGCTCGCGTGCCTCCGCGTTCACTGCGTCGGCAAAGGCCATCGCGAGCTCTTCGTCGTCCGCATAGAATTCGTTCCTGGCCTGCTGGCTCATGGTGAACGGGCCGGGCAGGGTGATCTTGGCGGCGCGATCGGTGTTGCGGCGGAGGAATTCCATGTCGCCGAGCTCCACGGCGCGCGTGCGCCTGATCTTGCCGACCACCCGGGGCACCGGCGTCTCCAGGCCCGCGCGGGAGACGATTATCGCGGGATTGTCGGCGTCGATGCCTTCGAGCGCTGTCGCAAAGCGGTTGGAATAGCTCTCGCGGCGGATCTCGCCGTCGGTGACGATGTCGATGCCGGCGCGCTCCATGTCGCGAATCGCGACAATGGTCGCGTCGTTCTGCGCCTCCTCCAGATGCTCCTCGGCCACCCGCCATAGCCCGTGCATGCGCGTGCGCGGCACCGATTTCGACAGCATGGCGTGATCGACCAGCCAGTCCGGCTGCGGGTAGCTGCCGACCACGGTGGTGGGCAACAGATGGGTCGGCAAGTTCATGGCGGAAGTCCTTGTTTGGGGTCTTTGCGGCGCAGCTTACACCGCGCGCGCTTCGTCCTTGACGGGATTGCGCAGAGTTCCGATGCCGGAAATCTCGACCTCGACCACGTCGCCGTCCTTCATCCAGAGCGGCGGCGTGCGGTAGGCGCCGACGCCGCCGGTCGTCCCGGTGACGATGACGTCGCCGGCTGCAAGCTCGGTGAAGGTCGAGCAATAGGCGATCAGTGCCGGCACGTCGAACACCAGATCCGAAATCGGCGCGGCCTGCACCTCGACGCCGTTCAGGCGCGTCGCGATATTCAGCTTGCTGACGTCGGGAATGTCGTCCGTCGTCACCAGCCAGGGACCGAACGCACCGGTGCCGACGAAATTCTTGCCCGGCGCGAATTGCGAGGTGTGGCGCTGCCAGTCGCGGATGCTGCCGTCATTGTAGCAGGCATAGCCTGCGACATGGGACAGCGCGCGCTCGCGCGGGATGCGGCGGCCGCCCTTGCCGATGATCACGGCAAGCTCGCCCTCGTAGTCGAAGCGCTCGGATTCGAGCGGACGGATCATCGGCTGGCCGTGACCGACCTGGCTGTTGGCAAAGCGGGTGAAGATCATCGGATGCGGCGGCGTGGGGTGGCCGCTTTCGGCGAGGTGGGTGGCGTAATTCACGCCGATGCAGAAGATCTTGTCCGGGTCGGGAATGGTCGGCAGCAGCTCGACCTCGGACAGTGCGTAGTCCGGGTGTTCGTTCCTGAACGCATCGAGGTCGGCGAGCGAGGCCTTGGCGAGAAGACCCTTGAGCGTGGGATAGGCCGGCAGCCGCCGGCCGGCGTCGATGACGCCGGCATCGGTGACGATGCCATAGCTAAGGGTCTGTCCCTTGCGGAAACTCGCGATCTTCATGTGTCTATACTTTCCTGGATGGTTGAAACATAGGCGTCGATCGGCTGCACCAGCCGTCCTCTTTGGATCGGCACGCAATCGGACGGAAAATCCTGGCGGAAGCGGGCGCCGGCGATCGCGGCGCGGTCGAGAAATTGCGCGAGATGCGCCATCGCACCGGTCGGCAGGTCGTGGAGCACCATCAGGGTCCAGGGGTGCGCTCTGCAATGTGCAAGCGCGCGCTCGACCCAGCCGTCTGGGTCGTCCCAGTCGCGCGGGATTGCGTTCCACAGCACGCAGGAGAATCCATTGCCAGTGAGATAGCCGACGACCGACGGCTTGAGCAGCCGCGTATCGAGATTGCCGCCGCCGCCGAACGGACGAAACCAGCACGCCTCATGTGCGAGCGCCCCGATCAGGCCTTGCGTGCGGCCGATCTCGCGCTCGGCGGTGCGCATGTCGCTCTGCTGTCCGAGCGGTACGGCGTGGGTGTAGGTGTGATTGCCGATCCAGTGTCCTTCGTCGCGCGCGCGCGCAGCAAGACGGCGGCGGGCAGGGTCCTCGAGCTTGTGCCCGATCACGAAGAAGGTGGTCTTGAGGCCGCGTTCGCGCAGGATATCGAGCACGCGCGGCGTGACCTCCGGCTCCGGGCCATTGTCGAAAGAGAGCGTCAGATCGAACACGCGGTCTCACTCCATCAGGTCGCCGGCTGCACCGCGCCGGAGATGTCATCGGCGGCGTGCTGGCCGCCGCGGGTGCCGGTTTGCCAGATCGCACATTTCGTCTCGATCCATCGGATGGCGGCGTTGAAGGCAACCGCCATCGCAAGCACCAGGAGCACGCCGGCGAAGACATGGGGGCTGTCGAGAATGGTGCGGTAGCGCGAGATCAGGTAGCCGATGCCGGCGGATGAGATCAGCATTTCCGAGACCACGACGCCGACGATGACGAGCGCGCCCCCGACGCGCAGGCCCGCCAGTACGGTCGGGATCGCTGCCGGCAGGATCACGCGGAACAGGCGCTGGGACAGCGTCGCGCCCATGCTGCGCGCGGCCAGCAGCAGCTGCGGATCGATGGTCTGGATGCCGGCGGCGGTCGCAAGCATGGTCGGCAGGAAGCCGTAGATGGATGCGAAGGCGATCTTGGATTCCGCGCCGATGCCGAGCCAGACCGTGAAGACCGGATAGAGGATGACGAGCGGCACCGCATAGAGGCTCGATACCATCGGCATGATCAGCACGCGAGGCCGCGGCAGGCTGCCGACGACGGCTCCCGACAGAATGCCGCCGCCGCAGGCGACAAGCATGGACAGCCCGACCTCATAGAGCGTGACCAGCAGCGCCTGGCCGTATTCGGCGGCGTCGCCGAAGCCCGCGATCAGCGTCGATGACAGCGGCGGCAGGAACAGCGCGGGGATCAGCCCTGCGCGCGGCAGGATCTCCCAGAGCGCGATCAGGATCACGACGATCAGCCATCGCAGCGTGGCAGCCTTCATCATATCCTCACGCGGTCTTTCGGATGTGGCGCCAGATGCGATCGCGCAAGGCGCCGAACGCGTCGCCGCTCAGCATCTCATAGGTGCGCGGCCGCGGCAGCGAGACCTGCAGATGATCGACGATGCGGCCCGGGCGCGCCGACATCACCACCACCTCGTCGGCGAGATAGACGGCTTCAGTGAGGCTGTGGGTGACGAAGACGACGGTCTTGCCGGTCGCAGCCCAGATCCGCAAGAGCTCGTCGCCCATGGTCATGCGGGTCTGCTCGTCGAGCGCGGCGAAGGGCTCGTCCATCAACAGCACCGGCGGATCCTGCACCAGGCCGCGGGCAATGGAGACGCGCTGCTTCATGCCGCCGGAGAGCTCGTGCGGATGCCGCTTGCCGAAGCCCTCGAGCCCGACGAGCTTCAGCGCCTCTTCCGCCTTCGCCCTGCGCTCGGCCCTCGCGACGCCGCGCAGCGCCAGCGGGAATTCGACATTCTCCTCCGCGGTCAGCCATGGGAACAGGCTCGCTTCCTGGAATACGACGCCGACGCGATCGGGGTCCGGTTTTGTGATCGGCGAGCCGTTGATCAGGATGCTGCCGGAGGTCGGCTCGCGAAGGCCCGCGAGCATCATCAGCAATGTCGACTTGCCGCAGCCGCTCGGTCCCACCAGCACGACAAAGCGTCCCGGCTTGATCTCGAGCGAGACCTGCGACAGCGCGACCACTTCTGCGCCCGCCGTCCGGAACACCTGGCCGACGTCCTTGATCTCGATCGCGCCGGCGCGCTGTGCCGGCCGCAGCGGCGTCACGTTCGCCAATGGCTGCATCGCGTTTCCACCCATCTGATGATTTCGTTGAAGGCGATGGCGATGACCGCAACCATCACCACGCCGGCCAGCAGCTGCTTCATCTGGAAATTCTCCCCCCAGGTCGCGATCTGGTGGCCGATGCCGTCGCGCGAGGCGTACATCTCAGCCAGGATCACGCCGGTGAGGTTGAAGATCATGGAGATGCGCAGGGCCTCCAGGAGCACCGGCAGCATGCTCGGCAGATACACGCGCCAGGCGGTCTGCGCCCGCGTCGCGCCATAGGAGCGGGCGACGGTGAGATATTCGAGCTTCACCGACTCCACCGCCGTCGTGGTCGACATGATGACGATGAAGATGGTGGAGAAGAAGCCGAAACCGACCTTCTGCGAGAAGCCGACGCCGAACACCAGGATGAACATCGGCAGGAAGATCGATTTCGGAATCGAGAAGGCGAAGAACAGCAGCGGTTTCGCCACCTCGGCAAAATAGCGGTTCTCCGCGATCAGGAAGCCGATCAGGCCGCCCGCGGGCACCGCCAGCGCAAAGGCGGCAAGCACCTCCGTCGCGGTGACCGCGAGATCGCTGCGTACGCTGCCGCGCTGCAGGAGATCGGCGAGTGCGCCAAGCGTATCCGACGCCGACGGCAGCAGACGCGGATTGACGATGCCGAGGCGCGACAGCGCCTCCCATAGCGCGAGCAAGGCGACGACGATCGCGATGCGTCCGAATGCGATGGTCCAGCGATCAGCCATTGCGGCCATCTCTCACGGCTTGGTCGGAACCGGCTTGAACTTGGTCGAGATCACGTCGTCGGCCGGGACGATGTCCTTCAGGCCGCCGAGCTTGGCGAGATCGAGCGAGAGCTGCACGGCGCCGTGCACGTTGGCGGCCGACATGTCGCCCGAGGTCTCGAGCTTCAGGATCGTGTTCTCATATTCCAGCGCAGCGATGTCCGTCGGCATCTCGTAGAGATCGGCGATCAGCTTCACCGTGGCGTCGCGGTTGTTGCGCATGAAGGCGACGGCCCCGTAGAGCGCATTCAACGCCTTCTGCACCACATTGGGCTTGGCATCGGCGAACTTGTCGAGCACGATCCAGCCCGCGGTGAGGTTGGGCGGCACCGCGGTGGCGTAATCGAGAATGGTGCGGGCATCGCCGGATTTCAGGAGCTGGAAGCTGAGCGGAGAATAGACCACCGCGGCATCGACATTGCCGGCCATCAGGTTCGGCACCAGCCCGCCGCCGCCGACCGGCACGCGGGTGAAGTCGATCTTCTTGTCCTGCGCCGTCCACAGCGCGAGCACGTCGGAGCCGGAGCCGGCCGCGGTGATGCCGACCTTCTTGCCGTTGAGGTCTTTCACATCCAGCGTCGATTTGGCCGGCACCATCAGTTGCCAGCCGTAATTGCCCATGGTCGCATTGGCGACGATCCTGGACATCACGCCCTTGGTGCGGCCGGCCGACACCAGCGAAGGCGGGTCGAGAATGATATCGGCGGCGCCCGCCGCCATGCCTTCGAACGCCTCCGCGCCGGAGCGGTAGATGGTCAATTCGGCGGTGATGCCTTCCTTCTCGAACAGCTTTTGCCGCAGCGCCGTCTCGGCGACGGTCGTCGGCCAGAAGGTCTTGGTCGGAAGACCAACGCGGATGGTCTCGGCGCGCGACGCTGTCGGGAGGATGAGGAGAGCCGTGGCGAGTGCCGCAGCTGCAAGCTGGCGAGAGATGTGCCGAGAGATCTGCATGGTGTTCGTTTCCTCCGTTCTGTTCTTGATTATGCGGGAGCGTCGCTCCCATTGATGTCAGGGTATCTCAGCCGGCACCGCTTGCTTCGGCGATCCCTGGTGCGCCGAGCTCGACCGAGCGCATGGTCGTGGAAAAATGGCGGGCCAGCGCCGCGACCGCGGCGTCCGCGTCGCGCGCGAGCACGGCGGCGACGATCGCGGCATGTTCGGCCTCGACATCCCGCAGCTCGCCACCGCGGCGGCGGATCGCCAGCCTGCGATAACGCTCGCTCTGCTCATGCAGCACATCGCGGAAGCCCAGCAGCCATTGCGAGCCGCAGGCGTTGACCAGCGCGCGGTGGAACACGCGATGGCGCGTCACCCATTCTTCATAGTGTACGGTGGGATCATCGGGATAGTGGTAAGGCACGGCCTTCAGCGCTTCGAACGAGGCCTCGACCGTCGCGAGCCAGTTGCGATCGCCGCGCTCGATCGAGCGGCGCAGCGCAAGCCCCTCGATGTCGATCCGGGTCTGCGTGACGTCGGCGAGGTCGGCAAGCGACACCGGGCTCACGCGGAACCCGCGCTGGTCCGAAGCCTGCACCAGGCCGTCGGCGACCAGCCGCGACAAGGCCTCGCGCACCGCCGCGAGGCTGACCGAGAACTGTTTTGCCAGCCCCGCAATGTGCAGCTTCTGGCCGGGCAGCAGTCGGGTCGACAGGATGTCGGCCCGCAGCCGCTCCTGTACGGCCGAAGTCAGGCTCCGCGGCCTCTCGGCCGCGCCATCGGCGAAACTCAGTCCAACGCTTCCCATGGGCGGAGGATGACCGCAGCGAGATGGATCGTCAATCGAAAATCGATTTTTTCTCCGTAGCGGCCGTCCTCTTCCTCGCAGCCGTCCTTCCGGTCATTCCGGGGCGATGCGGCAGGATCGAACCCGGAATCTCGAGATTCCGGGTTCGGTCCTGACGGACCGCCCCGGAATGACGGAGGCGGAGGGAGCGATGTGTCGCCTGTCTTCTGTATACCGAAATGGGCCGATTTACCCTCGTGGCTTGCCAATTTCTAGATTATTGTATACATAACGTATCCATAACGAAGAACGCACGGAGGACTCCCATGGGCAAGCCATTCCCCATGAACGCCTGGTACGCCGCCGCCTGGGATGCCGAGATCAAGGCGGCCCTGATGCCGCGCACCATCTGCGGCAAGCATGTCGTGATGTACCGCAAGGCCAATGGCGAGGTGGCGGCGCTGGAAGACGCCTGCTGGCACCGCCTGGTGCCGCTGTCCAAGGGCCGGCTCGAAGGCGACACCGTCGTCTGCGGCTATCATGGCCTGAAGTTCAATGCGCAGGGGCGCTGCACTTTCATGCCCTCGCAGGAGACCATCAATCCGTCGGCCTGCGTGCGCGCCTATCCGGCGGTCGAGCGCCATCGCTTCATCTGGCTCTGGATGGGCGATCCGGCGCTGGCCGACCCCGCCGACATTCCGGACATGCACTGGAATCACGATCCGGCCTGGGCCGGCGACGGCAAGACCATCCATGTCAAATGCGACTATCGCCTCGTCGTCGACAATCTCATGGATCTCACCCACGAGACCTTCGTGCACGGCTCGTCGATCGGCAATTCTGCCGTGGCCGAAGCACCGTTCGACGTCACCCATGGCGAGAAGACCGTCACCGTGACGCGCTGGATGGAGGGCATCGAGCCGCCGCCGTTCTGGGCCAGGCAGCTGCAGAAGGACGGCCCGGTCGATCGCTGGCAGATCATCCGGTTCGAGGCGCCGTGCACGGTGAATATCGATGTCGGCGTCGCGCCCGCCGGCACCGGCGCGCCGCAGGGCGATCGCTCGGCCGGCGTCAACGGCTTCGTGCTCAACACCATCACGCCGGAAACCGAGACGACCTGCCATTATTTCTGGGCCTTCGTGCGCAATTATCGGCTGACCGAGCAGCGCCTCACCACGGAGATCCGCGAAGGCGTCTCCGGCATTTTCCGCGAGGACGAGCTCATTCTCGAGGCGCAGCAGCGCGCCATCGACGAAAACCCGGACCGCGTGTTCTACAACCTCAACATCGACGCAGGCGCGATGTGGGCGCGTCGCCTGATCGATCGCATGATCGCCAAGGAAAATCCCGTGCCGCTGCGCGAAGCCGCGGAGTAGGCGATGGCCGAGCGCGATATCGATCGTTCCGTCTCGCAGACCGTGCGCGCGCAACTGACGCTGCGCGACATGATCCTCTCGGGCGGCCTGCGGCCGGGCGAGCGCATCTCCGAATTGCAGGCGGTCGAGACCACCGGCGCCTCGCGCACGCCGGTGCGCATGGCCCTGGTGCGGCTGGAGGAGGAGGGGCTGCTCGAGGCGATTCCTTCCGGCGGCTTCATGGTGAAGGCGTTCTCCGAACGGGACATCGTGGATTCCATCGAGATGCGCGGTACGCTGGAAGGGCTTGCGGCGCGCTTTGCCGCCGAGCGCGGCGTCTCGGTGCGCGATCTGGAGCCGCTGAAAGAATGCCTCAACGAAATCGACGGCCTGGTGCAGCAGGACCCGATTTCGGTCGAGGCGTTCTCGGCCTATGTCGCGCTCAATGCGCGCTTCCACGCCCTGCTCACCGAATTGTCGCGCAGTCCGCCCCTGATCCGGCAGATCGATCGCGCCTCGGCGCTGCCTTTTGCCTCGCCCAGCGGCTTTGTCATGGCGCAATCGGCGCTGCCCGAGGCGCATCGGATTCTCTTGATCGCGCAGGATCAGCATCGCGTCGTGATCGATGCGATCGAGAACCGCGAGGGCGCGCGCGCCGAGGCGGTCATGCGCGAGCATGCGAGGCTTGCCGCGCGCAATCTGCGCCTCGCCTTGCGCAACAAGACCCATATCGACCTGCTGCCGGGGCTTGCCTTGATCAAGACGGCGAACGACTAAAGGGAGGCTGGCATGCGCTTCATCGAGACCTGGACGCAGGCGACGCTTGTCGCAACGCGCGACCTCACGCCGTCCGTCCGCGAGTTCCTGCTGCGTCCGCAGGATTTCGTGCCCGCCTCCTATCCGGTCGGCAGCCATATCGATGTTGCCGTCAGCATCGACGGTCGGCCCGAGACGCGGTCCTATTCCCTGGTCGGCGAATGCGGTGCCGACGGCTACCGTATCGCCGTGCGGCGCGCCGAGGAGTCCCGCGGCGGCTCGCGCTATATGTGGTCGCTCAAGCCCGGCGCGCGGCTTGGCATCACGCTGCCGACCTCGCTGCTGTCGATCGACTGGACGCGGCGCAACTATTGCCTGGTGGCGGGCGGCATCGGCATCACGCCAATCGTCGGCGCGGCGCAAGCGCTCGCCCGCCGGGACGCTGCCTTCACGTTGCACTATGCCGTGCGCTCCCGCGAGGATGCCGCCTATCTCGATCTGCTCGCGGGCCTGCTCGGCGACCGCTTGAAGCTTTACGCGGGCGCCGAGGGCGGGCGCCTCGACCTTGATGGTGTCTTTGCGTCGTTGCCGGCGGACACCATGACGCTGTTGTGCGGACCGATGCGGATGCTCGATGCCGCGCGCCATGCCTGGCACGCGGCCGGCCGTCCGCTCGCCGATCTGCGCTACGAGACTTTCGGCTCGAGCGGGCTGTTGCCGACGGAAGCTTTTCGCGTGCGGCTGAAGAACGAGGACGTGGAGATCGTTGTCCCACGCGACCGCTCGATGCTCGATGCGCTCAATGACGCCGGCTTCGAGGTGATCTCCGATTGCCGCCGCGGCGAGTGCGGCATCTGCGCCATCGACCTCGTCGCCAGCGAGGGCGAGATCGACCATCGCGACGTCTTCTTCAGCGAGCGCGAGAGGCGCGACAGCCGCAAGATCTGCGCCTGCGTCTCCCGCGCCCGCGGCACCATCACCGTCGACATGCTGTACCGGCCCGACGCGGTGTGATGGTCTCAAGCAAGAAGCGTTGGGCTCTGACCCGTCATTCCGAGAGCGCGTGAAGCTAAATCGAACCGTCATCCTGAGGCGCCGTCGCGAAGCGACGGTCTCGAAGGATGAAACGGCCCCGCTGCGGCAGTCGGGCCGTCGCCCTTCGAGACGCGCGCAAGAGCGCGCTCCTCAGGGTGACGGTTCGATAGTGCGTAAGATGGGTAGAGTGCAGCGAAACCCATCATCTTCTTGGAGCGGCGAAACGATGGGTTTCGCTGCGCACTACCTATCCCGCATTTCTTCACTTGCTCTCAGGATATGAGCGCTCTCCCGGGACGACAACCTCGATCGTCATCGCACTGTCATCAAATCGTCGCGCACAAAGCAAGCGCATCCGCGCGCCATTGTCGTTGAGCCAACGCAAGGCGGTCATCGACCGGTCTGATACTGCTCGCCATCGCATTCTCTCTCACATCGCGGGCCGAAGACATGACGGACATAGATGCGTTGGCGCAGGAAGGTCATCTCTTGCGAGGGCTTCGGGACGCCTGCCAGCAGGCCTCGCGCCAGAGCGACATGCTCATTGCGCTCGCCACGCAGCATGGCGAAGCCATCGGTCGCAGCCAGCTTGATGCAGCGCGCGCGACGGTCACGTCATTGCAGGCCCTGCTGCCGCGGCTTCTGATCCCGCGCGCCGATGCCGTCGTCTCCGACTATGTGCGCGATGCGTCGCAGCGCTGGATCCTGTTCCTGGAAACGCTGTGCCGGCGCGGCGACGCCGCGATTGCGCGCGAAAAGGAAGGTTTCAAGCCGGTGCTGGCCTTCGATTACGACATTGTCGTCGACGGCCGCACGCTCGATCGCCCCGTCAACTATGCGCTGGTGAGCATCCAGCCGCCGGAAGGCATCAAGCTGCCCCGGCCCGACGCGCGGCCATGGGTCATCATCGATCCTCGCGCAGGTCATGGCAGCGGAATCGGCGGCTTCAAGAGCGAATCCGAGGTCGGCGTCGCGCTCAAGCACGGCCATCCCGTCTACTTCGTCATCTTCTTCCGCGACCCCGAGCCGGGCCAGACGCTGGCCGACGTCTGTGCTGCTGAAGCCGCGTTCCTGCGCGAGGTTCACGCCCGTCATCCGCATGCGCCGAAGCCGCTGGTCACAGGCAATTGCCAGGGCGGCTGGGCCGCCATGATTCTCGCCGCCACCCATCCCGACCTGATGGGCCCCGTGGTCATCGCAGGCGCGCCCTTGTCCTATTGGGCCGGCGAGATCGGCCGCAACCCGTTCCGCTATTTCGGAGGCCTCGCCGGCGGCGCCGTGCCGGCGGCCCTGACCTCAGACCTCGGCGGCGGCAAGTTCGATGGCGCCAACCTGGTGCTGAATTTCGAGCTGCTCAATCCCGGCAAGACCTGGTTTCGCAAGAATTTCGATCTGTTCGCCCATGTCGACAGCGACGCCGAGCATTTCCTCGGCTTCGAGCGCTGGTGGTCCGGCTTCTATTTCATGAACGACAGCGAGATTCGCTGGATCGTGGAAAACCTCTTCATCGGCAACAAGCTCACGCGGGGCGAGGCGGTGTTGAACGACGGCACGCCGATCGACCTGCGGCGGATTGAAGCCCCCGTCATCGTGTTCGCCTCCCACGGCGACAACATCACCCCGCCGCAGCAGGCGCTGAACTGGATTGCTGACCTCTATGCAACCGCGAGGGAGCTGGAGGCCTGCGGCCGCACCATCATCTATACGCTCCATGACAGCATCGGCCATCTCGGCATCTTTGTCTCGGCCCAGGTCGCCAACAAGCAGCATGAGCAGATCGGCTCGGTGATCAAGACCATCGAATCGCTGGCGCCTGGTCTCTACGAGATGCTGATCACCAAGGACGAGAACGGTGTCTATACCGTCTCCTTCGAGGCGCGCACCATCGAGGACGTCCTGAAGCTCGACGACGACCGCGAGGAGGAAGTCGAATTCGCCGCCGTCGCCGGGTGGTCGGAGTGGGCGACCAAGACCTACGAGTTGGTCTGGCAACCCGTGATCAAGTCGCTCGTCACGCCACAGACGGCGGCTGCCCAGAAGCGCTTCCATCCCATGCGGCAGCAGCAGTATTTCTTCTCGCACAAGAATCCGCTGTTTTCGAACTTCGGCGAGCTTGCCGAGGACATTCGCGAACATCGCACGCCGGCGGCGTCCGACAATCCGCTTCTTGCAGTCGAAGAGCTCGTGGCCGATCAGGTCGAGCACGGCTGGAATTTCCTGCGCGACACGCGCGACGCGTTGATCGAATTGTCCTTCCATTCGCTTTACGGAACGCCCTGGATGAAGCAGCTCGGCGCCGCACGCCATGCGCGGCCGCAGGCGCACGACATCCGCAAATTCCCGCATGTCCAGGAGGCGATCCAGCGCGCCAAGCTCGGCGGCTATGCCGAGGGCATCGTCCGCATGCTGATCCTCCTGGCTCGCTCGCGCGGCTCGGTGCGGCGCGACCGGCTGGAGCGCTCGGACCGGCTGTTGCACGCGCGGCCGCCGTTCAACTCGATGACGGCGGAGCTGCGCAGCCGCATCATCTTCGAACAGTCGTTGGTCGTGGAGTTCGCCGGCAACGATGCCGTCACCACGCTCGCCGATCTGCTCAAGGACCCCGTCGACCGCTACAGCGCGCTGAACCTCGTGCTCGATGTCGCCGGTCCTGTCGAGGATATGGATGCGCCGACGCTTGCCATGTTCCGCCGCTTTCAGCAAACGCTGATGACGATGGCGCGGGACTGGCACGACCCCGCGCTCGAGCCGGGCGCCGCCGCTGCGCCGGCCTCTGCGGCTGCGGCGAGGTAAGCGCGCCCCGCGCAGCTCGGCTCGCCCGTTTTTGGCGATTGACCCTGCAGAATGCCCCCGCTACCTGTTTCTCCCGCGATTATTCGGCGGTAGCGAAGGTTTACCTCTCCCCAGCGGGGAGAGGTCGGATTGTGCGCAGCGCAATCCGGGTGAGGGGCAACAACTCTCTCGAGAGACCATAACCCCTCACCCGGATCGCATCTTGCGATGCGATCCGACCTCTCCCTTCGGGAGAGGTGAGAGCAGCAACGCGGCTCGGCGGAGACTGCGCGGGAGAAACAATGAACAACAACAACGAAGCGTCCGAATTCGACTACATCATCGTCGGCGCCGGTTCGGCCGGCTGCGTGCTCGCCAACCGGCTCTCGGCCGACGGCAAGCATTCCGTGCTGCTCTTGGAAGCCGGCCCGAAGGACAAGAACATCTGGATCCACGTGCCGCTCGGCTACGGCAAGCTGTTCAAGGAGAAGACCGTCAACTGGATGTACCAGACCGAGCCGGAGCCCGGCCTCAACGGCCGCCAGGTGTACCAGCCGCGCGGCAAGGTGCTGGGGGGCTCGAGCTCGATCAACGGCCTGCTCTATGTGCGCGGCCAGCATGAGGATTACGATCGCTGGCGCCAGCTCGGCAATGCCGGCTGGGGCTATGACGACGTGCTGCCCTATTTCAAGAAGGCCGAAAACCAGTGCCGCGGCGGCGATCAATATCACGGCGCGGACGGACCGCTGCCGGTCTCCGACTGGCGGCATCACGATCCGCTGTCGGAAGCCTTTGTCAAGGCCGCGGTCGAGGCCGGTCTGCCCTTCAATCCCGATTTCAACGGCGCGACCCAGGAAGGCGCCGGCTTTTTCCAGACCACGACCCGCGGCGGGCGGCGCGCCTCGACCGCGGTCGCCTATCTGCGTCCCGCGCTTGCCCGCGGCAATCTCAAGGTCGAGACCTCGGCGCTCGGCCAGCGCCTGCTGTTCGAGGGGCGCCGCGCCGTCGGCGTGGAATACCGGCAGGACGGGATTGTGCGCAAGGCGCGTGCCCGGAAGGAGGTGCTGCTGGCGAGCGGCGCCTACAATTCCCCGCAATTGCTGCAGCTCTCGGGCGTCGGACCGGCCGACCTCTTGAAGCAGCACGGCATCGACGTCGTGCTCGATGCGCCGGGCGTCGGCAACGACCTGCAGGACCACATGCAGGTGCGGATCGTGATGCGTTGCGCGCAGAAGGTCACGCTCAACGATATCGTCAACCATCCCGTGCGGCGCGTCTGGGCCGGCGTGCAATATGCGGCCTCGCGCCGTGGCGCGCTGACGATCGCCGCCGGCACGGCAGGCGCCTTCTTCAAGACCAGTCCGCGACTGGCCTCGCCCGATATCCAGATCCACTTCATCCCGTTCTCGACCGACAAGATGGGCGAAAGGCTGCATTCGTTTTCCGGCTTCACCGCCCATGTCTGCCAGTTGCGCCCGGAAAGTCGCGGCTCGCTGCGCATCAGGAGCGCCGATCCGTCCGCGCCGCCGGAGATCCGCATCAATTATCTCGCGACCGAGACCGACCGCCGAGCCTTCGTCGACGGTCTGAAGATATTGCGCAACATCCTGGCCGCGCCGGCGTTGAAATCCTTCTGCGCGGGCGAGGTGTATCCGGGCGCGAACGTCACGAGCGACGAGGACCTGCTCGAATTCTGCCGGCAGAACGGCTCGACCGTCTATCATCCGACCTCGACCTGCCGGATGGGCAGCGATTCGCTGGCGGTGGTCGATCAGCGCCTCAAGCTGCGCGGCATCGAGGGCCTGCGCGTGGTCGACGCCTCCATCATGCCCGACCTGGTCTCGGGCAACACCAATGCGCCGACCATCATGATTGCGGAGAAGGCTTCTGATATGATCCTGCAGGACGCGCGATGATCGGGGAGGTTTCCTGAGTGACAGCATTTCGGATCGGCACGCGCAAGAGCGCGATGGCGCTGGCGCAGACCGAGGAGATCGCGCGGAGGCTTTCCGCCGCCGTGCCCGGCCTCAATGTCGAGATCGTCAAGTTCGACACCACGGGCGATAGCGACCAGACCGGCAAGCTGCTCCCCCACGGCGGCAAGGGCGGCGCATTCGTGGCGCAGATCCGCGCCGCGGTGATCGGCGGCGAATTGCAGGCGGCGATGCATTCGCTCAAGGACATGCCGGGCAATGAGGACACGCCGTCGCTGGTGATCGGCGCCACGCTGTCGCGCGACCCGCCCGGCGACGTGCTGGTGCTGCGCCCCGGGCTTTCGCTGGATCAGCTGCGCGAGAACCGCGGCCAGGGTTTCAAGATCGGCACCAATGCGGTGCGGCGCGCCGCCTATGTGCACCGGCTGTTTCCCGACGTCGAAGTGATCCACTTCCGTGGCGCGGCCGACACCCGCGTGCGCAAGCTCGACAATGGCGAGAAGCAGCGGCTGCCGGACGGCGGCGCCGTGGGACCTGCAGATGCGCTCATCATGGCGCGCTCGGGACTCGAGCGGGTTGGCCTTGCCGACCGCATCGCTCATGAATTCGCGATTGCGGACATGCTACCCGCGGTCGGGCAGGGCATCGTCGCGGTGGAATGCGCGGCCGCCGATTGGGAAACGCGACGGCTGCTTGCCAATATCGATGATCCGATCGCGCATGTTTGCGCGGATGCCGAGCGCGAGGTGCTGTGGGTGCTCAACGGCCACTGCAATTCGCCGATCGCGGGCTTTGCCGAGATCAGCGGCGCGGAGATGTCGCTGCGCGCATCGGTGCTGGATCTGTCCGGCGGCACCATCCTCGAAGCATCAGGCAGCGGCCCCGCCAATCGCCCGCGCGAGCTCGGCCGCGCGGTCGCGTTCAATCTCCTGGCAAAGGGCGCGGCCCATATCATCGAGCGAAGCAGGCCGGTGTGAGTGGGGCGGCCGCCTCGCTCCGCATTCTCCGCTGTCATCATCCGTGAAGGCGGATGATCCGGTCACCCCAGGCTTCTCAATAACCGACGATGGTGGTTACTGGGATGTCCTGGCTGTGCGGGACAGCACGATGGTGGTTAGGCGAGCCTATCCCCCGTACGCCCGCACCCGTTTCACCATCTGCTCGACATGCGCGAGCGGGGTTTCCGGCTGGATGCCGTGGCCGAGATTGAAGATCAGCCGGCCGCCGGCGTAATTCGAAAGCACATCGTCGATCGCGGCGTCGAGCGCGGCGCCGCCGGCGATCAGTGCCAGCGGATCGAGATTGCCTTGGATTGCGACCTTGCTCTGCACCTGGGTTCGGATCAGCTCGGGCTCGGCCGCCCAGTCGATGCTGACGGCATCGACGCCCGTCTCCGCGACATAGGCCGGCAGCAGCGCGCCGGCGCCGCGGGGAAAGCCGATGATCCTGGCACCGGGTCTAGCCTTGCGCACGCCTTCGACAATGCGGCGGGTCGGCGCGATCGACCAGCGGGCAAACTCGCGCGCCGGCAGCACGCCGGCCCAGGTGTCGAAGATCTGCAAGACGTCGGCCCCGGCGTCGAGCTGGCCGATCAGATAGCGGATCGAATTCTCGACCAGCGCGTCGATGATCTTCGCAAAGGCGTCCGGGTGGCGATAGGCGAACAGCCGCGCCGGCGCCTGGTCCGGCGTGCCGTGGCCGGCGACCATGTAGGTCGCGACCGTCCAGGGCGCGCCGCAAAAGCCGATCAGCGCCACCTCGCGCGTGAGCTCGGCGCGTACCCGGCGCAGCGCCTCGAACACCGGCTCGAGCTTGCCAAAATCCGCTTCGCGCTCGAGTTCGCCGATCTTCCCGGGCGCATCGAGAGGATCGAGCCGCGGACCTTCGCCGGCTTCGAATGCAACAGTGCGGCCGAGCGCGTAAGGGATGACCAGGATGTCGGAGAAGATGATCGCAGCGTCGAAGGCAAATCGGCGGATCGGCTGCAGCGTCACCTCGGCGGCCAGTTCCGGCGTGAAGCACAGATCGAGGAAGCCGCCGGCCCTGGCGCGCACCTCGCGATATTCGGGCAGGTAGCGTCCGGCCTGCCGCATCATCCAGAGAGGCGGCACCTTGCGCCTGCGGCCGCCAAGCACGTCGAGGAAGGGCCCCTGCAGAAGAGGTTTTGTATGGAGATTCCCGGTCAAGCGCAGGCTCCGCAAGCGTAGTCAGGAGGGGATCGATCCCCCTGATACACTGCGGACGCCCGCTTGGCCAAGCCGCGCCCCAGACTTGGGCGGCAATCACCCGACGGCAGCACCATTGGATCGCGCGAACAGGTCTCGCCTCTGACGCTCTCTCGGTGCCGGCGGACCGCCCCGAGATCGAAAGACCTGACGGGCTGGTGTCCGGCCTTTGCGATCTCGGGGTCTCCTCCGCAATGTCGGCGTGGATGGTGAGGGTGCAATCTCACGACCGGTAGTGGAGCGCGAGTCTTGTTCCCCGTCTGCCCGGTATTGAACATGAACTCGAAAAATTGCCATGCGGAACCGCGCCGGCTCGCTTGCCCCGGAAATATCGCCGGGAACAGGGGCCGAGGCCGGCGCGTTGGAGGATCATGGAGGACCTCATGGTCATGAAGAAGACAGCTGAGACATTCAACCCGGCGCCGCATGACAGGCTCGCGGATGATGCGCAGGAGGCGCGGCGGCTGGATCACGAACTGCATACCCAACTCGAGGCCGGACTGGTGGACAGCTTCCCGGCGTCTGATCCGGTCAGCGCCGCGCAGCCCGCGCCGACGCGACACGATCGCCGGTCGGACCGCCGAACCGGGCAGCGCAAGACCGAGCACGCGGGCGCATCGCCTTCGCTCTGGGATCGCCTGCGCGCCGCGTTCCACTGAGCCCGCAAGGATACCGTCGACTTCATCGACGTCGCTAACTCCTTAGCGACGTCGTTTCGCTGCGCCCCGTAACAGTCCGGAATCCCTCGTAAAGTTCGTGAAGTCGTTCAATAATGCGGCGGCGGCTCGTTCGCGGGCCTTGGCAGGCCGGCTTCGGCTTCCTGCAGGCGCTCGCTCAAATTCGCGACCTGGCGCTTGAGCGCATCGATCTCGCGCCATTGCGCGGTGACGGTCTCGTTCAGCGTCTCGATGGTCGCGTCCTGAAACATCAGGCGGGCTTCGAGCGCCTCGATCCTGTCTTCCAGTGCCGCTTCACTCATGACTGGCCTGCTCTTCAACGGTCTGCTGCTGGAAGGGCTGCGTAGAGACGGCCTGGGTGCGCGGAGATTCCTTCAGACCATGGCCGAGCGCCACGCGCTCGTCGAACACAAAGCACGCGCCGCGCCAGCGGCTATCGGCCTCATCGATCTCTTCCAGATATTTCAGAATGCCGCCCTTCAGATGATAGACCTCGGCAAAGCCGCGCGCGAGCAGGTGGCTGCTCGCCTTTTCGCAGCGGATGCCGCCGGTGCAGAACATCGCGATCCTGCGATGCCTGGCCGGATCGAGCCTGGCAGCGACGAAATCCTTGAACTGGCCGAAGCTTGCGATGTTGGGATTGACGGCGCCTTCGAACGTGCCGATTGCGACCTCGAAGGCGTTGCGGGTGTCGATCACGAGCGTGTCGTCGGCCGCGATCAGCGCATTCCATTTGGAAGGCTCGACATAGATGCCGACCCGCCTGGTGGGATCGCACAGCTCGTCACCCAGCGTGACGATCTCCTTCTTCAGCCGGATCTTGAGCCGGCCGAACGGCATCGCCTGCGCGGTGGAGAATTTCAGCTCGAGCCTGTCGAGCCGGCCGCCGAACAGCGTGCCATCCGTGAGCTCCGCGACCAGCGCGTCGATCGCATCGGGCGCTCCCGCCAGCGTGCCGTTGATCCCCTCGGCCGCGAGCAGCACGCTGCCTTTCAACCTGAGATCGGCGCAGCGCGCACGCAGCGGCTCGCGCAGCGCGCGGAAGTCGGCGAGATCAGTGAACTGGTAGAAGGCGGCGACCTTGCAAGTCATGGCTGCCGGTTTAGCAGGCAGGCGACAGCCGCTCAATTGGGCCGTTGCGGCACGTCCCGTGCCGGGGCGGCATGGCGCCCATTCTCTGGCATACCAGGCATTGCGGGAGGGTGCATGAATATGTCATGAAGGCGCGCTTTGCGCCGAAATCGCAGGTCGAAACCCCATAAAAGTGAGCCTTTGTCTGATGAGGAATTTCCATCTCGCCGGCCGTTCCACGGTCCATGCCCAGAACGGCATGGTCGCCACCTCGCATCCGCAGGCCGCGCTGGCGGCGATCGAGGTGCTGAAGGCGGGTGGGACCGCGGCGGATGCGGCGGTGGCGGCTTGCGCGCTGCTCGGGGTGATCGAGCCGCAATCGACCGGCATCGGCGGCGACTGCTTTGCGCTGATCCAGCCCCGCGGCGAGGGCAGGATATCGGCCTATAACGGCTCGGGCCGCGCGCCGATGGCCGCAAATGTCGAATGGTATCTGGAGCGCGGCATCCGCTCGGTGCCGCTGACCTCGGCGCATGCGGTGAGCATTCCCGGCGCCATCGATGCGTGGGAGACCATCCTGCGCGATCACGGCAAGTTCGGGCTCGACCGCCTGCTGCAGCCCGCGATCCAGGCGGCCGAGGAGGGCTATGTGGTGGCGCCCCGCATCGCCTTCGACTGGAAGAACCAGTTCGAGAAGCTGAAGGCCGGCACCAATACCGAGCGTTATTTGTTGCCGCACGGCAAGGCCGCGGTCGCCGGCGACGTGATCCGCCAGCCCGAGCTCGGCAGGACGCTGCGCGCCATTGCCGCCAAGGGCCGCGACGCCTTCTACACCGGCGAGATCGCCGAAGACATGGTGGAGACGCTGCGCTCCATCGGCGGGCTGCATACGCTCGACGACTTCGCCAGGCACACCACGGAAGTGACCACGCCGATCGGCACCATGTACAAGGGCCACGACGTCTGGCAGTGCCCGCCGAACGGCCCCGGCATCACCATGCTGGTGATGCTCAACATCCTCTCGCGCTTCGACCTGACCAAGTACGCGCCGCTGAGCATCGAGCGCTTCCATCTCGAAGCTGAGGCCGCGCGCATCGCCTACATGATGCGCGAGGAGCACATCGCCGATCCCGATCACATGAAGGTGGACGTGGCGAAGATCCTGGCCAAGGAATTCGCCGACGAGCATATCAACAACATCCGCACGGACCGCGTGCTGGAGCTGCCCAATGTGGCGCCGCCGATGAATCCGAACACCGTCTACATCACGGTGGTCGACAAGGATCGCAACGCCTGCTCCTTCATCAATTCCATCGCGCATTCCTTCGGCTCGGCAATCGTCTCCAACAACACCGGGGTCCTGCTGCAGAACCGCGCCGGCGGCTTCCGCATCCAGCCTGGTCATCCAAACTGCATCGCCGGCGGCAAGCGGCCGCTGCACACCATCATCCCGAGCCTCGTGACCAGGAATGGCCGCGCGGTGATGCCGTTCGGCGTGATGGGCGGGCAGTATCAGCCGGTCGGGCAGTCGCATGTGCTGACCAACATCCTCGATTATGGCTGCGACCTGCAGGAGGCGATCGATATGCCGCGCGGCCTGCATTATGAGGGGGTCTACCAGCTCGAGGACGGCGTGCCGGCTGCCGTCGTCGAAGGCCTGAAAAAGATCGGCCACAAGACCACCAGCGTGGTCTCGCCGCTCGGCGGCGGACAGGCGATCTGGATCGACTGGGACAAGGGTACGCTGACCGGCGGCTCCGATCCGCGCAAGGACGGCTGCGCGCTCGGATATTGATGTCATCAAAATATGACGGCTTGACCGGTGGTCATGCCGCGCACATTGCGCTAAACAGCCTCGCGTTTGGACAAAGGCGAGGTTGGTTGCGATGCGGAATATGAAGTTTTTTGTCGTGGCGGCCATGGCACTGTTTGCCATGCTGTTCGTTCCTTCCATCGCCTCCGCCCAGAACACAGGAAAAGCCGTGACCACAGCTTCGGGTCTGCAGATCATCGACACCACCGTCGGCACCGGCGCCTCGCCGAAGCCTGGTCAGATTTGTGTCATGCACTACACCGGCTGGCTCTATGAGAATGGCCAGAAGGGCAAGAAATTCGACTCCTCCGTCGACCGCAACGAGCCGTTCGAATTTCCGATCGGGCAGCACCGCGTGATCGCCGGCTGGGACGAGGGCGTCGCCACGATGAAGGTTGGCGGCAAGCGCACGCTGATCATTCCGCCGGCGCTCGGCTACGGCGCGCGCGGCGCCGGCGGCGTCATCCCGCCGAACGCGACGCTGATGTTCGATGTCGAATTGCTGGCGGTGAAGTAGGCCTCGCGAGCGACGCTCTACTCCCTCGTTCCGAGAAGCCGCAGGCCGATCTATCACCGTCATCCTGAGGCGCGAGCGAAGCGAGCCTCGAAGGATGAACGGCCCCACTGCGAGAGCCGGGCCGTCGCCCTTCGAGGCTCGCTCCGCGAGCACCTCAGGGTGACGGATCGGCCTTTAGTACTAGTACTAGTTTCAGGTAGTGCGCCAGGTTGGGTCAATCCGCCGCGCGCTTGGCTGCTCCCGCGGCGCGGTCGACCGCGTCCTTCGTGGCGTCCTTGGCATCGCCCATGGCCTTCTGGCCCTTGCCCTTGATCTCCTGAACGGCGCCTTCGCCCTTCATCTTGTCGGAACCGGTTGCTTCGCCGATGCCCTGCTTGGCCTTGCCCATGGCCTCATTGGCGGTGCCCTTGATCTTGTCGGTGGTGCTGCTCATGAAAAATCCTCCTCTATGTTGCAAAAGCCAACGGTCTGACCGTGAAAAAGTTCGGACCTCACGGCTGGCCTGCGCGCACGGATTTTTGTAGCTTCGGCTTGGAACCTATCGAAAGCAGCGCAATGTCCCACGATCACAGCCACTCGCACGGCCACACTCACTCGCACGATCACGACCACCATCACCACGATGACGAGCGCTGGAAGCATGACGGCGTCCGCGTCATTCCCGGCAACCAGCTCGATCCCAACGTGCCCTCGACGGCCGGCATGGACCGCAAGGCTGCGATCAATTTTGCCCGCGTCGGCGCGCAGAAATTGTGGGCGGGCACCGTGACCATCAAGCCCGATGCCAAGACCGGCGCGCATCATCACGGCCATCTCGAAAGCATCATCTATGTGGTGAAGGGCAAGGCGCGCATGCGCTGGGGCGAGCACCTGCAATTCACTGCGGAAGCCGGCCCCGGCGATTTCATCTTCGTGCCGCCTTACGTGCCGCACCAGGAGATCAATGCCAGTCCCGACGAAGTTCTGGAGTGCGTGCTGGTGCGCAGCGACGGCGAGGCGGTCGCAATCAATCTCGACATCGAGCCGGTGGAGAAGCCGGAGATGGTGCTGTGGGTCGACCCGGTGCATCGGGATCCCCACGAGAATAAGTGACGTTGTAAGCCGTCATTCCGGGGCACCTCGAAGAGGCGAACCCGGAATCTGGCGCGACAATCTCGAGGTTCCGGGTTCACGCTGTGCGGGCCCCGGAACGACGGTGTCAATCAAGCAAAAACAACACAAAGGTGAGGTGGCCCATGACGCTCGTTCGCTACGAAAGCGCCGATCATGTCGCAACCATCACCATGGCGCGGACCGAGGCGCACAACGCGCTCAACGATGCGCTGTGCGAGGCGTTGCGGCAGGCGTGGCTGCGTTTTCGCGACAGCGACGATCGGGTCGCGGTGCTGGCCTCGGCGGAAGAAGCCTATTTCTGCGTCGGCGCCGATGTGCGCGACCTGCCGGCCAACATGTGGCACGCGGTGCCGGGGCTCGGGGTCGAGCTCGACAAGCCGGTGATCGCGGCGACCTCGGGCTGGGTCGTGGGCGGCGGTTTTGTCCTGGTGCAGATGGCCGACATGTGCGTGGCCTGCGAGACCACGCGCTTCCTCTATCCGGAAGGCAAGATCGGCACCACCGCCGGCGGCGTCTCCTCCGTGGTGTCGCGCATGCCGCACAAGATCGCCATGGAGCTTCTGCTGGTCGGCGATGAACTCTCGGCCGAGCGTGCCTACCAGATCGGCTTCGTCAACCGGCTCGCGCCAAAAGGGCGGCATCTTGCCCTGGCGCAGGAGATGGCGGCGAAGATCGCCGGCAACGCGCCGCTGGTCGTGCAGGCGCTGAAGAAACTCGCCAGGGAGGCCATGCCCAAGGGCCCGCTCGAGACGGTGGCCGACGTGCGGCGGCTGCTCGACACCGTGCGCGACAGCGAGGACCTCAAGGAGGGCGTCAAGGCCTTCAAGGACAAGCGCAAGCCCGACTTCAAGGGCCGATGATCGCGGCATCGTGTGCGCACGGCGTCGTGCACGCCCGCTTCAAAATTCAGCATCATCCTGCTAGGCTTTATTGATCGACCGATAAGCAACAACGATCAACCCGGAGGCAACGGTCATGAGCGATTTCGAGCTCCCGCGGCGCGGCCTGATCAAGGGCGCAGGCCTTGCGCTCCTCGCAGGCGGTCTCGGTGAGGTGGCTGCCCCGCAACGCGCAGCCGCAGCGGACGACAAGGCGTCCGAGATCTGGAGCAGCGAGTATTGGGCCAGGAAGGGCGACGTTCCCCTGTGGATGTTCCGGAAGCGACTCGGCGCACCGAGGCCGGGCGAGCCGCCCCGGCCGGTGGTGTTCTTCGTGCATGGGTCCTCGGTCACCTCGCGCGCCTTCGACCTCACCGTGCCGGGCAAGGGCGAATATTCCGTGCTGAACGAGTTCGCCCGCTACGGCTTCGACTGCTGGACCATGGATCACGAGAACTACGGCAAGTCGGGCCGTACCTCGGGCAATTCCGACATCGCAAGCGGCGTCGAGGATCTCAAGGCCGCCGTCGAAGTCGTCGCGCGCGAGACGGGCCGCACGAGATTCCACTTCGTCGGCGAATCCTCGGGCGCCTTGCGCGCCGGTGCCTATGCCATGGCGGCGCCCGAACATGTCGACCGCCTGGTGTTCGCGGCCTTTACCTACAAGGGCGAGGATTCGCCCACCTTGAAGAAGCGCGCCGAGCAGCTCGACTTCTATCGCTCGCATAACTTACGCAAGCGCGACCGCGACATGATCCGCTCCATTGCCACCCGCGACAAGCCGGGCACCTCGGATCCCGCGGTGATGGAGGCGCTCGCCGATGTCGAACTGCAATTCGGCGACCAGATCCCGACCGGCACCTATCTCGACATGACCGCCAACCTGCCGGTGGTGCACCCCGAAAAGGTGCAGGCGCCGGTGCTTCTGATCCGAGGCGAATATGACGGCATCGCCGCGGTGCCAGATCTCGAGGAGTTCTTCAACAAGCTGCCCAACGGCGACCGGCAATTCGTCATCCTGCCCGGCACGGCCCATTCGGTCGTGCTCGCGATCAACCGGCAGCTGTTCTGGCACGTCACGCGGGCCTTTCTGACCATGCCGACGCCGATTGCGACCTGAGGCCGCATTCTCCGCTTTGGTCGTCCCGGCGCAGGCCGGGGAGCCGTACCGCGGACTCTATCGTCAAGCGCGCTGCCAGTTGGCCTTCCTCGCAACGGCATCTGACTGGGGTTATGCGGTCCGGGCCTCGCCGGGACCACGGCGCAAAAAAAACGCTGTCCCACTGTCGGCTCGCTGCCCGCCGGTTCGTCCTCTGTCCATTGCCCAAGGAGGAACCTGCTTCATGTCCAAGATCGCTCCCTGCCTCTGGTTCGACGGCGAAGCCGAGGAAGCCGCGAATTTCTATGTCTCGCTGCTGCCCAATTCGAAAATCGACACGGTGCAGAAGAACACGGTCGACGGCCCCGCCGGCAAGGCCGGCTCGGTGCTGGTGGTGACGTTCACGCTGGCCGGCCAGAGCTTCATGGCGCTCAATGGCGGCATGCGCTTTGACTATACCCAGGCGGTGTCGTTCAAGATCGACTGCGAGGATCAGGCGGAGGTCGACGGGCTCTGGGCTGCGCTCACCGCCGGCGGCGGGCAGGCTATTCGCTGCGGCTGGCTAAAGGACCGCTACGGCCTCTATTGGCAGATCGTGCCGACGGCGCTGCCGAGATATCTCGGCGGCGAGAACCGCGAAGGCGCCGCACGCGCGATGCAGGCCATGCTCGGCATGGTCAAGCTCGACATCGCCGCGCTGAGGCGCGCTTATGAGGGCAATTAAATCGTCGGCGCGCGCCAGACCCCGCGCGACACCATGATCAGCGAGCAGATCGCGGCATAGGCGATCAGCGATGCCGCGACCATGGCGGCGAGGCCTGCCATGCCGGCATCGAATCTGGTGACCGCGAGCCAGCCGAGGCCCGCGGCAACCAGGATGCGCGTGATGGCGGCGACGAATGGCCACAGCACATGGCCTGCGCCTTGGGCTGCGAAGGCGAGCACGAAGCCAAAGCCGAGTGCCGCATAGGTCGGTGCGACGATTCGCAGGTAGGTCGTGGCCTCGCGCAGCACCTCGGTATCATGGCTGAACAACGTGACCCAGAGCGGCGGATAGGCCGCCACGACGAGCCCGATCGAACCGGTCAGCGCCACGCCGACAGCGCACGAAATCCAGGCGATGCGCCTGGCGCGCGCAATCGCGCCGGCGCCGACGGCGATGCCGACCATGGTCAGGGTCGCCGTGCACAGCCCGAACAGGATCGGGATCAGGATGTAGTCGAGGCGCGAGGCGATGCCGTAGGCCGCGAGTGCCGTGGTGCCGAACAGGCCGACGGTTCCGGTCACGACGATGACGGTCAGGTTGGTGAGCACCGCGTTGATCGAGGTCGGCACGCCCACCCTGAGAATGTCCGCAAACAGCCGTCCCCGCAGGCAGCCCGGCCTCAGGGTCAGTCCGCCGCGGCCGCTAGCCATGTAGCGCAGCAGGAACAGCATCGCCCCGCAATAATACAGCGCAAAGGCGACGCCGGCGCCGGCGATGCCAAGCCGAGGCGCCCCGCCGAGGCCGAAGATCAGGATCGGTGACAAGGGGATCAGCACCAGCGCGCCGACCAGCGTCACCATCGCAGGCACGCGGACATTGCCCGAGCCGCGCAGCGCCGCGGCCTGCAAGTTGACGATCCACACGGGGATCGAGCCGGCGAACAGGTAATTGGAGTAGGTCAGCGCCGCCTGCAGCGCCTCGTCGCGCCCGCCGAGCGCGCGATACAGCCACGGGCCGCCGCAGATGACTGCAACCGAAAACAGCGCGCCGACCATGACGGCAAGCACCAAAGCATGAAACAGCAGCGCCTCGGCATCGTCCTTGCGTGCCGCGCCGATGGCGCGCGCAATCGCCGACGACACGCCGCTGCCGAGCCCGCCATTCGACATCATCGTCATCAGCATGAACACGGGAAACACCAGCGCGACGCCCGCGAGCGCGCCGGTGCCGAGAAAGCCGACATAATAGGCTTCGGCAATGTTGACCGCCGTCTGTGCCACCAGCACGACCACGGTCGGCAGCGCGAGGCGGATCAGGGTGGGCAGCACCGGGCCGCTGAGAAGCTCGGCGCGCCTTGCCTCGCTTCGGACCGGTGGAGAAGACGAGGAGGCCGGCCCGATTTCGGCCTTGGCAGGCGGCGGTGCTTTGCGGCCGGCATGGCGCGGCGGCGCTTCTTTCACATCGGTCACGGCGTTCACTGCTCCGGCGGCGATCGTCGCTTATTATATTACGACTGAAATATATAACAGCTTGCATAATGCAAGGCAGCATTGCCCGGGATCGCGCTGCTGCCGTTCAATTGAGCAGATTGCTCAGTCAAGGATATGCCGCCGGGCTAAAGGCCGCTTGGGATGGGCGCGGGCGCCGATTGCCGCTGCGACGGCATCTGCCGGTGCCGATGGATCGGCCGAAACCCGTTCCGCTAGTAATTGACCCGCAGCCCCACGCCGCCATGGACGGTGTTGCCGACCGGCTGCGGGCCGAGCGTGCCGTTGACGAAGATGTCGGCGACCCAGCCCTTGGCGAGTCGGAAGCCGAGCCGCCCGCCATACTCGAACCAGCCCTGGTTGCCCATGGTCGGCGCGACCAGCCCGTCGCCGGTGACGGTGGCGACAATGCCGGAATTGGCCGCGAAGGAGTGCACATAGAAGCCGTTGATATTGCCCTCGACGCTTGAGCCGAACAGATGCGTCCACTGTCCGCCGACCTTGACCAGGCTGGTCGTGTCGGTGCCGCTCGCGAGCGTCGCGTCGAAGGGATTGAATGACGTCGCCGGATCCGAATAGCCGCTGACATGCTGCCAGAGCTGCCAGAGCTCCACGGAGCCTGCGACCTCGTCGCGCGGCGACAGCCGGCTCATCCATCCGGCGCGGCCGTAGACCGCGTAGTTCGAAGCATCGGTCGAGCTCTGCAGCGACACCGCGCCGAGACTCGTCGTATAGCTGCGGCTATAGCGCGCCCGCTCGAACGGCGTGAGCACCGCGCCGATATCGAAGAACGGCCGCGACGATCCCCAGTCGGTGAAATCATAGCGCAGCGCGAAGGCGCCGATCGGCGCGCTGGTGATGTGATAGCCGTTCTCGCTGTATTGGGTGTAGGCGATGCCGGCGAGCAGCGACAGGTTGTTGGTCAGCTCCTTGCGGCCATGGATGCCGGCCATGAAGGAGCCGACGGAGCCGAAGGCCGAGACGCAATCGGAGCAGTTGACCTGCTCGTTGACGCCAAGCAGCACCGAGCCGAGCACCTGGTTGGTGATCATCTGGTTGAAGCGTTGGCCTGCGAGGCCGTTGATCGAATCGCCGCTGGAGCCTGCGCCGGTCGGCGTCGGTGTCGGTGTCGGAAGTGTTGATGGTACGGGAGTTGGCGACGGTGTCGGCGTCGGCGTTGGCGAACAGGGATTGTTGAAGTTGCCTGTCGTGACCACCTCGCTGGCGACAATATTGTTGCACTGCGCGGCCGCCGGCCGCGTCTGGGCCAGCGTCATCAGCCATACCGCCGCCATGAGGGCCGCGCCGAGGGCGGAATTCCTGGCAAGTGACCTCGGCATCGCTATCGCCCGCACAGAATGCCACCGTCATCGACCGGCGGACTGATCGTCGGAGAGGCATCGGCAAACGTGCTGACGGCGCAGAGGCCGGCAGCCGCCGCGCAAGTGGCGGCAAAATTCCAGCCAGGGGCGTTGCCATTCGAACCGTGCGTCTTGTGGATCGTGGTCTTGCCGCCGGTGAGCGTGATGATTGCGGTGTCGCCGGCCTGTGTAAGCTGCACGCATTGGAAGCTCAGCGTGCAGATGCTCGCAGCGCCCTCCTGCAGCACCACCGTGGTGCTGCCGCGCTGCGACAGGATGTCGAGGATGGTACCGCGCACGCCGATGGTCGCGAGCGGCGTCGTGATCTTGTAGGCGGCCTTTTCCGAATGGCCGGTGACGAAGCGGAAGGCGCCCGTGGTGAGCCGGATCGCGATGTCGCGATAGCTGTGCTCGTCGTTGAATACGGTGCGGTCGAGCTTGATGGTGGCGCTGGGGCCGATCGACAAATTGGTGCTGTCGGCCATCACAAAGCGCGCCGCGCTGTCGATGCCGGTGCGCACCACCTCGTCGCGCAGCATGCTGTCGCCGACATTCACGGGCTTGGTCGCCTCGCCGGCGACGCGCACCACGTTGTTCTGAATGACGACGGCCTCGCCGACCCGCGCCTCGCTCGCGAGCGCAAATGGTGCCGCGAGGATCGCGGCGAGACATGAGAAAACGAACAAAGCGCAGCGACGCGAATGCATTTCAAAATACCGAATGAAGGTCCCCTATCTAGCGGATAACTTACGCCGGCGCTGTTGCAATTTTGGCACAGACGCAGCTGTATCCGCCGTCCGTTGGTGCTAAGACGTGCGCGATGCGTTCAACGCAATCGACAAGAAAATTGAACTCTTCCACACTGCTCTTGACTGCAACAGCACAACGATGCGATCGGCCGTGAAAATGCCGCGTGACACGTCCGACGGCCTGTCTCTCGCGCAATGCGGCCTTGCTTGCATCGTCATCTTTTTCTGCGCGCATGTCGCGTTTCTGGCGGGGCTGACGACGCCGGAAAAATACGTCTTCGATGAAGTGCACTACGTGCCGGCGGCGCTGCAAATGCTGGAGCCCAGGCCCGACGAGCCGATGCTCAACCCAATGCATCCACCGCTCGCCAAGCAGATCATCGCGCTCTCGATCCATGTTTTCGGCGACAGCGCCTTCGGCTGGCGCTATCCCGCGACCGTGTTCGGCGCGCTCTCGGTGGTTGCCATCTATCTCTGCGCGCTCGCGCTGTTCAACCGGCAGGGCGCCGCGATCGCAGCCGGTCTCATCGCCTTCTTCAACCAGATGCTGTTCGTGCAGGCGCGGATCGCGATGCTGGACATTTTCGCGCTTGCCTTTGCGCTGTTCGGCATTGCGGCCTTTCTGTTTGGCTACCGCCGGGAGCGGCCGCATACGCTGTTTGCCGCTGCGGGCGTTTGCTTCGGTCTTTCGGCGTCGTGCAAATGGAGCGGACTGTTTCCGCTCGCGACCGCCGTCCTGATCGTCATGGTGATCAGGCTGATGCAGCGCTGGCGCACGCGATTCGCCGACGGCAACGAGGCGGACTGGTATCGGCCCGATTTGTGGCCGGGTTTCAGGCTGCGGCACATCGTCGTCTGCTTTGTGCTGCTTCCCGTCGTCGGCTATCTTCCGAGCTTTGTCGCGCTCTACGGGTTCTCGCTCTCCGATCTATGGGAGGCGCAGCGGCGCATTTTTGCCGACAACACCACGACCGCGATCGCCGGCCACACCTATATGAGCTCGTGGCCGTCATGGCCGTTCCTGATCCGGCCGGTGTGGTACCTGTTCGACAGGGTCGACGACGATTTCATCGCGGCGATCGTGCTGCTCGGCAATCCGCTTGTGCTGTGGCCGGCGCTGCCGGCGCTCGCCTTTGCCTTGCGCGACTTTGTCGTGGCGCGGCGGGCGGACGCGTTGCTGGTGCTCGCATTCTATTTCGGGCCGTACCTCGCCTGGGCGCTGCTGCCGCGTACGCTCGGCTTCCTCTATTACTACCTGCCGGCCGCAACCACGGCCGCGCTCGCGCTGGTCTATGCGCTCACCCGCGAAGGCGTGCCGCGCTGGCTGCTCTGGGCCTATGTCGCCGTCGCCGGTGCCGGCTTTGCGGCGATGCTGCCCATTTCGGCGGCCTTCGTCGGCACGTCCATGGAGACCTTCAACCGCTTGATGCTGTTCCAAAGCTGGATTTGAGCCGTAATCTTCGCTCTACCCGGCCGCAAAATCAGATCAAAAGCTGAACCAGGGGATACGGCTCCAGTAGATGTGGCTGTGATAGAGGTGGGGCCAATAGACCGGGAACGGCTCCCAATAGGCATAGCGCATGTGGCGGCGGTGGGCGTAGTGGCGGCGTGGGCGAGGCGTCTCATCGCTCGCCTGCGGCGAGACGGGCTCGGCGCTCTTGTCGGCGCTTTTGTCGGAGCTCTTGGGCAGGATGGACGGACGCGGCACGTTCACGGGCGGCGCGTCGCTTGTTGCCGGCGGCGCTGCGGTGGTCGCTGCGGGCGCGGCAGGAGCAGCCGGCGCGGTGTCGTCGGCACGCGCGGACAGTTCGGTGGCGGCCATGGCCATCAGCGCTGCCGTGCTGATTGCGAGGTAACGGATTCTCATCTCGATCCCCTTGATGCTGGTGCCGCGCGGCGGCGAAAATCGGATTATTTGAATCGTCTGTCTGAAACATGCGATCCGCCTGCCGGATTGCCCGGCAGGCGGGCTTCGTCTCGAACCGTCACTTCTGTGCGGTCTTGGTTTCCATGTTGACCACCTGGACGCGGCGGTTGAGCGGATCGGCCGGGTTCTGCGGGTCCTTCAGCTTGGTCTTGCCATAGCCGACGGTGACGAGGTCCGTGCCGTTGATGCCGTACTTCTGGATCAGGAAGGTCTTGATGGTGTCGGCGCGACGCTCCGACAGGTCCTGGTTGTAGGCATCGCCGCCGATGCCGTCGGTGTGGCCGGCCACCACGAAGGTCGACCCCTTCAGGCTCGGATTGGACAGTGCCTTGCCGAGCTCCTGTGCCGCCGGCAGCGAGGCCTTGCTGATCTCGGCCGAGTTGTAGTCGAAATTGATCTCCAGATCGATGTTCGGCTTGGTCGAGGCGATCGAGGCGATCTCCTCGCGCTCGTCGAGCGACAGCGAACGCGTCCTGCGGTTGCGCACGCTGGCGAGGAACGTATCTTCCTTCGCCTTGGCGGCCTGATCGATCTGCGGCTCGCCCATCGATAGACCTCGCGTCAGCGGCTTGGGCTGCAGCGCATGGACGATCTGATCGGCGGGAACGGTGCCGTCACCTGCGATCGCCAGCCCCGCGGTCATCGTGAACGCGGCGCAGACTGTGATCGCCTTGATTGCGGAAAACTTCACGAAGCTGGTCATTGTCGTAATCCTCAAAAAATTGTCGCCCTTTGGCGTTTTGGATGCTGCGACCCTACGCGAGGTTCAAAGCGCTGAATGTGACTCAGGTCACAGGACGGTGAGGGTCAGGGGTGAGGCGCCAACAAGAGTCTGTTTTCGGCGCATCTCGGCATTCGGCGTCCAGGAATCGATCGCGTCGCGGCAGCGCGGGCCCCGGTTCGATACGTCCATCGCCAGCGTGATGCGCATCACAGTCTGCACGCCCGAACGAGAGCAGAGTGCGTCAAGGAAGCGGCCACGGCCGCCGGCGGTTCAGGGGAGAACGATCATGCGCACCTTGCTAGCAGCACTGTCACTCGCCGTACTTCTCGTCTCCAGCAATTCCGCGCTCGCCGACAAGCGCGTCGCCTTCGTGGTCGGCAATTCCGCCTACAGAAACGTGCCGCAGCTGCCGAACCCGGTGGTCGACGCCAGGTCGATGGCGAAGGTGTTGCGCAATGTCGGTTTCGACGTCGTCGAGGGGGCGAATTTGTCCCGCGACAAGATGACGGAGAAGCTGCTCGAGTTCGGCAAGAAGGCCGAAGGCGCCGACGTCGCGGTGTTCTATTATGCCGGCCACGGCATCGCGGTGAACGGCACCAATTATCTGCTGCCCATCGATGCCGACCTGAAATCCGAGATGGATGTGAAGCTCGGCGCCGCCATCAATGTCGACGTGACGCTGGAGCAGACCATGGCCGATGCCAAGGTCAAGCTCGTGTTCCTCGACGCCTGCCGCGACAATCCGTTCGCCGCCAGGATCCGCTCCGCCAAGGCGACCCGCAGCATCAGCGTGGATGCGGGCCTTGCCGAGATGAAGTCGGGCGAGGGCACGCTGATCGCGTTCGCCACCGGCCCCGGCCAGACCGCGCTCGACGGCGAGGCCGGCACCAACAGCCCGTTCACCCGGGCGCTCGTCGCCAACATCACCCAGCCTGGGGTCGAGATCCAGCAGGCGATGACCAAGGTGCGTGCCCAGGTCAACGACGAGACCAGCAAGAACCAGCTGCCCTGGGGCCACACCAATCTGACCGGCGACGTCTATCTCAACCCGGTCGGCATTCCCGCCGACAAGCCGGCGGAGAGCGCGAGCGCCAGCTCGCCGGCTGCGCCGGCGTCTCCCGTCGAGCTCGAATTCTGGCGCTCGGTGAAGGACTCCAACAAGGTGGAGGAGCTCAACGCCTATCTCACCAGCTACCCCAACGGCAGCTTCAAGTCGCTGGCGCTCGCCCGCATCGCCTCGCTCCAGGACGGCCCGTCGACCACGACGCGCAACCTGACCACCGGGATCGATCCCGCAACCTTCACCGAGGAAGCCGACCAGACCTCGGAAGCTCAGCTCGGCCTCGACAAGGCGCAGCGCCGCGACGTGCAGCGCCGCCTCACCGGCCTCGGCTTCGACATCAAGCCGAGCGGCAGGTTCGACGACGACACCCGCGGCGTCATCAAGCGCTGGCAGGCGGCACGCGGCTATCCCGCGACCGGCTATCTCAACACCCTGCAGCACAAGGCGCTGGTGTCCGAGATCGTCTCCACCCGCGTGGCATCCTCCGACGACGGCGATGACGACGAGACGCATCACATCCGTCATTCCGGCGGCGGTGGCCGGCACTACCGTGGTGGTGGCGGCGGACCGGGCGCCTTCTTCGGCCACATGATGGGCGGATTGTTCGGACGCCGCTGAGCCCAAGACTGCTTGTAGCGGCTCTTTGTAGCGACTCCTTGTAGCGACTCCCTGCAGCGGCAACCTTCACCGGCCATCTGGGGCGGCCTCCGTTCGCGGAGGCCGCTTCGTTTGGAGACTCGCCGGTTCCCGGCCCTCAATGCGGTCGCGGGGGCGCCCGGCTTGGGCCGGGCTTGAGCCAAGAAATCACCCAGATGCGTGCTTACCGCTGCGGTGTCGCCCGACCAAGAACAAGATTAACGTCATTCGAGAATCAGCTTAAGCAGGACCGTGTTCTCCCCCACCAAACGATCAAGTGACTACCAGGGCTATCGCTCGGGCAACTCCGACCGGACCGGCTCCTTCGGCTCGCTGCCGATCCTGATCGGCGCCGCCATGATCGCGGCAGCGATTCTTCTGTCCACCCTGATCACCGCGCTGGGCACCCGCTATGTCGCCGTCGAAGGCCCGACCGACGACTCCGCGTGGCTGGTCGACCGCCTCACCGGCACGCTGTACAAATGCGAGGCACAGGGGCGCGGCAAGGCCACCTGCGATCCCGAGACCGCCACGGGCAGCATCGCGAGCAAGCCGAAGCCGTGACGCTGCGGCGCCCGCGCAACAGCGGCCCCGCATCGCTTTGCAGCATCAAAAATGTCTTTTTTCCGAAACCTTGCCGGGACAAGATGCGTATTGCGTTGAGTCCGGCATGGCGCCGGATTTTTCTCCAGCGAGGTTCACGATGAGATTATTGATCACGGCTGCAATGTTTTCGGTGCTGGCGCTGTCGCCCGCTTCGGCCAAGATGATGGCCTGCACCGGTGCGAATATCGGCGCGTCGGCGCAAATGATGGAGCCGGGCCAGACCCCCGCGAACAAGGAAATCGCGGCGGCCAACACCGACATGAGCAATGGCAAGATGCGCAGCGCCTGCATGCACTACATGAAGGCGCAGAAGATGAGCATGGCCAAGTAAGGTCTGCCAAGCAGGATCTGCCAAGCAGGATCGACCACGCGAGTTCTGCCAAGTCAGGCCGCAAGAGTCTTTCATTTTGATCCTCGCCGCGCCGCCGACAAGGTGGCGCGGCTTTTTCTCGGCCTCTGGCGGGGCGGTCGAATCTCGCTAAATTGGAGGCGTGTCCGGAGCGAAATCACCCCATCCCCTGAGCCAGCTGGAGGCGCGGCGCATCTGGCTGCGCGCGCAGCGGCTCGATTCCGCCTGCCAATTCGGCGCCGGCAGCCAGGCCGTGGCCGATGCCGTCGCCCATCTCGGCTATGTCCAGATCGACACCATCAACGTCATCGAGCGCTGCCACCACCACATCCTCTGGAGCCGCATTCCCGACTACCGCCGCGCCGATCTGCGCCAGGCCCAGAGCGTGGACAAGAGCGTATTCGAATACTGGACCCACGCGCTGTCCTATGTGCCGAGCCGGGACTTGCGCTTTTTCATTCCCTTGATGCGGCTGCACAAGCGCGAGCGGTCGCGCTGGTTCACCTCCGTCACGCCCAGGGACATGCGCAAGGTGATGCGGCTGATCCGCCAGGGGCCGCTGACCATCCGCGACATCGACGACGATGTGCTGACCGAAAAGGAGCATCTGTGGGCGAGCCGCAAGCCCTCGAAGCGGGCGCTGCAATTCGCCTTCTATACCGGCGCGCTCACGATCTCGGAGCGCAACGGCATGCTCAAGACCTATGACCTGATCGACCGGCATTTCGGCTGGGAGACGCCGCCGAAAGCCGCGAGCAGAGGCGAGGTCGCCGCCTATCTGCTGGATCGGGCCTTGCGCGCGCAAGGGGTGGTGTCGCTCGATTCGACCTGCCATCTCGACGCCCCGAGCAAGCCTTCGGTGCGCCGCCTGATCGAGACCCGCGTCCGCCGCGGCGAACTGGTCCCGGTGGCGATCGAGGGGGCCGGCAAGCAGGAGCACTGGGCGCGCCCGCAGGCCCTGGAAGACAACGGCGAGGCCGCGCCCGGCCTCGTGCACATCCTCTCGCCCTTCGATCCCCTGGTGATCCAGCGCAAGCGCACGCATCTGATGTTCGATTACGAGCACCGCTTCGAGGCCTATGTCCCCAAGGACAAGCGCAAGTTCGGCTATTTTGCGCTTCCGGTCCTGGTCGGCGACGACATCGTCGCGGCGATCGACCTGAAGACCGACCGGCAGAACAAGCAGCTGCTGCTGCAGCAATGGAGCTGGGTCGGGAAGGGCGCCAGGCGCGGCGCGCGTCGCGAGCTGAAGCCCCGGATCGAGGACGCGCTGGGGCGGTTCGAGACGTTTCAGCTCGGGGAGTGATTTCCTCCGTCATTCCGTAAGTCTCACCGTCATTCCGGGGCGCCTCGAAGCGGCGAACCCGGAATCTCGAGATTCCGGGTTCACGCTTCGCGTGCCCCGGAATGACGGAGCAAGTTGCATGGCGCCCGCGCGTCCACGGATACGACTCTGCCACAATTCCATTTGACTCGACCGCCCCAATGCTGAAAACCGGCCCCGAACATCAACAAGAAACGGGCAGGGAGAAACATGAGCCAGTCCGCCAGCTTTGCCGCAACGAGCGCAGGGACCCGCAGCGAAATCGAGACATCCACCATCCGCGCCATATCCTGGCGGCTGATTCCGTTCCTGGTGCTGGCCTACTTCTTTTCCTATCTCGACCGGGTCAATCTCAGCTTTGCCGCGCTCACCATGAATGCGGAGTTGAAGTTCTCGCCGCTGGTCTTCTCCTGGGGCGCCGGCATCTTCTTCATCGGCTATTTCATCTTCGAGGTGCCGAGCAACCTCGCGCTGGAGAAATTCGGCGCCAGCCGCTGGATCGCCCGCATCATGGTGACCTGGGGCATCATCTCGGCGCTGATGGCGACGGTGAACAGCGAGTGGAGCTTCTATCTGCTGCGCTTCCTGCTCGGCGTCGCCGAAGCCGGCTTCTTCCCGGGCATCATCCTTTATCTGACCTACTGGTACCCGGCCGAATATCGCGCGCGCTTCCTGGCCGCCTTTGCGCTGGCCGTTCCGGTCTCGACCGTGATCGGCGCGCCGATCTCGGGGCTGCTGCTCGGGCTCGACGGCGTCTTCGGCCTCAAGGGCTGGCAATGGCTGTTCATCGTCGAGGGCGTGCCCTCGGTGCTGCTGGGCATCGTCACCTGGTTCTACCTCACCGACAAGCCGGAACATGCGAATTGGCTGACGGCTGAGCAGAAGGCCTGGCTGTCCTCCCGCCTCAATGCCGAGACCGCTGCCAAGCAGGCGGCCAGGCACATGACGCTTGCCGAGGCGCTGTCCTCGTCCAAGGTGATCATGCTGAGCCTGATCTATTTCTGCTTCGTCGCCGCGCTCTATGGCATGCAGTTCTGGCTGCCGACCATCGTGAAGGCCTTCGGCCTCACCAATGCGCAGACCGGCTTTGTCACCGCGATCCCCTATCTGTTCGGCACCATCGCCATGATCCTGTGGGCGCGCCACTCCGATGCATCCCGCGAGCGCGTCTTCCATGTCGGTGCGCCGTTCTTCCTGATCGCGATCGCGCTGGCCGCCTCCGCCTACATCTCGGACCCGACCATCACCATGGTCGCGCTGAGCGTTGCCGCGGTCGGCGTGTTCTGCGTCTTTGCGGTGTTCTGGACCTTGCCGACCGCCTGGCTCTCCGGCACCGCGGCCGCCGGCGCGATCGCGCTGATCAACTCCATCGGCAATCTCGCCGGCTTCGGCGGCCCCTACCTGATCGGCTGGATCAAGGATTCCACCGGCTCGACCGCCAACGGCCTGCTTGCGCTCGCCGTGCTGCCGCTGATCGGCGGGCTCCTGGTGTTCCTGGGCGGACATGAGAGCCAGGTGGAGTTCGGCGCGGCGGAGCGGGCCAAGTAGCTGCATCCCCGGCGCACCGTCATTCCGGACGACGCGCAGCGCGCGTCGATCCGGAATCTCGCGCTTGTCTTGCTCCTTCGCTGTCAACCTCGAGATTCCGGGTTCGCGCGTCAGGCGCGCCCCGGAATGACGGGAGTTCGCGGCTTTATCGCAAAACATCGGCCTGTGATCATGAGCCCCGACCTGCGCCGGGCCGACCCCGCCGGCTTGCCGACATGAATTAATGTTCACGAAATCATGATTACTGACGATTATTGACTTTCATCAGTGAACACTCGACACTCATCCCAAGGTCAGACCGAGGGAGTGTCCGATGTTGGCCCGGTGGATTTTTGCAAGTTATTCCAAGCTGTTGGCGGGAGCGATGCTGGCCGCTATGGCGGTGGCGCTGGCCGGCTGCAATGACAGCGTGGCACAAAAGGTCGAGCCGAACCGCCCGGTTCTGGTTGCGACCGTCCATTACGAAGCAGAGACCCCGGAGCGCAGCTTTGTCGGCACCATCCGGCCCAGGATCGAGAGCGATCTGGGCTTCCGGGTCCCCGGCAAGGTGGCGAAGCGGCTGGTCGAGGTCGGCCAGCGGGTCGAGGTCGGCCAGCCGCTCGCGCTCCTGGATGAAGTCGACCTGAAGCTGCAGGCCGAGCAGGCCGAAGCCGAGCAGCGCGCCGCAACCGGCGTGCTGGCGCAGGCCGCCGCGGCCGAAACCCGCGCCAAGAACCTGAAGGTCTCCGGCTGGACCACCGATGCCCAGCTCGACCAGGCCAAGGCCACGGCCGACGAGGCCCGCGCCCGGCTCAACCGCGCCGAGCGTCAGGTCGAGCTGACCAGGAACTCGCTGTCCTATGCGACGCTGGAGGCCGATGCCCGCGGCGTCGTCACCGCGACCCTGATCGAGCCCGGCCAGGTGGTGGCCTCCGGCCAGACCGCCATCCGCGTGGCGCGGCTGGCCGAAAAGGAAGCCGTGGTCGCTATCCCCGAGACGCTGGTCGATCGCGCCAAGACCGGTACCGCGAAAGTGTCGCTGTGGTCGGATCCCAACAAGACATACGCGGCGCGCCTGCGCGAGCTGTCGCCGAGCGCGGACCCGGCCACCCGCACCTATCTCGCAAAATTCTCGCTGCCCGACGTCGGCGACAATGTCGAGCTCGGCATGACGGCGACGCTGACGCTGTCCGATGCCGCCACGATGCGTGTCGCGCGGCTGCCGCTGTCGGCGCTGTTCCGCCAGGGCGGCGACCCCTCGCTCTATGTCGTCGACGACAAGGGTGAAGTGACGCTGATGCCGGTCAAGGTGAAGGCTTACGAAAGCAACGCCGTGGTGATTTCGAGCGGTGTGCCCGAGGGCGCCAAGGTCGTGGCGCTCGGCGTGCAGAAGATCGATCCGAGCGAGAAGGTGCGGGTCGTCTCGTTGCTGTCGTTCTGAGCTGCCGTCATTGCGGGGTGCGGGCGAGAGGTCGATCCCCGAGTCCAGCCCCATGGGATTGCTCCGCTTCCCCCGCAATGACGGTTCCGTTCTGGTCGCGCATGATCTGCGCAAAGAGGCTTGCGGATCATGTGTGCCGGTTGACCCCGATCGTCGAAACTGGAGGGTGACATGAAGCGCTTCAATCTGTCCGCCTGGGCGGTGAGCCATCCCGCGCTCGTGCTGTTCTTGATGATCGTGCTCGGCACGGCCGGCCTGTTCTCTTACCAGCGGCTCGGCCGGGCCGAGGATCCGTTCTTCACGGTCAAGGTGGTCAACGTCTCCGTGATGTGGCCGGGCGCCACCGCCAACGAGATCCAGACCCAGGTGGCCGATCCCATCGAGAAGAAGCTGCAGGAGCTGCCTTACTTTGAGAAGGTGCAGACCTATTCCAAGCCCGGCTTCACCGCGATGCAGGTCACCTTCCGCGATTCGACGCCGCCTAAGGAGGTGCCGTATCTGTTCTACCTGCTGCGCAAGAAGCTGGTCGACGTGCAGGGCGATCTGCCCGCAGGGATTCTCGGCCCCGTGGTCAATGACGAGTTCTCCGACGTCGACTCCATCCTCTACATGCTGACGGGCGACGGCGCCGACTACAAGCAGCTCAAGACCGTCGCCGAGGGGCTCCGCCAGCGGCTGTTGAAGGTCAACGGCGTCACCAAGGTCGATATGTACGGCGCGCAGGACGAGCGCATCTTCGTCGAGTTCAGCCACGCCAAGCTCGCCACGCTCGGCATCACGCCGCAGGCGCTGTTCGATTCGCTCGCCAAGCAGAACAATGTCGTGCCGGCCGGGACGGTGGAGACGTCGTCGCAGCGCGTGCCGCTGCGCGTCACCGGCGCACTCGACGGCGCCAAGGCGGTCGCCGAGACGCCGGTCGAAAGCAACGGGCGCGTGTTCCGCCTGGGCGACATCGCAACCGTCACCCACGGCTATGTCGATCCGCCGAGCTTCGTGGTGCGCCAGGAAGGCAAGCCCGCGATCGGCATCGGCGTCGTCACCGCCAAGGGCGCCAATATCCTCGAGCTCGGCAAGGACGTGAGTGCCGCGACCGCCGATTTCATGAAGGCGGTGCCGCAGGGCATCAATGTCGAGCAGATCGCCGACCAGCCCAGGGTGGTCGAGCAGGCGGTCGGTGAGTTCGTGCACTCCTTCGTCGAGGCGCTCGCCATCGTGCTGTTCGTCTCGTTCCTGGCGCTCGGCTGGCGCACCGGCATCGTGGTCGCGCTGTCGGTGCCCCTGGTGCTGGCGATCGTCTTCATCGTGATGGAATCGATGTCGCTCGACCTGCACCGCATCACGCTCGGCGCGCTGATCATTGCGCTCGGCCTTTTGGTCGATGACGCCATCATCGCCGTGGAGATGATGGTGGTGAAGATGGAGCAGGGCTGGGACCGCATGAAAGCGGCATCCTTCGCCTGGGAGTCCACGGCGTTTCCGATGCTCACGGGCACGCTGGTGACCGCGACCGGCTTTCTCCCCATCGGCTTCGCCAACTCGGCGGTCGGCGAATATGCCGGCGGCATTTTCTGGATCGTGGCGATCGCGCTTGTCGCATCCTGGTTCGTCGCGGTGATCTTCACGCCCTATATCGGCGTCAAGCTGCTGCCGGACATCAAGAGCCATCACAACCACGATCCGCATGCGATCTATGAGACGCGCATGTATCGCGGCCTGCGCTCGGTGATCCAGTGGTGCGTCAACCACCGCATCACCACGGTTGCGGCAACCGTCGCGGTCTTCATCGCCTCCATCATAGGCTTCGGCCATGTGCAGCAGCAGTTCTTCCCGCTGTCCGAGCGGCCGGAGCTGTTCCTGCAGCTGCGCCTGCCCGAAGGCACCGCCTTCAACGTCACCGAGAAGGCGGTGAAGGAGGCGGAGACGCTGCTCAAGGGCGACAACGATATCGAGACCTACACCGCCTATGTCGGCCAGGGCTCGCCGCGCTTCTGGCTCGGCCTCAATCCGCAGCTGCCGAACGAGGCCTTTGCCGAGATCGTGATCGTCGCCAAGGGCGTCGAGGCGCGCGAGCGCATCAAGGCCAGGATCGAGAATGCCGCCGCCGACGGCAAGCTGAACGAAGCTCGCGTGCGCGTCGACCGCTTCAATTTCGGTCCGCCGGTCGGCTTCCCCGTGCAATTCCGCGTGATCGGGCCTGACACCAACAAGGTGCGCGAGATCGCCTATCAGGTTCGCGACATCATGAAGCAAAATCCCAATGTCAAGGACGCCCAGCTCGACTGGAACGAGCAGTCGCCCTACCTCAAGCTGGTCGTCGACCAGGACCGCGCCCGCGCGCTGGGGCTGACCCCGCAGGACGTCTCGCAGGCGCTGGCGATGCTGATCTCGGGCGTGCAGGTCACGACCGTGCGCGACGGCATCGAGAAGGTCGGCGTGGTCGCCCGCGCCGTAGGGTCGGAGCGGCTCGATCTCGCCCATGTCGGCGATCTCACCATCACCTCCAAGAACGGCATTGCCGTGCCGCTGCAGCAGATCGCCAAGATCGAATACTCGCATGAGGAGCCGATCCTGTGGCGGCGCAACCGCGACATGGCGATCACGGTGCGCAGCGACGTCCAGGACGGCGTGCAGGCGCCCGACGTCACCAACCAGATCTGGCCCAAGCTGCAGCAGATCCGCGATCACCTCGAGCCGGCCTACCGAATCGAGCCGGGCGGCGCGTTCGAGGAATCCGCCAAGGGCAATGCCTCGATCTTCATCCTGTTTCCGGTGATGGCGATGATCATGCTGACGCTCTTGATGATCCAGCTGCAGAACTTCGCGCGGCTGATCCTGGTCTTCCTCACCGCGCCGCTCGGCATCATCGGCGCCTCGCTCGGCCTCAACGTCGCCAACGCCCCGTTCGGCTTCGTGGCGCTGCTCGGCCTGATCGCGCTCGCCGGCATGATCATGCGCAACACCGTGATCCTGGTCGACCAGATCGAGACCGACGTCGCGCACGGGCTGCCGCGCAAGGAGGCGATCGTCGAGGCCACCGTCCGCCGCGCCCGCCCGGTGGTCCTGACCGCGCTCGCCGCGATCCTGGCCATGATCCCGCTGTCGCGCTCGGCCTTCTGGGGCCCGATGGCGATTACCATCATGGGCGGCTTGTTTGTTGCAACCTTCCTGACCTTGCTGTACCTCCCGGGGTTGTATGCCCTGTGGTTCCGCAACAGCCTGGAAGAGAGCGGCAGCAAGGATGTCGCGCCGCAGCAACACGGAGAACCCGCCTTTCCGCTTGCTGAGGCCGCCGAATAGTTGAACAGTGCGAGCACGAATGTCGAGCAGGCCATGACGCTGATTTCCGAACATGTCGAGCCGGACACCCGCGAGCGGATTCTCGTGGTGGCGGAGCGTCTGTTCCGGCAGATCGGCTATCAGAAGACCACGGTTGCCGACATCGCCAAAGAGCTGCGCATGAGCCCGGCCAATGTGTATCGCTTCTTCGAATCGAAGAAGGCCATTCACGAGGGCGTCGCGCGCGGCCTGATGGGCGAGGTGGAGACGGCGGCCGCCGCCATCGTGGCAAAGCCCGGGCCTGCGGCATCACGGATGCGCGAGCTTCTCACCACCATCCATCACATGAATTCGGAGCGCTATGTCGGCGACTCCAAGCTGCATGAGATGGTCGAGATCGCGATGGAGGAGAGCTGGGACGTCTGCCTCGCCCACATGCAGACCATCACCGAGAGCATCGGCGGCGTGATCGCGCAAGGGGCGGCGTCGGGCGAATTCAGGGTGTCCGACGTATCCACGGCCGCGCTGTGCGCCTGCACCGCCATGGTCCGCTTCTTCCACCCGCAGATGATCGCCCAGGCCATGGACAAGCCGGGCCCCACCATCGATCAAATGATCGATTTTGTGCTTGTCGGGCTTGGTTCGGGGAAGGCTGCAGGCTAGTTTCCTTGCTGCGTCATTCCGGGTTCGCGCTGGCGCGCGCCCCGGAATGACGGTGTGGAAATGGTTCTCCGTCATTGCGAGCTTCGTCGCTTCGCTCTCCGCAATGACGGCTGTGGAATGAGGAATCAAGGTGGCAGAGAAGGACATCCATTATTACGAGCCGGCCAAGGGCCATGGGCTGAGGCACGATCCGTTCAACGCCATCATCGCGCCGCGGCCGATCGGCTGGATCTCCTCGCGCGATGCCAAGGGCAATGTCAACCTCGCGCCCTACAGCTTCTTCAACGCCTTCTGCTACACCCCCGCCATCATCGGCTTTTCCTCCACCAACTGGAAGGACAGCGTCGCCAATATCGAGGAGACGCGCGAGTTCTGCTGGAATCTGGCGACCATGGACCTCGCCAAGCAGATGAACGCGACCGCGGCCCATGTCGGGCGCGACGTCGACGAGTTCAAGCTTGCAGGCCTCACGGCGGTGCCGAGCCGGCTGGTCAATGTCCCCAGGGTCGCCGAGAGCCCGGTCTCCTTCGAATGCAAATTGTCGCAGATCGTCCAGCTGCAGGGCGCCGACGGCAGAAAGGCCGAGGCCTGGCTGACGCTGGGCGAAGTCGTGGCCGTCCACATCGACAAGGCCTTCATCAAGGACGGCGTCTACCAGACTGGGCTCGCACACCCGATCGTGCGCGCGGGCAGGCGCGGCGATTATTTCGAGATCAAGCCCGAGAACATGTTCGAGATGATCCGGCCGGATTAGGAAGCTCTGTCCACACTCTCGCAATTCATCCTCCCCTGGAGGGGGAGGATCGCTCGCATGGAATGCGAGCGAGGTGGGGTGAGGCCGCGAAGACGGTCTCACGACTAATTCGACACGAGCCCCTTCGCCAACCGAAACACCGACCTGGTCGATAGACTGTCACCCCACCCCGATCGCACATTGCCTGCGCGATCGACCCGCCCCCTCCAGGGGCGGGTGAGAGTCTGCGGCGGCTTCCATGCCCGGAACCGGGGACAAAATGCCCCGTTATTGCTGCGGCAATTTCACTTGATTTTCAGTGCACAGACCCGCCCAATTCTTTACCCTTTCCTTGAAAGCTCCTTGCGGACCGCACGCCGTCGCTTGCCACCAAAGGACATCGCCATGAGCTCCTTTCGCCGCGACTACATCACGAAACCGATCTTTTCGCTGGCACGCCGCGCGCTGCCGCCGATGTCGGACACCGAGCGCGAGGCGCTGGAGGCGGGCGATGTCTGGTGGGACGGCGAGCTGTTCAGCGGCGATCCCGACTGGTCGAAGCTGCTGGCCTATCCGCAGGCTGTGCTCACCGCAGAGGAGCAAGCCTTCCTCAACGGCCCGGTCGATGCGCTCTGCGCGATGCTGGACGAGTGGAAGATCAACTGGGAGTGGCGCGACCTGCCGAAGGAGGCGTGGGACTTCATCAAGCGGGAGAAGTTCTTCGGCATGATCATCCCGAAGGAATTCGGCGGGCTCGGTTTCTCTCCCTTCGCCCATTCCGAGGTCGTGCGCAAACTTTCCTCGCGCTCGCTCACTGCGGCGGTCACCGTGATGGTGCCGAATTCGCTCGGCCCCGGCGAGCTGTTGATGCGCTTCGGCACACGGGAGCAGATGGAAAAATGGCTGCCGCGCCTGGCGTCCGGCACCGATATTCCCTGCTTCGGCCTCACCAGTCCCGAAGCCGGCTCGGATGCGGCCTCGATGGTCGACACCGGCATCATCTGCAAGGGCAATTTCGAGGGCAACGAGGTCCTTGGACTGAAGCTGAATTGGCACAAGCGCTACATCACGCTCGGCCCGGTCGCGACGCTGCTCGGGCTTGCCTTCAAGGCCTATGATCCGGATCATCTTGTCGGCGACAAGGACGATCTCGGCATCACGGTAGCGCTGATCCCGACCCGCCTGCCGGGCGTCGAGATCGGCCGGCGGCATCTACCGGCGATGCAGGTGTTCCAGAACGGCCCGAACCACGGCCGCGACGTCTTCATCCCGCTCGACTATGTCATCGGCGGCGCAACGCGGCTGGGTGAGGGCTGGAAGATGCTGATGACGGCGCTCGCCGCCGGCCGCGGCATCTCGCTGCCGTCGCTGTCGGCGGCGGGAGCAGCCTATGCCGCGCGGACCAGCGGCGCCTATGCCCGCATCCGCGAGCAGTTCGGCATCCCGATCGGCCGGTTCGAGGGCATCGAGGAGCCGTTGGCGCGCATCGCGGCCACCGCCTATCTGCTCGACGGCGCGCGGCGGCTGACTTGCGCCGCACTGAACGAGGGCCACCATCCCGCAGTCATCTCCGGCATCATGAAGCTGCAGGCGACCGAGCGGATGCGGACGGCCATCGACGACGCCATGGACATCCATGGCGGCAAGGCCGTCATCGAAGGCCCGCAGAACTATCTCGGCAATCTCTACCGCTCGGTGCCGGTCGGCATCACCGTGGAAGGCGCCAATATCCTGACGCGAAACCTGATCGTGTTCGGGCAGGGCGCGATCCGCGCCCATCCGTTCCTGCTGGAGGAGATGAACGCGCTTGGCGAGGACGACCGCGAACGCGCGCTCGATGCGTTCGACTATGTGTTCTGGAAACATGTCGGCCACAGCCTCAAGACCCTTGCGCGCGCCTTCGGCCGCAGCTGGAGCTTCGGTCTGTTCGCGCCCGCGCCGGATGCGGGCGATGCGACGCGCTTCTATCGCCAGCTCTCGCGCCATTCGGCGGCGTTCGCGCTGTGCGCGGACATGGCGCTGCTGACGCTCGGCGGCGCGTTGAAGCGCAAGGAGATGCTGTCGGCGCGGTTCGGCGACATTCTATCGGAGCTCTATCTGCTCTCGGCGGCGTTGAAACGCTGGCAGGACGAAGGCCGGCAGCGGGAGGATTTCCCGCTGCTCGAATGGTGCATGGCCAGCGGGTTCAGGACGATCGAGAATCGCTTCGCCGAAATTCTGGCCAACCTGCCGAACCGCTTCGTCGCGGCGATCCTGAAATTCGTCGTGCAGCCGTTCGGTGCGCGGGTCGTCGGGCCTTCCGATCGCGTCGTGCGCGAGTGCGCGCAGATCGTGCTGGAGCCGTCGGCCGCGCGCGATCGTCTGACGCCTGATCTGTCGCATGTCGACGACGACGGCCCGCGGGCGCGGTTGGAGAAAGCCTTCCTCCTGGTGACATCGGCTGATGACGCGCACCGGAAAATGCGGGCCGCGCATCTGCGCGACCTGAACGAGGCGCTCGAGCGCGGCGTGATCACGCAAGGCGAGGCCGATCAGCTCGCCGCCGCGCATGAGGCGGTGGCGAAAGTCGTCGAGGTCGACGATTTCGCGCCCGAGGCGCTGTCGCCGATTTACAGGAAGGGCGCCGACGTGCACCAGTTCTTCCAGGAGCTGGGTGAGCAGAGGGCGGCGAGCTGATGGCGCGGCCTGTCTTCATCATCGACGGCAGCCGGACGCCGTTCCTGAAGGCGCGCACCGGGCCCGGGCCGTTCACGCCGGTCGATCTCGCCGTGCAATGCGGCAGGCCGCTGCTCGCGCGCCAGCCGTTTCCGGCAGATCGCTTCGATCAGGTCATTCTCGGCTGCGTCAATGTCATTGCCGACGAGATGAACCCGGCGCGGGTCGCCGCACTTAGGCTCGGCATGGGCGAGGACATGGTCGCCTTCACCGTGCAGATCAATTGCGGCTCGGGCATGCAATCGATCGATACCGCATATCGCTACATCCGCGAAGGCAACGCCAACCTCATCCTGGCCGGCGGTACCGAGGCCCTGAGCTATGCGCCGCTGGTCTGGCCGAACCAGGGCGTGCGCTGGTTTGCGGGGCTCGCCACCGCCAGGAGCCTCGGTGCGAGGATCACGGCGGCGTTGAAGATCAAGCCGAGCTATCTGAAGCCGGTCATCGGCCTCGAGCGCGGCCTCACCGATCCCATCACCGAGCTCAACATGGGCCAGACCGCGGAGGTCGTCGGCCATCTCTTCGGCATCACCCGCGCGCAATCCGACGCCTATGCCGCCGAAAGCCATCGGCGGCTGGCGCGGGCGCAGAAAGACGGCTTTCTGAAAGGCGAGGTCGAGACGGCGTTCGCGCGCGACGGCAGCTTCTTTGATCACGACGACGGCGTGCGTCCGGATTCCACACCGGAGACGCTGGCGAAATTGCGCCCCGTGTTCGAACGGCCCTGGGGCCAGGTCACCGCCGGCAATTCCTCGCAGATCACCGACGGCGCGTCCTGGGTAATCCTCGCCTCCGAAGACGCCGTCGCGAGATATGGCCTGACGCCGAAAGCCGCGATCATCGACAGCCAATGGTCGGCGCTCGATCCCTCCATCATGGGGCTGGGGCCCGTGCTGTGTTCGACCGCGATCCTCAAGCGCAACGCGTTGACCTTGCAGGAGGTCGACACCTGGGAGCTGAACGAAGCCTTTGCGACCCAGGTGCTCGGCTGCCTCGCCGCCTGGAACGACGACAAATTCTGCCGCGAGATTTTGCAGCTCGACGGCGCCGCCGGCGAGCTCGACCGCGCCAGGCTCAATGTCGACGGCGGCGCCATCAGCCTCGGCCATCCCGTCGGCACCTCGGGCAACCGCATCGTGCTGCATCTGGTCAACGCCATGAAGCGGCTCGGCACCCGGCGCGGCATCGCCACCGAATGCATCGGCGGCGGGCTCGGCGGCGCGATGCTGATTGAGACGGTGTGACCATGCACTCGAAGATCATGGACGTGCTCGAAGGCCGCGTGCTGACGCTCGGGCCTGCACCCGCCGCCGGCCCGTACCGGCATTTCAAGCTCACCCGCGATGCCGACGGCATCGCCTGGCTCCTGTTCGACCGCGAGGGCGCGAGCGCGAACACGCTCTCCGCCGATGTCATGGAGGAGTTTGACCAGGTGCTCGCCGCGCTGGAAACCGAGCGCCCCGCGGGCCTCGTCATCCGCTCGGCGAAGCCATCCGGCTTCATTGCAGGCGCCGACGTCAACGAATTCCGTGGCGCCAGCGATGCCGCTGTGGTGGAAACCGCCATCAGCCGCGCGCATGCGGTGATCGATCGGCTGGAGGCGCTACGGGTGCCGAGCGTTGCGGTGATCCACGGCTTCTGCCTCGGCGGCGGGCTCGAAGTTGCGCTTGCCTGCCGGTCGCGCATCGCGATCGACAATGCGCGCTTCGGCTTTCCCGAGGTGATGCTCGGCCTGCATCCGGGCCTCGGCGGCACCGCGCGCTTCACGCGCCTCGTCAATCCGATGCAGGCGATGACGCTGATGCTGACTGGCCGCACCATCGATGCGCGGCGCGCGAAAGCGTTGGGCCTTGTCGATGCGGTGACGCAGGAGCGCCATGTCGCCGGCGCGGCGCGCGATGCCGTATTCGGCCGCCTGAAGCAGGCGCGGCCGGGCGCCTTGGTCACGGTGCTCAACTCTGCGCCGGCGCGGCGCCTGCTCGCCGCCCGCATGCGCAAGGAAGCGGCGAAGGCGGCTTCGCCGGCCCATTACCCCGCGCCTTACGGCCTGATCGACCTCTGGGAGAAGCATGGCGGCGACAAGGCCGCGATGCTTTCGGCGGAGAAGCGCTCATTCGCCGATCTGATGGTGACGCCGGCCGCGCAGAACCTGATCCGCGTCTTCTTCCTGCGCGAGCAGATGAAGAAGCAGGCCGGTCGCGGCAACAAGGTCCGCCATATCCATGTCATCGGCGCTGGCGCCATGGGCGGCGACATCGCCGCCTGGTGCGCCCATCAGGGACTGCGCGTTTCCCTCGCCGATATGAAGGCGGAGCCGATCGCGTCTGCAGTCAGGCGGGCCGCCGAGCTGTTTGGAAAGATCATCCGCAAGCCCATTGATGTGCGCGACGCGCTGGATCGCCTGATCCCCGACATGGACGGCGAGGGCGTGCGCAACGCCGATCTCGTCATCGAAGCGGTGCCGGAGAGGCTCGAGCTGAAGCAGAAGGTCTATGCCGGCCTCGAGCCGCGCATGAAGCCCGGCGCGATCCTGGCGACCAACACATCGAGCATTCCGCTGGAGGATCTGCGTGCCGGCCTGCAAAAGCCCGACCGCCTGCTCGGCCTGCACTTCTTCAATCCGGTGTCGCGCCTGCAACTGGTCGAGGTGGTGAGCCATGACGGCACCGATGGCGCGCTCCTGAAGGAAGCGCTGGCCTTTGTCGGCGCCATCGACCGCCTGCCGCTACAGGTGAAAAGCTCGCCCGGCTTTCTCGTCAACCGCGCGCTGACGCCCTACATGCTCGAGGCCATGCTGATGCTGGACGAAGGCATCGACAAGCTCACCATCGACGCGGCGGCCGAAAAGTTCGGCATGCCGATGGGTCCGATCGAGCTCGCCGACCAGGTCGGCCTCGATATCTGCCTCGATGTCGGCGACATGTTGCGCGCGAAATTCGGCGGCGCGCTTCCCGACCCGCCGTCCTGGCTGCGCGAGAAGGTCGTCAAGGGTGAGCTCGGCAAGAAGAGCGGCAAGGGCTTTTACGACTGGCGCGACGGCAAGGCCGACAAGTCCCGCGTGGCGCCTGCGCCGCCGCCGACCGACGAGATGATCGATCGGCTGATCCTGCCGATCTCGAATGTCTGCGTCGCAGCCTTGCGCGAAGGAATTGTTGATAATTCCGACATGGTCGACGGCGCCATGATATTTGGCACGGGCTATGCACCATTCCGCGGCGGCCCGCTGAACTATGCGCGCACGCGCGGTATCGAGAGCACGGTCTCGACATTGCGCGCGCTTGCGCAGAAATTCGGCGGCAGATTCGCGCCCGACGCGGGCTGGGAGACCTTCAAATGACCGATACCAAAGCGCAGGCGCCGCTGGATACAACAGGCGAGCCCGGCGGCGATCTCTGCATCCGCACGCTGGCGATGCCGGCCGACACCAATGCCAATGGCGATATTTTCGGCGGCTGGCTGCTCAGCCAGATGGATGTCGGCGGCGGCGTGTTTGCGTCCAAGGTCGCGAAATCCCGCACCGTGACGGTTGCGATCGAGGCGATGACGTTCAGGAAGCCGGTCTATGTCGGCGATCTCGTTTCGGTGCACGCGACATTGGTGCGGCTCGGGCGCAGCTCCATCACCGTGCATCTCGAAGCCTGGGTGCTCCGCCGCAAGGAGAGTCGTTCGATCCTGGCGACCGAAGGCAATTTCACCTACGTCTCGATCGACGAGCATGGTCGCCCGCAGGCTGTGCAGCGCAGCGACGGATCGAGTGCGACTTAAGTCGTGCATGATCGCTTCGAAAAACTGCTACACACTTTCCGGATCGTGCGCGAAGGTGTCGTCGTGATGGCAGGCGCGTGACTCTTTGACGAATGTGACGACGTGAAAATGCCGCAGCCGCCCGTCATTGTACGGGGAACGAAGCCGCCTCGAATCTGTTATAGGGGCCGTGGGGACTAGAGAGCGGGTGGATATGTCCGATCGCTACATTATCGAGATCGGATCGCAGCAGGCGGGCATCGTCGTGCGCGGTCCGGAAGGTTATCGTTTCTTCGCAGCATCCCAGATCTTCTTCCAGCTCGAAGGCCGCGTGTTTCGCAATGTGCGGGACGCGGAGCGTGCTGCGGCGCGGTTGATCGAGGCGGCGTGAAGCGGTTGTGTGCGGCTTGTTGCAGAGCACACCGGCGTTAACGATTTCAGCGCCGTCGTTGCGGGTTCGCCCGTTCGAGGCGCCCGGAATGACGGAAGCAGATTGACCTCGCTCTCGAACCGCCGCTAACCTTGGCATGTTCATTCGCGCCAAGGCAATGCCGTGACCGGGCTCACTCACCGCCAATCCGAAATCCTCAATCTCGCCCGCGCCTCCGGCCGGGTGATGGTGGAAGACCTGGCTCGCCGCTTCGACGTGTCGGCGCAGACCATCCGCAAGGACCTCAACGATCTCTGCGAGCAGCGCTCGCTCACCCGCATCCATGGCGGCGCGATCATCGCCTCCGGCGTGGAAAACCTCGCCTATGAGGCCCGCCGCTTCGTCGCCGCCGACGAGAAGAAGGCGATCGGGGCTGCCGCGGCCGAGCTCATTCCGAATGGCTGCTCGCTCTTCATCAATATCGGCACCACCACCGAGGAGGTCGCCAGCGCGCTGACCTCGCATGAGGACCTGCTCGTCATCACCAACAATCTCAATGTCGCGATGCTGCTCTACCGCCATCCGCGCATCGAGGTGATCGTGGCGGGTGGCGCGGTGCGGCGTGCCGACGGCGCCGTGGTCGGCTCGACCGCGACGCAGCTGATCGGCCAGTTCAAGGTCGATTACGCCATCATCGGTGCGTCCGCGATCGATGAAGAGGGCGCCTTGCTCGACTTTGATTACCGCGAGGTGCAGGTGGCGCAAGCCATCATCGCCAACGCCCGCAGCGTCATCCTGGTCGCCGATTCCACCAAATTCACCCGCAGCGCCCCGGTCCGCATCGCGCATATGAGCCAGATCCAGACCTTCGTCACCGACCAGCCGCTGCCCGCGGGCCTGCACAACATCTGCCACTCCCGCGGCATCCAGGTGATCGAGGCCACGGCGAAGCCGCCCGCCGAGACCGACGAGGCGAGTGGCGAGGCGGCGGCTGACGCCGTCACGCTGCGGCGCGCGTGAGGGCGTCGACTGCTTGAAGTCGGCGGCGCGCTCCGAACCATCCCCGTCACCCTGAGGTGCCCGCGGACCGCGGGCCTCGAAGGGCGACGGCCCGGCTGCCGGCAGCGGGGCCGATTCATGCTTCGAGGCTCGCTTGCGCGAGCACCTCAGCATGACGGGGTGAGAGTGGCGGCCTTCCTAGGCTGCCCCCTCGGGATAAGGCTTGCGTCCCAGACTTTCGTCTTATCCCCGCTCACTTTCGCATTGCAGCATTTTCGTTTTCGGTTGCTTTCGTTTCTGTTGTGATTTACTGGAAATCGAAAGTGAAATCGCCAGCGGAACGGCGAGCGCCGGGGGAAGCGTCTTTGGATCGAATTTTTGACCTCGCAATCATTGGCGGCGGGATCAATGGCTGCGGTATCGCCCGCGATGCGGCCGGGCGCGGCAACACGGTATTCCTCTGCGAGATGAACGATCTGGCGAGCGGGACGTCGTCCTGGTCGACCAAGCTCGTGCATGGCGGGCTGCGCTATCTCGAATATTACGAGTTTCGGCTGGTGCGCGAGGCGCTGATCGAGCGCGAGATCCTCTGGCAGATCGCGCCCCACATCATCCGCCCGCTGCGCTTCGTGCTGCCGCACCACGCCGGTCTGCGTCCGGCCTGGCTGCTCAGGCTCGGCCTGTTCCTGTATGACCATATCGGCGGCCGGGTGCTGCTGCCGCCGACCCGCTCGGTCGATCTCGCCAGCGACGCCGTCGGACGTCCGCTGATCTCGGGGCGCTACAGCAAAGGCTTCGAATATTCCGACTGCTTCGTCGACGATGCGCGCCTGGTCGTGCTATCGGCCCGCGATGCCGCCGACCGCGGCGCCGACATCCGCACCCGCACCCGCGCGGTCGACATCCGCCAGCACGACGGCATCTGGCAGGTCACGGTGGAAAACACGCTCTCCGGCGTGCGCGACACCATCCGCGCCCGCGTGCTGGTGAATGCCGGCGGCCCCTGGGTCGAGGACGTGCTCGCCCACGGCGCCGGCGTGAACGCCAAGGCAAAAGTGCGCCTGGTGCAGGGCTCGCATATCGTCGTGAAGAAGCTCTACGAGCACGACCGCGCCTACATCTTCCAGAACGCCGACGGCCGCATCGTTTTCACTATTCCCTATCAGGATGATTTCACGCTGATCGGCACCACCGATCGCGACTATGATGGTGACCCGGCCAAGGTGAAAGCCACACAGGAAGAGATCAAATATCTCTGCGATGCGGTGAGCGAGTACCTCGCAAAGCCGGTGAGGCCGGATGACGTGGTGTGGACCTATGCCGGCGTTCGTCCGCTCTACGACGACGGCGCCAGCGAGGCCAAGGCCGCGACCCGCGACTATGTGTTCGAGCTCGACACGCCCGGCGGCGCGCCGCTGCTCTCGATCTATGGCGGCAAGATCACGACCTACCGGCGCCTCGCGGAAGAGGCGCTGGAGCGGCTCGATGCCTACCTGCGCAGCTCCAAGTCGCGCGAGGGATGGACGGCGAAATCGCCGCTGCCCGGCGGCGACATGGACGTCTCCGCCGTGCCGGCATTGACGGCCGAGCTCATCCGCAACTATCCCTTCATCACCCAGGAGCATGCGGCGCGCCTGGCCCATGCCTATGGCACGCGGGCGTCGCGAGTGCTGGGTGGTGCAAAGTCGGCTGCCGATCTCGGGATATGCTTCGGCGCCACGCTGACGGAGAGCGAGGTCAAATATCTGATGGCGTCGGAATGGGCGGTGACATCGGAGGATATCGTGTGGCGCCGCTCCAAGCTCGGCCTGCGCATGACGGCGGCCGAGATCAAGGCGCTGGACGACTGGATTTCAGCCTATGGCGCGCGCCGGGAAACGTCCCTGCTGGAAGCAGGAGGCCGCTCATGAGCGTGACGCTCGAGCATGTGACCCGGGTGGTCGACGGCATGGAAACCATCCGCGATGTGTCGCTGACCTTGCAGAGCGGCACGCTCGCCGTGCTGCTCGGGCCGACGCTGTCGGGCAAGACCTCGATCATGCGGCTGCTCGCCGGCCTCGACAGGCCGAGCTCGGGCCGCGTGCTGGTCGACGGCAAGGACGTCACCGGCATCGACGTGCGCCAGCGCTCGGTCGCGATGGTCTACCAGCAGTTCATCAACTATCCCTCGCTGACCGTTTACGAGAACATCGCCTCGCCGCTGCGCGTGCAGGGCAAGCCGCGCGAGGAGATCGAGACGCGCGTTGCGGAGGCCGCGCGGCTGTTGCGGCTCGAGCCGTTCCTCAAGCGCACGCCGCTGCAGCTCTCCGGCGGCCAGCAGCAGCGCACCGCGATCGCACGCGCGCTGGTGAAGGGCGCCGATCTCGTGCTGCTCGACGAGCCGCTCGCCAATCTCGACTACAAGCTGCGCGAGGAGCTGCGCGCCGAGCTGCCGCGCATCTTCGAGGCGTCGGGCGCGATCTTCGTCTATGCGACCACCGAGCCGTCGGAAGCGCTTCTGCTGGGCGGCCGCACCATCTGCATGTGGGAAGGCAAGGCGCTGCAGAACGGCGACACCTCCAAGGTCTATCGCCATCCCGAGACGCTGCGCGTGGCGCAGGTGTTTTCCGATCCGCCGCTCAACCTGGTCGGCATCGAGAAGAGAGGCGGCTCGGTGCGCTATTCCGGCGGCGTCGAAGCGCCGGCAACGGGGCTCTATGAGAAGATCGCGGATGGCGCCTATCGCGTCGGCTTCCGTGCCCATCAATTGGAGATCGGCAAGGGCGTTCCCGGCCGTCACGCATTTCCTGCGACCGTCGCGGTCACCGAGATCACCGGATCTGAAAGCTTCGTGCATCTGAAGCGCGATTCCGTGAACTGGGTCGCGGTGCTGCATGGCGTGCACGAGTTCGAGCCGGGCCAGGCGCTCGATGCCGTGCTCGATCCCGACAATATCTTCGTGTTCGATGCGGCCGATCGCCTCGTCGCGTCCCCTGGTTCGGCGTGAGGGAGATGCAGCATGGCTCGCATTGACCTCGTCGATCTCGCCCATTCCTACGGCGGCAACTCCGCCGATGAATCGACGTATGCGCTGAAGCCGATCTCGATGACCTGGCGGCAGGGCGGCGCCTATGCGCTGCTTGGTCCGTCGGGCTGCGGCAAGACGACGCTTCTCAACCTGATCTCCGGCATCATCGCGCCCTCGCGCGGCAAAATCCTGTTCGACGGCCAGGATGTCACGCCGCTGTCGACCCAGAAGCGCAACATCGCGCAGGTGTTCCAGTTCCCCGTGATCTACGACACCATGACGGTGGGGCAGAACCTGGCATTCCCGTTGAAGAACCGCGGCGTCGCCAGGCGCGACATCGATGCGCGGGTCAAGGAGATCGCGCATCTGCTCGACCTCACGCCCGATCTCAATCGCAAGGCGACGCGGCTCACGGCCGACGCCAAGCAGAAGATCTCGCTCGGCCGCGGCCTCGTCCGCTCCGATGTCGCAGCCGTCCTGTTCGACGAGCCGCTGACGGTGATCGATCCGGAGCTGAAATGGCAGCTGCGCTCGAAACTGAAAGCGCTGCACCGCGAGCTCGACCTCACCATGATCTACGTGACCCACGACCAGACCGAGGCCCTGACCTTCGCCGACACCGTGGTGGTCATGCATGACGGGCGGGTGGTGCAGAGCGGCACGCCGGCGGAATTGTTCGAAAAGCCCGCGCATACCTTCGTCGGCTATTTCATCGGCTCGCCCGGCATGAACATCATGCCGGCCGAGGTGAAGGGCCGCGAGG
>Ga0209062_1001003_pt1 | contig 59644 bp, 52 predicted proteins | sample Coa_R2_2_FD_187158 | JGI IMG/M metagenome (GOLD analysis project Ga0209062, IMG submission 187158) | Surface soil microbial communities from Centralia Pennsylvania, which are recovering from an underground coalmine fire - Coalmine... | ecosystem: Environmental > Terrestrial > Soil > Unclassified... | reverse complement strand
CACGAGAACTGGCTGGAGGCCACCCGCTATCTCAACATGGAGCATCTGAAGGAGCACAAGAAACTCGCCCTACGGGCCTTGGCCGCCTGATGCGGCGGGCGGGCATGGGCGCCGCGGCGCTACACGGCGCTCCGCGACGACCATGCCCAACATCACCCGCTATGACCGTTTTGCTGAACTTGACGCACACAACTGCGAGAGCCCGGGCCGAGGTCGCCGAAAGCGAGCAGAGCCGACAAGGCCTCCTGCAGATCGCCGAGACCTGGGAGCGGATGGCACGCTACGAAGAGCAGACCAATCCGCAACGTCATCTCTGGCAGAAGAGTTAGAGGGCCATCGTCTCCGGGAGGCAGGGCACGACGAGGACCGCATGCCCCCTTCCGGCCCTTCGGGCCACCTTCCCCCGCAGACGCGGGAAGGCTGGGTTCGTATGCGCCATTCGGCGCATAGGAAGATGATCTTCGCTACTCGATCTTCAGCGGCGGCAGGGGCGGAACGCTCCTGCCGCGCGGATCGACGCCGGTGTCGCGCTGCCGGTCGAGCCAGCGCCGGGCCTCGTGCAACTCGGCAAACACCCGAATCGGCCGGACCAGATGGCCGCGCTCGGAGAAGGTGCGCGCCTGCTGGGCCAGCAGCCCGGGGCCGACGACGATGGCGATCGGGCCCACCACGCTATCGACCTCGCGCTCCCGGACGACCGCCGCGAAGGCGCCGACCTGCTCGGGCTCGAAGCGGGTCGTCATTCCCTTCACATCGATCATCTTGGCATAGGGCCGCGCGCCTTCGCGATCGATCGCTTCCAGGAAATTGCGCATGTGTTCCGGCGTCATCTCGCCCTTGGCCACGGCAACCACCAAGCGGGCTCCGTGCGAGATGGTCCATTCGATGGGCATGACGGCACCATAGCACCGTGTCGCCGGCGGCACGACGTGCACCACGCGCACGCTACTGCACCCACCGCGCGTGTTTCAGACCAAGCGGCCCAGCAGGGCGGTCAGGCGGCCGCACTCATCGTCCGTGCCGACGGTGATGCGCAGGAAATCCTCGATCCGCGGCTTCCGGAAATGGCGCACCAGGACGCGGTGCTCGCGCAGCTTGGCCGCGAGCGCAGCGCCGCGGTGGCGGGGATGGCGCGCGAAGACGAAGTTCGCCAGCGACGGCAGGACCTCGAAGCCGAGCGCCCCCAGATCGCGGGCAAGCGCCTCGCGGCTCGCCATGATGCGCCCGCGCGTCTCCTCGAACCACGCTTCGTCCTCGAGCGCGGCGGCTGCGCCGGCCAGCGCGAGGCAGTCGAGCGGATAGGAGTTGAAGCTGTCCTTCACCCGCTCCAGCGCCTCGATCAGCGGCCGCTGGCCGATGGCGAAGCCGACCCGCAGGCCCGCCAAGGCGCGCGACTTGGAGAGGGTCTGGACGACCAGCAGGTTGTCGTGGCGCGTGACCAGCGGCACGGCGCTCTCGGCGCCGAAGTCGACATAGGCCTCGTCGATCACCACCAGCTTGTCCGGATGCTCGGCCGCCAGCGCCGCGATGGCGTCGCGGGGCAGAGCCATGCCGGTGGGCGCGTTCGGATTGGGAAGCAGGATGGCGCTGGCCGGCCGCCGGTAGCCGGCAAGCTGCACTTTCATTGCCCCATCGAGCGGCACCTCCTCGTACCGGATGCCGTACAGGCCGCAATAGACCGGGTAGAAGCTGTAGGTGATGTCAGGGAACAGCAACGGCGCTTCGTGCTTCAGCAGCGCCTGGAAGGTGTGCGCCAGCACCTCGTCCGATCCGTTGCCGACGAACACCTCGTCAGGCGCCACGCCATGGCGCGCTGCGATCGTCGCGCGCAGTGCCGACGCACCCGGATCGGGGTAGAGCCGCAACCGTTCGGTCGCCGCTGCGATCGCCGCCAGCGCCCGCGGCGAGGGCCCGTAGGGGTTCTCGTTGGTGTTGAGCTTGATGAGGCCGTCCACCTTCGGCTGCTCGCCCGGCACGTAGGGCGACAGCGTGTGGACGACCGGACTCCAGAAGCGGCTCATGATCGGAGGACAGTAGGCGATGCCGTGACTTGGAGAAAGTTGCCCGCGGCGCGCGTTACTCCCGCACCGTTGCTTCTTCCACACGCAGGACGTTCGACGACGATCCGGAGAAGGTCCGTCTTTCCAGGCAAGACAGGGCCGCTCGCAACTGGATGGCGCGCTCAAGGCAGTCGATCGCCACGGCGAGGTTCTGCCATGACCGCCGGATACGCGAGCGGGACTGCAAGATCAGGTCGTTGTTGCCTTGGAGAAGAAGCATGACCTGTCTACGAGTTGAATCGTGTCCGCTTCGAGGCGGCCGCATCACGGTCCTGCAGCACGCACGCTCTAGCGGGCCCCTCCGGGCCTGGCCATCAAAGCTGGCGGGGCCGCGGCTTGGGGGGCAGGAACTCGGGCAGCAGGATTTGGAAGCAGGCTCCGCCGCCGCCGCGATTCCACGCCGTGATCTCGCCGCCCATCTCCTCGACCAGGCGGCGGCAGATGCGCAGGCCGAGCCCCGTCCCCTTGCCCTTCGGCTTGGTGGTCACGAAGCTGTGGAACAGCTTCTCCATCACGTCGGGCGGGATGCCGGGCCCGGAATCGAGCACGGCAATGCGTACGAAGCGGCGGTCGTCGATCCGTGCCGTGCCGGTTTCGAGCTCGATCGTGCGCGCCCCGGCATCGCGGGCATTGTTGATCAGGTTGACCAGGATCTGCTGCAGCCTGAAGGGATCGACCTGAACCGGGGGAAGGCCGTCCGCCGCACGGTGAGCCAGCGTCACGCCGGCCTGGCTCAGCCCGTAGTCCATCAGGGCGCAGGCGTTCCGCACCGCCTCGTTGGCATCGAACGCCTGGATTTCCGGATTGACCGTGCCGCGCACGAACGAGCGCAGGTCACCGATGATGCGGCTCGCCTGCTCGACCTGCTGGCTCGCGAGGCCAAGCCGCTCGAGCACGTAGGGAACATCGGGAGCACCTCCCGAGAGGGGCTGCCGCAACTCGTCCATCGCCGCCTCGCAGGCGAACGAGATCGCGGTCACCGGCTGGCTGATCTCGTGCGCCATGGTGCTCGCCATCTCGCCGACTGTCGCGAACCGCTCGAGATCGTGCAGCGCCTGCTCGGCTTCGCGCCGCCGCGTCTCGTCGACTCCCAGCAGCACGACATGGCGCACCTCGCCGGTGTCGTCCGTCACCGGCGTGAGGGTCACCGACATCAGCCGCTCTTGTCCCTTGCGATCGGTGAACTTGGCGGCGAACTGCGCCTGAGCCTGCACTCTCGCCGGCTGTCGCGGCCGCAGCCATTCGGGCAGCTTCGTGCCGACCGCCTGCTCGGCATCGAGGCCGGTGGCGTCGGCGAACTCGCGATTGGCCATCTCTATCGTGAAATCGCCGTCGGTCAGCACGATCAGCGCGCCGCCCGCCTCGACGATCGAGGTGAGACGCGCCATGTGCGCCTCCAGCCGCCGCTCCAGCCCGACCCGGTCCTCGACGTCGCGGATCACGCCGGTGCTGATCAGGCGTCCGGATTCGTCGAACCGGCGGCGGGCGCGGACCTCGACCGAACGCGGGACGCCGCCCGGTCCCAGCATCTTGAACCGCGTGAAGGTCTCGACGTCGGTCTCCCGGTACGGCCGCTGCGTCGTCTGGCGCACCTCGTCCTGCGACTCGGGCGCGATGTACTGGAGGAAGTGCGTGCCGACCATCGAGTCCGGCTCGCGGCCCAGCACCCAGCGCGCGGCGGCGCTGACGAAGGTGAAGCGGCCGGTCGCGATGTCGAGGCGATAGGCGACGTCGCCCAGCGACGAGACCAGGGATTCGTAGTCGGCGCGCGCCTGCTCCAGCTCGGAAACGTCGCGCAGCACGCCGACCTGCGCCACCCGCTCGGTCGGGGTGCGCGGCTTGCTCCAGCGCAGCTCGACCGGCCGGGGCTCGCCCTCGATGGTGCGGATGCGGCAGCGGGCGGAAGGACCAGCCAGCCCGTCCACGATCGCGGCGTCTTCCGGCATGATCCAGTCGTGCAGCCGCGTGCCGAGGATGGCGGCGCTGGGTGCGCCCAGCAGCTCCACGCCGGGCGGGCTGACGTAGGAGAAGCGCCCGTCCTCGTCGAGCGCGAACACCGTGTCGGACAGCGATTCGACCAGCGCCTGGTAGCGGGCCTTCGCCGTCTCCGCCTCGCGGCGCGCCACTTCGAGGCTGAGCTCCTGGCGCTTGAGATTGGTCACGTCGACGCGCACCCCGATCGTCAGGCCGCTCGCGGTCTGCGTCTCCGTCCAGTCGTACCAGCGCCCATCGAGCGCCTGCCGCGCGCGGTTGGGCATGCGCGTTCGGAAGCGCTCGATCCACTGGTCGAGCGGCTGCGGGCCGAACCCGGCCGCTTCGAGCCGCTGCGCCGAACGCGCCGCCAGTTGGGGATACGTCATGCCGAGCACATCCGGGTCGCGCAGCACCGGGGAGGCAGCGCGCGCCGCCGAGTTGAAGGCTGTCAGGCGTTCCTCGGCGTCATAGACCACGACGCCGGCCGGCAACGCCTCGATGATCTCCTGCAGCTGGTTGCGCCGGGCCACGGCTTCGTCGGCCAGGCGCTCGGCGCGGCGCCAGTGCGAATGGTGGGCGAGCGAACTGCGGGCAAGCAACAGGATCATCACCGCGCCGGCGCCGGCGAAACCCAGCGTGCAGGCCGTCAGCACGAGCAGCGCGGTCGAATAGTCCTCGACCAGCCGGTCGATCAGCCGGTCGCTCTCGGCGACGCTCGCGCCGCCGAGACCACGGATCTCCTCGGTCAGCTCCAGCAGCTCGGCCATGACCGCGTCCGGCGGCTGGTTCGCGGAGGTCGCGAACCGCTCGATCACCGCCCCGACTCGCGCCTCGAATGCCGGCAGGTCGCGGCAGGCGACGGCGAGACGGCTCTGCGCCGGAATCGCCGCAGAGCGGCAGACATCGGTCAGCGCCGCCAGCATCGCATGCCAATGCGCGATCGCCTGGCCCTCCTGACCGACCGCTCGGCGCGACAGCAGGGTGCGCATCAGCAGCCGGTTGGCCTGGTCCAGCCGAAGGACCTTGTCGGTGAGCCCGCGCTGTGGCGCGAGGTCGGACCGGTGCACCGAGGCGGCGATCTCGCCGAACGCGATCGCGGTACAGGCTACGCCGATCAGCACGCAGATGGCGGCCCAGCGCATGCCTCCCAGCCCGGTGAGCAGCCTCAGCTGCGGCAGGGCCATCCGCCGATAAGCGGCGACCCGCCGCGGGAGCGACCGGAGGCGCCTGACGAGCAGGCTTTCGCTCATCGCGGAACTCACAGCGACAGGAGGTGGGCCTGGGCGCCGAGCCACCTCAGCCACGCTTGCCGCCCCATCCGGTGGACAGCCAGCCGCCCGCCGAAGGAGTCGGCCTGGCCGCCGCGCCATCCCCGCGGGCGAGCCGTTCCACCGCCCGGCGCAGCGGCACCAGCGGGACGGGCTTGTTGAGGAAGACGTTGATGCGCACGTCGGCGAGGGTGCTTTCCGAGATTCCCTCGATGCGTCCCGACATCATGATGATGGCTGCGTCTTCCAAGGTCGCGCGCAGCTGGCGGGCCAGCTCGATGCCGTCCACGTCCGGAAGATTGTAGTCGAGGATCAGCACCCGCGGCTGGTACTCGCCGGCAACGGCCAGCGCCTCTGCAGCGGAGTAGCTGCCCAGCACCGAGAGCCCGCCGCGGCGTAGGAAGTCGGCCATCTGGTCGCAGATCGGCCGATGATCCTCGACGACCAGCACGTCGAGCGGCTTGCGGGAGCGATTGTGCATGGCTGCGTTACGAGACCGTTCGGCAGAACGTGCCGTCAGCGGCCTATCTCCTTGAAATACAGACACGAAAACAATCAGTGATAACGCAATAATGCCCTTGTAACAGGATTTGGGCGAGCGAAACTGAGACCAATTGTATGCATTGTAGCGGCACCGGGCCATCCTGCCTCGGCTGATCGCGACAGGTGGGCGCTCTAGTCGCCAGGATGGTGGTGATGGTGCATCGGCATGCCGTCGCGGTAGCCGCGCAGCTCGGCGTACCGCTCGACCTGCGCCGGCTGCAGCAGGTCCAGCGTCGCGAGATGATACTTGAGGTGGGCCGCGCGCAGCTTTCCCTCTGTCGCCCCGATCTCGGCTGCGGCCGCCGCAACCGACGTCGACGTCGCCTTGTGCGCGGCGAACAGCGCGTCCAGCGCCGCCTCCTGGCCGATCAGCCGCTCGCCGATCGGGATCGTCTCGGCCTTCATCGCCTCGAACTGGTGGCGCACGGCCGCGCGCTGCTCGGCGCTCAAGCCGAGCTGGTCCGCCAGGTCGAGGACGTGACTCGGGCCGGGGTAGCCGTTCAGCTCTGCCGGCAGCGCCAGGCCCATGCCCCGGCCCGCCCTCAAGTCGGCGATCTGCTGATCCGACAGCGCCTTGACCGGACGGCTCTGCAGTCCCGCGTAAGGCGATTGCGCAAGGGCCGGAGGAACGGCCACTGCAGCCGCGACCGCCAGAGACATGAGACACCTGTGCATGGAGACTCTCCCTCTCAAAACCATGTCCGCAGGCCGAGCGTGAAGCGGACTTCGTCGGTCGCATGGCCCGACGCGCGGGCGAAGCCGGCCGTGCCGCCGACCTTGCCCGCATAGGTCACGCCGACATAGGGCGCGACCTTGCGCGTGATCTCGTAGCGCAGGCGCAGGCCGGCATCGATGTCCGCCAGCCCGCTGCCGACGTCCCGCGCCGGATCGTCCTTGGTGTAGAAGTTCATCTCGACCTGGGGCTGCAAGACCAGCTTCTGCGTCAGCAGCAGGTCATAGCTGCCCTCGAGCTTCGCCGCGAGATGGCCGTCGCCGCTGACGTAAGCCGTTGCGGCGACGTGGAAGAACAGCGGCGCCAGTCCCTCGATGCCGATCGCGCCCCAGCCGCGGCCCGGTGCCGAATCGCCGTCGTAACGGCCGCCCACCATGGCATTGAGATAGGGGCTGATCGGCCGGGCGTAGAGCAGCTCGTGCTGGCCGTCGTCGACGCGGCTGTCGGCCAGCCTGCCCTCGCTGCGCAGCCACAGCCGGTGCTCGTCGGTGCCGAGCCAGGCCTCGCCGCTCCAGCGGAAGCTGCTGGTCATGCCGAACCGGCCTTCGAGCTGGTTCAGCATCAGATGATAGAAGACGTGGTCATCCATGACCGGCGGGCCGAACGGCGCGGCGTCGTTCGTCTGAGCGGCGACGCCGTTGGCGAGCCCGACCATAAGAAGCCAGGCGAGGAAGAGCGCTTTCACGACACCAGCACCGTGCGGAACATGCCCATCTCCATGTGATGGAGCAGGTGGCAGTGGAACGCCCAATGGCCGGGCTGGTCGGCGGTGAAGACGAGGCCGAGCCGTTCGCCCGGCTTGACGTTGACCGTGTGCTTCAGCGGCAGCCGGTCTCCCTGCCCGTTCTCGAGCTCGAACAGGTAGCCATGCAGGTGGATCGGGTGCTCCATCATGGTGTCGTTGATCAGCACGAAGCGGATGCGCTCGCCGAGCCGCACGCGCACCGCCTGCGCCTCCGAGAATTTCATGCCGTTGAAGCCCCACACCCAGCGTTCCATGTTGCCGGTCAGGTGGAACTCGATCGCGCGCTGCGGCACGGTCGGCGCATGCGGTGCGATCGAGCGCAGGTCGCGATAGGTCAGGACGCGGCGGCCGTTGCCGTCTAGGCCGGTGCCCGGCTCGCCCAGGCGGTCCTTGGGCATCATCGCGACATTGTCGACGTTGGGCTTGCCGCTCAGCGACCGCGGATCGACGCCGTCGGCGTTGCTGGTCGGGATCTCCTTCGCCGGCGTGGCATGGCCCATCGCCGCGTGATCCATCCCGGCCATCGAGCCCCCCATCGGGCCCATCCCCGCATGGTCCATGCTGGGCATGTTGCCCATGCTGCCGCGGCCTTCATGCGACATGCCCATGTCGGCCATGGTGCGCAGCGGCGGCGGATCGAGGGGCGGGACGGCCGCCGTCATGCCGGGCTGGACGGCCAGCGTGCCGCGGGCGTAGCCGGTTCGGTCCTGGGCCTGGGCGAAAAGCGTGTAGGCGCCAGATCGAGGCCGCACGATCACGTCGTAGGTCTCGGCCACGCCGATGCGGAACTCCTCGACGACCACCGGCTCGACGTCCGATCCGTCGGCCGCGACGATGCGCAGCTCGAGGCCGGGGATACGTATGTCGAAGGTCGTCATCGACGAGCCGTTGATGAAGCGCAGCCGCACGCTCTCGCCCGGCGCAAACAGTGCCGTCCAGTTGGCGGCCGGCGGCTGGCCGTTCATCAGGAAGGTGTAGGTGGCGCCGGAGACGTCCTGGATGTCGGTCGGGCTCATCCGCATCCTGCCCCACATCATCCGATCGTCGACCGTGGCCGACAGGCCGGCGCGCTTGGCGTCGCCCGCGAAAGCGCCGAGCGTGCGGCGGTGCAGGTTGTAGTAGTCGCTCTGCTGCTTGAGGTTGGCGACGATGCTCATCGGCTCCTCGTCGGTCCAGTCCGTCAGCATCACGACGTAGTCGCGCTGGTAGGTGTAGGGCTCGCGGCCGCGCGGCTCGAGGATCAGCGGACCGCTGAGGCCGGTCTGCTCCTGCATGCCGCTGTGGCTGTGGTACCAGTAGGTGCCGGCCTGCTTGATCGGGAAACGATAGGTGAAGGTCTCGCCTGGCGCGATGCCGCGGAAGGTGAGGCCGGGCACGCCGTCCATGGCGTTCGACAGGTAGAGGCCGTGCCAGTGGATCGACGTGCTTTCGCTGAGAGTGTTGCGCACCTTGACGGTGACGGTGTCACCTTCGCGAAAGCGCAGCGTCGGCCCCGGCAGCGAGCCGTTCACCGCTGTGGCAATCCGCGGGCGGCCGGCGATGTTGACCGGCAGGGCGCCGATGGTGAGATCGACCACGGGCCCGGCCAGCACCGGCATCGCCGATGCGGATGATGACAGGATGCGGGCACCGACGCCGCCGGCGGCGAGGCCCTCGACGAAGCGGCGACGTGTGATCATCGGCCGCCTCCGTCCTGGTCGCGACGGAAAGCGTGCGCCGACGCGGACATGGCAAGCGCCAATGCCCATGCGCCGACGGGAAAACGTCGGAACAACATGATCGACTCCGTGTCTGAAAGGGGAACGGCGTGAGCGGTTTCAGACTCGGGGCGGCGGCGGATCCTGGTGAGGCGACAGGCCGGTCAGACCGCGACCGGCGGAAGCAGGAAAGCTATCGCCGTCATCCAGTCGTTCGAGGACGACGGCCGGCGGCAGCACAGCCATGGCCTGTGCCATGAAGGGACAGCAAAGACCGGCGGCATGCCGCGCACTGCCGTTCTCCGGGCAGGGTGGCGGTGAACCATCCGTGCAGTGATGCGAAACCGAAGCCTTGGCCCTTCCCGTCGTCGCCGCAGCCGCGATCGCGGGCGGGCAGACGAATGCCGCCAGCGCGATCAGCCAGAGCCACCGGGAGAGCCACATCGCCAAGCCGTCACCGGCGCCGGCTGTCGAGGACTTCCATCAGCTCCTCGATCTTGGTCAGGCGCTCGCGCTCGCTGCCGGCGTGGAAGGCGTGGGCGACGCAGTGCTGGAGATGGTCGTGCAGGATCTCCTGCTCGACCTTGTCGAGCGCGGCGCGGACGGCGCGCACCTGGGTGATCACGTCGATGCAGTAGCGGTCTTCCTCGACCATGCGTGCCACGCCGCGCACCTGGCCCTCGATGCGGCCGAGCCGGGCGAGCTGCGATTTCTTGAGCTTCTCGTCCATAGCTTGAACCATACCCCCGTAGGGTATAGATAGCAAGCCATGGATACGCGTACCGTCCCCTCTCCTTCCTCCGACACCGATCCCGGCATCGCCATCGACCCCGTCTGCGGCATGAAGGTGAACGCCGCCACGGCGAGGCACGTCAGCGCGCATGCGGGGCGCACCTATTACTTCTGCAATCCCAGGTGCCTGGCGAAATTCTCCGCCGAGCCCGACCGCTACCTGAAGCCAGCCGAGGTCGTCTCGCGGCCGACGCCCGCTGGGCCGTCCGGCACGATCTACACCTGCCCCATGCACCCGCAGGTGCGCCAACCCGGGCCGGGCAGCTGCCCGATCTGCGGCATGGCGCTCGAGCCCGAGGAGGTGACGCTCGACCAGGGCCCGAATGCCGAGCTGGCCGACTTCACGCGAAGGCTGTGGATCGGCGGCACGCTCACGGTGCCGGTCGTGGCGCTGGATATGGGCGGGCACGTCCTGCCGATCTCGCACGCCCTGTCGGCCTGGCTCCAGCTCGTCTTTGCCACGCCGGTCGTGCTGTGGGCCGGCTGGCCGTTCTTCATGCGCGGCGCGCAATCTGTCGCCCGAATGTCATTCAACATGTTCACCCTGATCGCGCTCGGCACCGGCACGGCGTTCCTCTACAGCCTCGTCGCCACGCCGCTCGGCCGGCCCGTGTATTTCGAATCGGCGGCGGTCATCATCGTGCTGGTGCTGCTGGGCCAGGTGCTCGAGCTGCGCGCCCGCGAGGCGACCTCGGGCGCCGTGCGCAGCCTGCTGGGCCTCGCGCCGCGCACGGCACTGCGCATCGGCAAGGACGGCGACGAAGAGGTGGCGATCGACGCCATCGCCGTCGGCGATCGCTTGCGCGTGCGGCCGGGCGAGAAGGTGCCGGTCGACGGCATCGTCAGCGAGGGCAACGGGGAGGTCGACGAATCGAGCATCACCGGCGAGGCCATGCCGGTCGCCAAGGAGTCCGGCGCGAAGGTGATCGGCGGCACGGTCAACCGCAGCGGCGCGTTCGTCATGACCGCCGACAAGGTCGGCGCCGACACCGTGCTGGCGCGCATCGTCAAGCTGGTGTCCGAGGCGCAGCGCAGCCGCGCGCCGATCCAGCGGCTCGCCGATACCGTGTCGGGCTGGTTCGTGCCGGCGGTGCTGCTGGCGGCCGTGATCGCCGCGGTCGGCTGGACCCTGTGGGGCCCGCCGCCGGTGTTCGAGAATGCCCTGATGGCGGCGGTGGCGGTGCTGATCATCGCCTGCCCGTGCGCGCTCGGTCTCGCCACGCCGATGTCGATCATGGTGGGCGTCGGCCGCGGCGCCGCGGCCGGCGTGCTGATTCGCAATGCCGACGCGCTGGAGCGGCTGGAGAAGGTCGACACGCTGGTGATCGACAAGACCGGCACGCTGACCGAGGGCCGGCCCGAGATCACCGAAGTCACCGGCGGGCTCGAGACGCTGCGGCTCGCCGCCAGCCTCGAGCAGAACAGCGAGCATCCGATCGCCCGCGCGATCGTCGAGTTCACGCGCGAGCGGCGCATGGTGCCGGCGCCGGTGATGGAGTTTCGCAGTCATGCCGGACGCGGCGTGTCGGGCACGGTCGAAGGCAAGCGGCTTCTGTTGGGCACGGCGCGCTTCCTGAAGGAAAACGGCGTCGATCTCGGCATCTTCCAGCGTCCCGTCATGCTGGCGGTCGACGGCAAGCTCGCCGGCACCATCCGCTTCGAGGATCCCGTGAAGGAGAGCGCCGCGGCCGCGATCGCCGCCTTGCGCGCCGACGGCCTGCGCATCGTCATGCTGACCGGCGACAACCGGAAGACCGCCGAGGCCGTTGCCGGCGCGCTCGGGCTCGACGGCTTCCAGTCGGAGCTGCTGCCCGAGGACAAGGCGCGCACGGTGCAACAGCTCAAGAGCGAAGGGCGGGTCGTGGCGATGGCGGGCGACGGCATCAATGATGCGCCGGCGCTGGCCGCAGCCGACGTCGGCATCGCCATGGGCACCGGCACGGACATCGCCATCGAGAGCGCCGGCGTCACCTTGGTTAAGGGCGACCTCAGGGGCATCGTTCGGGCGCGGCATTTGTCGCACGGTACGATGAGGAACATTCGCCAGAATTTATTTTTCGCGTTCGCATACAACGCACTCGGCGTGCCGATTGCCGGCGGTGCGCTATATTCCCTTATGGGACTTACACTTAGCCCGATGATCGCCGCCGCCGCGATGGCGCTGTCGTCGGTCAGCGTGGTCGGGAACGCCCTCAGGCTGCGAAAGTTCCGACTCTAGTTTCTTAGGGCTGTCAGATGGGGCGTCGTAAAATCGCCGCCATGTCCACCACCGGCAAGTTCGATTACCTGGTCAACGTCTCCGAGGCCGCCTTCCAGAGCATGGTGATCGCCACCATCGAAAGCTTCCTGGTGCCGGGCCGGTGCGGCAAGTCAGGTCGATTGACACGACAACGAGAAACCTTCGGCCTGCTCTGGGGCTACGAGACCATGACGCCGAGCAAGGGCCGCTGCTTCAACGTCGAGGTGGCGATCGTCGACACCAATGCCGAACGCGGCCGCAGCTCGGTGATCCCGTCTCGCGGGCTGGAGACGGTCAACAAGGCGCTGCCGACCTACTGGCCGAATCTCAAGTTCCTCGGCGACTTCCATTCCCACCCCTGGACGGCGCGCGAGCCGTGGCCGTCGCGGCCGTTCCTGTCGGAGCACGACCGGCAATCGATCGAGGGCGACGCGGCCTACGCCGAGCTCGAGTTCCGGGTGGCGCTGCTGCTCAACGTGCAGAAGCTCGGCCGCAAGGGCTCGATGATGCCGGTGTTCACGCACGACAACACGCTGGAATTCCGGCTCAACGACCTGCGCATGAGCCTCGCGGCATGGGTCGCCTGCCCGGTCAAGAACGACGCGCGCGAGCCCGCGCTTTACGTGATCCCGCGCCCGCCGACCGTAACCAAGGCCAAGACCAAGTGGCGGCGCGAGCCGTGGCATTCCAAGTGCCGGCCGCTCAACGACAAGAAGGTCTGGCTGAACGCGCCGGTGCACCACTTCCTGACGTCGCTGGGCGATTAGTCCCGACGTTTAATCCTTCGGGCGCTCGACCAGCTTGTCGTCGTTGGAGACAGTGGCGGCGTTCTCCGCGCCCCACAGCTTGCGGGTGGCCTTGAAGCGGCTCAGCAGGAAGTCGCCCGACATCACCGGCGGATACTTGGCGTCGGCATCGCTGACGCCGAGGTCCCTCGGATCGACGGTGGTGCGGAAGTTGGGGTTGCAGAACAGCGGCATGGAATAGCGCGGCTTGTCCTGCAGATGGACGACGCGATGGATGGTCGCCTTGAAGCGGCCGTTGGTCCAACGCTTCATCAGCTCGCCGATGTTGATCACGTAGCTGCCGCGGATCGGCGGCACCGAGAAGTATTCGCCGTCCTTGCCCATCACCTCGAGGCCGCCGAGATTGTCCTGCCACAGGATGGTGACGATGCCGTGGTCGGTGTGTGGGCCCGAGGCCTGGTCGGAGATGTGCAGGCCGGCGGCGCCGAGATAGTGGTTGATCACCATGTCGGCGACCGGCTTGGTGAAGTGCCGGGTGAAAAAGTCCTCCGGCTTGCCGAAGTGCAACGCGAAGCCTTCGAGCAGCTTCATGCCGAGCTTGTACGTCTCGCCGTAATAGGTCTCGAGCGCCTCGCGGAAACCCGGCGGGTTCTGCGGCCACCGGTTGGGCGCGTAGAGCGGCGTGCCGGCCTTCACCTCGGGATCGTCCTCCGTCACCGGGAAGCCCAAGTCGAAGCTGTCGCGCGCCGACGCCTTGCCGTTGGCGTGGATGGTGTCGCCGACCTTGCGATAGCCGCGATTGTTGCGGTCGCACTCGACCTTCATCCGCTCCTCGACGGGCAGATGGAAGAACTCGTCGACCGCAGCCACGGCCTTGTCGATCGTCTCGACGGGCACGTTGTGGTTCACCGCGTAGAAGAAGCCGATCTCGTCGCAGGCCGCGCCGATCTTGGCGGCGACCGCCTTCTTGGCCGCGGGATCGTCGCTGTAGAGGCCGCCGACGTCGATCACCGGGATGCTGGCCGGCATCGCCTGGGCTTGGGCCGAGAGTCCTGCTGCCATGTGAGCCTCCGTTACCGGCGCGGATCGCCGGCCCGCCAGTCGAGCCGCCGCCCCAGCCAATGGACCAACGAATATATCAGAAAGGACAGTGCCGTCGCGAGCAGAGCCACGGCATAGACCTTGTCACCGCGATAATTCTGCATCGCGTTGTTGATGACGTAGCCCAGCCCGGTCGAGGAGATCATCCACTCGGCGGCGATCGCCACGATGATGGCGCCCGAACCCGTGATCTCCTGCGCTGCCACGATCGAGGGGATCGCGTACGGTAGACGCACTTGGCTGAAGGTCTGCCACCAGCTCGCGTTCAGGATGCGCATGCGGTCCAGCTGGACCTCGTCGGCCGAGCGCAGGCCCTGCAGGGTGTTGACCAGCACCGGGAAGAAGCCCGACAGCGCCACGATCGTGGTCTTGCTCAGGATCGAATCGCCGAACGCCAGCATCAGCACGGAAATCAGCGCGATATAGGGCACGTTGCGCAGGGTGATCGCTGCCGGCATCAGCATGTGGCGGGTGGGCGGCAGCAGGTCGAACAGGACGGCCAAACCGATGCCGGCGATGTTGGCCCACAGGAAGCCGAAGCCCGCGACCTCGAGCGTGGCCAGCAGGTGCTCGAAGATGAAGGCCCGGTCGACCCACAGCACGTCGAGCACGCGTTCGGGACGCGGAATCACGAAGGCCGGCAGGCCGGAAAAGAAGATCGCGAGATACCACAGGCCCAGCACCGACAGGATCGGCGTCGCCACGCGCAGCGACCAGCTCAACGCGGCGTCCCTCATGCCGCGTCCACGGTTCGGTGCATGAGCAGGCTGCGGACGTGCCCGGCGATCGCGACGAAGCGCGGGTCCTGGCGAAAGCTGGCATCGCGGGGCCGCGGCACGGGCACCGAAACCACTTCCAGCACGCGGCCCGGCGACGGCGAGAAGACCAGCAGCCGGTCGGCCAGCATCACTGCCTCGTCGATGTGATGGGTGACGAACAGGACGGTCTTGGGACGCACGGCGAGCTCGCGATCGAACCATTCGCCGATCTCCTCGCGCTTCATCTCGTCGAGGGCGGCGAACGGCTCGTCCATGAGGAGCACCGCCGGATCGTGCGCCATCGCCGAGGCGATGTTGACCCGCTGCAGCATGCCACCCGAGAGCTGGCGTGCCCGCTTGTTCTCGTGGCCCTCGAGGCCGAACTCGCGCAGCACCTTGGCCGGATCGAAGCCGACCTTGCCCGCGATCTTCTGGGTGAAGCGCACGTCGTCGATCGCCCGCTTCCACGGCAGCACCGCCGGCCGCTGCGACACCAGGCCGAGCAGCCGCTGCCGCCGCGCCTCGGCGGCGGTCGCGTTGCCGATCCGTACCTCGCCGGTCGAGGGATCGACCAGGTCGGCGACGATGCGCAACAAAGTCGTCTTGCCGCAGCCCGAGGGCCCGACCAGCGCGATGAACTCGCCGGCCGCGACCTCGAGATCCACCGTCCGCAGCGCGACCGTCTCGCCGAAGCGGCGCGAGACGCCGCGAATGGAGATGGGAGAGGCCATTATGGAAACCCACGAAGAATTCCGTCGTCCCGAGCGGAGCGAAGCGAAGTCGAGGCACCTTTTCTCCACGATTGGACGCCCATTTGCAGAGACAAGGTCTCTCCGCTCCGCGCTTCGCGCTCCGGTCGAGACGAGGGGACAGGCATCACTTCTTCGTAAAGAACTCGTTCGTCGCGACTTCCGACGCCGGGATCGTCTTCGGGATCTGCTCGCCCTCCTTGAGGAAGCCGATCATCGCCGTCCACACCGCCGGATCCATGATGAGCAAACCGTTCTGCCTGGCGTAGTCGCTCTGGAACAACGGGTTCTGAATCTTGAAGCGCCAAGCGAGCTTCTTGGCATCCTCGGTCTGGCCCGGGAACTTGGACAGGATCTCGACCGCCTCGTCGGGATGGTCGATCACGAACTGCATGCCCTTCTGCACGGCGCGCAGATAGCGCTTCACCAGCTCCGGATTCTTCTTGAGCGTGTCGCCCGACGTGAAGATCACGTCGGTGTAGGTGCGAACGCCGAGATCGGCGAGCCGCAGCGCCTGCCAGGTCTTGCCCTTCACCGTCGGTGGCGCATCGGGCTTCGCCGCTTCCTGCTCGATCTGGTAGGTCTGGTTGACGATCCAGCCGAGGAAGTAGTCCATCTTGCCGACCATCAGCGGCTCGACGGTCGCTTGCGCGGTGACGACCTTGACCTTCGCCTCGTCGATGCCGTTCACCTTGGCGAAGGCCTTGAACATGAACTCGGTGCCGGGCTGCGTGCCCAGCGTCTTGCCCTCGACGTCCTTCGGCTTGGGCTTCGGCGCGCCGGGATCTGTGATGGTGAGATAGGCCGTCGGCGCCTGCTGGAACAGCGTGCCGACGGCAACCACGTCGACCGGATCCTTGGCGAGCCGTGCCGTGACCAGCGCCATGCCGTTCGTGGCGAGACCGAACTGCGCCTGGCCGACGGCGACGATCGGGATTGGGTTCTTGCCCGGACCGCCATCGACGATCTTGTGGTCGATGCCCTCTTCTTTGAAGTAGCCCTTGGCCTCGGCCATCATGATCGGCGCGTACTCGCCGTTGCGCAGCCAGCCGAGCTGCGTCACCGCGCTCATCTGCTGCGCCTGCGCGCCGAACGCGGCGAATGACAACGCGGCGATTGCCGATAACCGGATCGTGATGCCCATGGCCCCCTCAAATCCCCTTGATTGCGGCAATTCTAGCATCGCACGAGGTGCAAATGTCATGCCGGGGATGTTAGAAGGCCGCGATGAAGAGACACCTCTTCCTGCTTGCAGCGATGGCGCCCTTCTCGCCGGACGCGAGCATGGCGCAAGCCAGTGACCTCGCCTATTGCACGCAGCTTTACGATCTCGCCGTGCGTTTCCGTGGCCGGCAGATCAATGGCGAAAGCAAGCCGGATCCCGACATGATCGTCGCCCTGGAGCAGTGCAAGCACGGCAAGGCCGCCGCCGGCATTGCGACCCTCGAGCAGAGGCTGCGCAGCGCCGACGTGACTTTGCCACCCCGCTAGGATGACGATGAAGCGTTACTGTGTGTTCGCGCTGCTTGCAGCGCTTTCTTCGACTGCTTTCGCCCAAACCGACGACAGGGCCTACTGCAACAAGCTCGGCAACCACGCCTCGCGATATATCGGCGGGGCCGGCGCCGAGGGGCGCATGGCACCGGATCTCAACATTCTCGGCGCGCTCGACGACTGCAACAAGGGCCGCACCGACAAGGCGATCCCCTATCTCGAGCAACGTCTGCGCGACAACAGGATCACCGTCCCGCCGCGATAGTCATCGGACCGCGAACTCCGGTCCGCTCATGCGCGCATCAGAATGCGCTCAATCATGAGGCGGACCTGGAGGTCCGCGGTCCGATGAGCTTGAGTTAGAACTCCAGCGGGCTGCCCGTCAGGCGGCGGTAGGCCTCGAGGTAGCGCCTGCTCGTGGCGTCGACGACTTCCGGCGGCAGCTTCGGTGCAGGTGCGTCGCCGTTCCAGCGGCCGGCATGGCGCTCGACGTCGAGCCAGTCGCGTAGCGGCTGCTTGTCGAAGCTGGGCTGCGGCTTGCCGGGCTGATAGCCGTCGGCCGGCCAGAAGCGCGAGCTGTCGGGCGTCATCACCTCATCGATCAGGATGATCTCGCCCTGTCGCGTGCGGCCGAACTCGAACTTGGTGTCGGCGATGATGATGCCGCGCTCCAGCGCCACGTCACGGCCCTTCGTGTAGACGGCGCGCGTCAGCCGCTCGAGCTCGGCGGTCACATCGGCGCCCAGGATCTCCCGCATGCGGCCGACGGTGATGTTCTCGTCATGCCCGCTCTCGGCCTTGGTCGCCGGGCTGAAGATCGGCGGATCGAGTCGGCCACTCTCCTTCAGGCCACCCGGTAGCGTCTCGCCGGCCAGCGTTCCCTGCTTGGCATATTCACGCCAGGCCGAGCCCGAGAGATAACCGCGGATCACGCATTCGATCGGGAACACCGTACCGCGCCTGCACAGCATCGAGCGGCCGGCGATCGTCTGGCGGTGGCCCTCCAGCGCCGGCACGTGCTCGATGATCTCGTCGCCGTCGGCCGAGATCATGTGATGCTTCACCAGCGCCCCGAGCTGGCGGAACCACCACGCGCTGGTCTGGGTCAGCACCGCGCCCTTCAGCGGGATGGGCTCGGCCATCACCACGTCGTAGGCGCTGACGCGGTCGGTGGCCACCAGCAACAGCCGGTCACCCTCGACCTCGTACACGTCCCGGACCTTGCCGCGAGCGATCCGCCTCAAGGGCAGATCGCTCTCCGTCATTAGAAGCATTATTTCTCGTTCCGCATCTCGTGGAAGACTTCCTTCGCCGTGATCAGCGCCTCGCGCACCGACGGCAGGCCGATATAGCCGCAGAGATGCATCAGCGCCTCGGACAATTCGTCCTCGGTCCAGCCCTGGTTACGCGCCATGCGCAGATGGATCGCGAGCTCGGGCCAGCGCGCCTGGGCGGTGTCGGAGATCACGCAGATCAGCGCCTTGGTCTTGAGATCGAGGCCGGGACGGTCCCACAGCATGCCGAACACCGCCTCGCGGGCATAGTCGCCGAACTTCTTCATGATCGGGTCGTCGTAGACCGACTTGTTCATGTTCTCGGCATACTTGGCGCCCATCAGCTTGGATCGGATCGCGGTGCCCTTCTTGTACAGCTCGCTCTCGGCCATCGTTTCCTCCGTTCTGGAACGGCGAGCCTAGAACATATTCCGTCCGGCCGGAATCGGCCGGACGGAATATGCCTGTTGCAACAAATATCGCCCGTGCGCGCATTTCCGTTCAGATGGAACCGCGCGCCCATTGGTCGATGGAAGCGATAACCGTGCGCGCGCGGTTCCATCTGAACGGAAATCGCTCTAGCCCGGCCCGGTGGACGCGTCATGTGAGCACGTGCAAGGCTGCCGCCCTCATGACATCGCCCAGCAAACCCTCCCGCAGGATTCCGCTCGACCGCGAGATCCTGGCCGACTGGATCGTCCACGCGGTCGGACTCGTCTGCGGCGTGGTCGGCGCGGTCGGCCTGGTCGTGGTGGCCGCCTGCGCGACGGAAAGACACCCGCTCGTCCCGGTGAGCGTCTACGTGGCGGGGTTGCTCGCCATGCTGACCTGCTCGGCGCTGTATCATGTGATGCGGTCGCATCCGCGGCGCGACTGGCTGCGCCGGCTCGATCACGCGGCGATCTTCGTGATGATCGCCGGCACCTACACGCCGGTCGCGGCCCTTGGGCTCGACTCGCCCTGGAATTTCGCGGTCATCCTCGCCGTATGGGTGATCGCCGCCGTCGGCGTGGTGCTCAAGCTCTTCCGCCCGCACGCCATCGAACGGATATCGGTCGCGCTGTATCTGCTGCAGGGATGGATCGGCCTGTTCGTGATGGAGGAGCTGTGGGCGTCGGTGCCGACCGGCATTCTGGCCCTGATCGTGCTGGGCGGCCTCGTCTATTCCGGCGGCGTGATCTTCCATCTGTCGCTGCGCCGCTACAGCCGGGCCCTGTGGCACGGCTGCGTGCTGGTCGGCGCGACGTTCCACTACTTCGCCATCGCCGCCCTGGTCGCGGCGTAGGTCAGACCAGCCGGTAGCCGATCCCGGGCTCGGTCAGCACGTGCCGGGGGGTGGCGGGATCGGCCTCGATCTTCTGCCGGAGCTGACGGACATAGACCCTGAGATACTGCGGATCGACCGATTCGTCGCGCCACACCTCGCGCAGCAGATGCTTGTGGGTCAGCACCTTGCCGGCATGGATCACGAGTTGCTCGAGGATGTCGTACTCCTTGGGCGAAAGCTTCACGTCCTCCGGCCCGCGCCTCACCAGCCGCCGCACCAGGTCGACGCTGAGATCGTCGCTGGTAAAGGTCTTGTCCGCGCCCTGCTGCTGCAGGCGATGGCGCAGCGCGGCGCGCAGGCGGGCCATCAGCTCGTCGGCGCCGAACGGCTTGGTGACGTAGTCGTCGGCGCCTGAATCGAGCGCCGCAACTTTTGCTGCCTCGTCACCCCTACTCGACAGCACGACGATCGGCACCGGCCCGGCCTCGCGGATCCTGCCGATCAGCTTCAGCCCGTCGATGTCGGGCAGGCCGAGATCGAGCAACACCAGGTCCGGCCGATGATGGCGCAGCGCGGTGAGCGCTTCGGCGCCGTTCGCCGCCTCGACCGTCCGGTACTCATGCGCACCCAGCGTCGCGCGCAGCAGGCGGCGGATCGGCGGCTCGTCCTCGACGATCAGGATTTGTACGGCGTCACCGGTCATGTCGGATAACTCACCACGAATTCGGCGCCGCTGCGATCGCTGCGGTTGCGGGCGGCGATCGTGCCGCCCTGCACCTCGATGAAGCCCTTGGCGATGGCGAGGCCCAGGCCCGTGCCGGCGCGGCGTCGGTCGCCGTCGTCGGCGCGATAGAACTTGTCGAACAGCCGGTCGAGCGCCGCCGGACTGATCCCCGGCCCCTCGTCGCGCACCACGATCTCGACCCAGCCGCCAGCGTCGGGACCGCCTCGCCGCGCGTCGATCGAGAGGCGCCCGCCGCCCGGCGAATATTTGGCAGCGTTGTCGAGAATGTTGAACAGCGCCTGTTCGGTCAGCACGAAGTCGAGCGACAGGGTCGGCAGATCAGGCTCGACATTCGAAGTGACGACGTGGTCCTTCAACAGCGGCGCCGCGCGGCGCAGCGCCGTGGAGACCAGGTCGCCGACATCCACGGCCTCGCGCCGGGGCACGATCACGCCGGCGTCGAGCCGGGTCATGTCGAGCAGATTGCCGACGAAGCGGTCGAGCCGCTCGGCCTCGCTCAGCGCCGTGGCCAGCAATTCGCTGCGCGTCGCCTCGTCGTAGCGATCGCTGTAGCTCTTGAGGCTGGACAAGGCGCCCAAGATGGAGGCGAGCGGCGTGCGCAGGTCGTGGCTCACCGAGGTGAGCATGGCGGAGCGCAACCGTTCGCGCTCCTCGCGCAGTCGCGCCTGATCGATGTCGGCCGCCAGCGCCACGCGCTCGATCGCGACGGCGGCCTGGTTGCCCACCGCCTCGAGCAAATGGCGCGCCGGCGCGGGCAGCCCGATCTCTCCCTTGGACAGCACGCCGATCACGCCGATCGAGGAACGGCTGGTCCGGATCGGCATGAACAGCCAGCGTCCGCCCGGCAGCGTATCGGTGCCGCGGCCGGTCGGCCGCTCGGCGTCCCATGACCAGCGGGCGGCGGCGAGATCGGCCTCGGTGAACTCGCTGTCCGGCGGAAAAGCCGCGCGCAGCACCAGCCTTCCGGTCTCGGCCGGACTCTTCTCCGGCATCAGGATGGCGACTTCGGCGCCGGTCAGCCGCGCGAGTTGCGTCACCACGATCCACAACAGGTCGTCGAGGTCGATGACACCTGCGATCTTGCGGCTGAAGCCATAGAGCTCCGCCGTGGTGCGCGCCTCGCGCCGCGCCGCCTCCGCCTGGGCGCGGGTGCGCGTACCGAGGGCGCTGGCGGCCACCGCCACGAACATGAAAAGGAACAGCGCCAGCACGTTCGCCGGGTCGGCGATGGTGAACTGGTAGAGCGGGGGCAGGAAAAAGAAGTTGAAGCTCAGGACCGAGAGCGTCGAGACCCAGAGCGAGGGCACCAGCCCGTGCCTCGCCGCCGCCGCCATCACCGGCACGACGTAGACCAGCGAGATGTTCGGCAGATCGATGAAGGCGTTGATAGCCAGACCGGCGGCACTGGCCAGCGCCGTCGTGAGCGCGCCCTCCAGGTAGGGGCTGATCCGGCGCGGCGCGCCCAGCAGCCAGTCGATGTGGCCGGCGGGCTCGGGCCTGTCGGCCGACGGCGCGACCTCGACCACGAGGCCCGAGCCGCTGCGCACCAGCTCGTCGACCACCGAACCATGGCGCAATTCGAACCAGCGCGAACGGCGCGACTTGCCGACCACCACGCGCGTGATGTTGCGCGAGCGGGCGAGCGACAGGATCTCCTCGACGACCGACCGGCCCGGCGCGCGCACAACTTCGGCGCCGAGCTGTTCGGCCAGCCGCAGCGTCTCGGCCAGCCGTGCCTGTTCGGCCTCCCTCAGCAGCACATGCCGATCGGTCTCGACATAGAGGGCGATGAGCTCGGCATCCAGGTTCTGGGCGGTGCGCTTGGCGGCGCGCACTGTGTTGGCGGAGTCCGGTCCGGGATCGACACACACCAGCACGCGCTCGCCCGCGCCCCACGGGCCGGTGATCGCATGCTCGCGCATGTAGCTCAGCATCTGCTCGTCGACCCGCTCGGCGGTGCGCCGCAGCGCCAGCTCGCGCAGCGCCGTCAGGTTGCCCGGCGAGAAGTAGTGCTTCAGCGCGCGCTGCGCCTGCTCGCGGACGTACACCTTGCCCTCGCCCAGTCGCGCGATGAGATCAGCCGGCGTGGTGTCGACCAGCTCGAGGTCATCGGCCGAGTCGACGACCGAATCGGGCACCGTCTCGCGCACCCGGATGCGGGTGATGCGCGCCACCACATCGTTCAGGCTCTCGACGTGCTGCACGTTCATGGTCGAATAGACGTCGATGCCGGCCGCCAGCAGATCCTGCACGTCGACATAGCGCTTGGGATGGTGACTGCCGGGCGCGTTGCTGTGGGCGAGCTCGTCGACCAGCACGAGCTGCGGGCGGCGCGCCAGGATGGCGTCGAGATCCATCTCCTCGATGGCGCGGCCCCTGTACTCGACGCTGCGGCGGGGAATGACCTCGAGCCCGGCAAGCTGAGCCTCGGTCTCAGCGCGGCCGTGCGTCTCGACCACGCCGACCACCACGTCGACCCCCTCGGCCTTGCGGCGATGCGCGGCCAGCAGCATCTCGTAGGTCTTGCCGACGCCGGGAGCGGCGCCGAAGAAGATCTTGAACTTGCCGCGGCCCTCGCGCTGCGCCGCCTTCAGAAGGGCATCGGGCGACGGGCGGGTCTGTTCGGAGGCGCCGACCATGGCATCGAGCTTGTCATCGCTTCGGCAGAGCGTCGAGCGCCATGTTCAGCCGCAGGACGTTCACATGTGGCTCGCCAATCAGGCCGAACAGACGACTTTCGGTGTGAGCCTGGACGAGGCGGCGCAACTCGGCTTCATCCAGGCCGCGCGCCTTGGCGACGCGCGGTACCTGGAATAGCGTGGCTTCAGGCGAGATGTCGGGATCGAGGCCGCTCGCCGAGGTCGTCACCAGGTCCATCGGCACCGGAGCATCGCGGTTCTCCGCCTTGAGCTTTGCAATGTCCTCCCTGATGCGGTCGATCAGCACCTTGGAGGTGGGGCCGGCATTGCTGCCCGAGGAATTGGCGGCGTTGTAGGGGGCCGGCACCGTCCTGGTCGGATCCTTGGGATCGGTGTCGGTGGTCGCCGATGGCCGGCCGTGGAAATAGCCGGCGCCGGTGAAGTTCTGGCCGATCAGCTCGGAGCCGATCATCTTGTCGTCCTTCCGGATCAGGCTGCCGTTGGCCTGGTAAGGAAAGACGAGCTGGGCGATGCCGGTCATGGCGAGCGGATAGACGAGGCCGGTGACCGCGGTCAGCATCACGATCATGACTAGCGCGGGACGGATTTCTCTCAGCATGGGAGCCTCACGCAAGGCCTAGCGCGGTGATGGCGATGTCGATCAGCTTGATGCCGAGGAACGGCACGATCACGCCGCCGAGGCCGTAGACGAGGAGATTGCGCAACAGCAGCGCCGAGGCGCCGGCCGGCCGGTAGGTCACGCCGCGCAGCGCCAGCGGGATCAGCCCGACGATGATCAGGGCGTTGAAGATGATCGCGGAGAGGATGGCGCTCTGCGGCGTCTCGAGGCGCATCAGGTTCAGCGCCTGGAGCTGCGGATAGAACGCTACGAACATCGCCGGGATGATGGCGAAATACTTGGCGACGTCGTTGGCGATCGAGAAGGTGGTGAGCGCGCCGCGGGTCATCAGCAGCTGCTTGCCGATCTCGACGATCTCGATGAGCTTGGCCGGGTCGCTGTCGAGGTCGACCATGTTGCCGGCCTCCCGCGCGGCCATGGTGCCGGTGTTCATCGCCACGCCGACATCGGCCTGGGCGAGCGCCGGCGCATCGTTGGTGCCGTCACCGCACATCGCCACCAGCTTGCCCTGCGACTGCTCCTTGCGGATCAGCTCGAGCTTGGCCTCGGGCGTGGCCTGGGCGAGGAAATCGTCGACGCCCGATTCCGCCGCGATCGCCGCCGCGGTCAGCGGATTGTCGCCGGTGATCATGACGGTGCGGATGCCCATCCGCCGCAAGGTCGCGAAGCGGTCGCGGATGCCGCCTTTCACGATGTCCTTGAGATGGATGACGCCCAGCAGCCTGCCATCTTTCGCGACGGCGAGCGGGGTGCCGCCTTCCCTGGCGATTCCGTTGGCGATGGCTTCGAGCTCGTTCACGACCTGCGGCGCCGTGAGCTTCGCCTTGCTGGTGGCAACGACCGCATCGACCGCGCCCTTGCGGATCGAGGCGCCGTCGACGTCGATGCCGCTGATTCGGGTGTTGGCAGAGAATGGAATGAAGCGCGCGTGCAAGGGCGCCATGTCCCGTCCGCGGATGTTGTACTTCTCCTTGGCCAGCACGACGATCGAGCGACCCTCGGGCGTCTCGTCGCTCAGCGAGGCGAGCTGAGAGGCGTCGGCGAGCTCGCGCTCGCTGACGCCGGAGACCGGCAGGAACGCCGTCGCCTGGCGGTTGCCCAAGGTGATCGTGCCCGTCTTGTCGAGCAATAGCGTGTCGACGTCACCTGCCGCCTCGACGGCGCGTCCCGACATGGCGAGCACGTTGAAGCGCACCAGCCGGTCCATGCCGGCGATCCCGATCGCCGACAGCAGCGCGCCGATGGTCGTGGGGATGAGGGTGACGAACAACGCCACCAGCACCAGCACGCTCATCGTGCCGCCGGCATAGGCCGCGAAGCTTGGGATGCTGGCGACCGAGAAGACGAAGATGATGGTCATGCCGGCCAGCAGGATGTTGAGCGCTATTTCGTTCGGCGTCTTCTGGCGCTCGGCGCCCTCGACCAGCGAGATCATGCGGTCGAGGAAGGTCGATCCCGGCTCGGCCGTGATGCGCACCTTGATCCAGTCCGAGATGACTTCGGTGCCGCCAGTGACGGCCGAGCGGTCGCCGCCGCTCTCGCGAATGACGGGAGCGGATTCGCCGGTGATCGCCGCCTCGTTGACCGAGGCGACGCCCTCGATCACCTCGCCGTCGGACGGGATCAGGTCGCCTGCCTCGACCAGCACGACGTCGCCCTTGCGCAGCTTGGGCGCCGGCACCTCCATCCACTTGGGATCCGAGACGTGGATCAGCTTCTTGGCGATGGTCTCCGTCTTGGCCTTGCGCAAGGTCGCCGCCTGCGCCTTGCCGCGCCCCTCGGCCACTGCCTCGGCGAAGTTGGCGAACAGCACGGTGAACCAGAGCCAGAGGTTGATCTGCAGGGCGAAGCCCAGGTGCGGCACGCCGTTGATCAGATCGCGCACGAACAGGACCGTCGTCAGCGTGGCGACGACCTCGACCGTGAACATCACGGGATTGCGGATCAACGTGCGCGGATCGAGCTTCCCGACCGCGTCGATCAGGGCCGGTCCGATGATCTTCGGATCGGCTAGGGTGGATGCACTCCTGGTGGCCATCATATGCCCCTAGAAAAGCGTGCCGGCGTTCATCGACACCTGCTCGACGATCGGGCCGAGCGCGAGCGCCGGGAAATAGGTCAGGCCGCCGACGATCAGGATGACGCCGACGACCAGGCCGACGAACAATCCGCCATCGGTCGGAAAGGTGCCGGCCGAAGCGGGCACGATCTTCTTGGCGGCGAGCGAACCCGCGATCGCCATCATCGGCACGATCATCAGGAAGCGGCCGATGAACATGGCGAGGCCGAGGGTGGTGTCGTAGAATAGCGTGTTGGCGCTGATGCCGGCGAAGGCCGAGCCGTTGTTGGCGGTGCCGGAGGTGTAGGCGTACAGGATCTCGCTGAAGCCGTGCGGACCCTGGTTGGCGGGACCGGCAAGGCCGGCATCGACCACCGTGGCGAGCGCCGTGAAACCCAGGATCGACAATGGAAGGACCAGGATGGCGAGCATCGCCATCTTCACTTCCTTGGCCTCGATTTTCTTGCCGAGATACTCCGGCGTGCGGCCGACCATCAGCCCCGCGACGAACACCGCGATGATGGCGAACAGCAGCATGCCGTAAAGGCCCGCGCCGACCCCGCCGACGATGATCTCGCCGAGCTGCATGTTGAACAGCGGCACCAGCCCGCCGAGCGGCGTGAGGCTGTCGTGCATCGCGTTGACCGCGCCGCACGAGGCATCGGTGGTGACGGTGGCGAACAGCGCCGAATTGGCGATGCCGAAGCGGACCTCCTTGCCCTCCATGCTGCCGCCGGCGAGGCCGAGCTGCGTGAGAGCCGGGTTGCCCGCAGCCTCCGCCCAGTAGGCGCTGGCGACACCGGCCAGGAACAGGACGCCCATGACGGCGAACACCGCCCAACCCTGGCGCTCGTCGCCGACCATGCGACCGAACATGTTGGTGAGGCCGGCGCCTATTGCGAAGATCAGCACCATCTCGATCAGGTTGGTGAGCGCCGTTGGATTCTCGAATGGATGCGCGGAGTTGGCGTTGAAGAAGCCGCCGCCGTTGGTGCCGAGCATCTTGATCGCTTCCTGCGAGGCGACCGGCCCCTGGGCGATCACCTGCCTGGCGCCCTCGAGCGTCGTCGCGTCGGTATAGGCCGACAGGTTCTGCGGCACACCCTGCCAGACAAGGAGCAGTGCGGCGACGATCGATAGCGGCAGCAGGACGTAGAGCGTGCACCGTGTGAGATCGACCCAGAAGTTGCCGACGCTGCCGGCGGACCGACGGGCGAAGCCGCGCACCAGCGCGACCGCGAGCGCAATGCCGGTCGCGGCCGAGACGAAATTGTGCACCGTGAGCCCCGCCATCTGGACGAGATAGCTCATGGTCGCCTCGGGTATGTAGGACTGCCAGTTGGTGTTGGTGTCGAAGCTCATCGCCGTGTTGAAGGCGAGACCCTGCTCGACCGCCGACTGGTCGGCCGGATTGAACGGCAGCAGCGCCTGCAGGCGCATCAGGGCGTAGAGTGTCAGGAAGCCGGCCAGGCTGAACAGCAGCATGGCGACGGCGTAGGTCAGCCAGCTCTGCTCGCGCTTCTCGTCGACGCCGCACAGCCAGTAGATGCCGCGTTCGAAAGGCGCGAGCACCGGCGACAGCAAAGTGCGCTCGCCGTTGAACACGCGGGTCATGTAGGAGCCGAGCGGCTTCACGATCAGGATGATCAGCGCGGCGAACAACGCGATCTGGAGCCAGCCGTTGACGGTCATCGGAAACCTCAGAAGCGCTCGGGGCGCAGCAGCGCGTAGACGAGATAGGCGAATAGGCCGAGCGTCACGGCTGCGCCGAGGATGTATTCGAGGCCCATGCGACTCTCCCTAGAGCCGATCGCACGCGTAGGCATACGCGATGGCGACGACGAAGCAGCCGCAGCCGGCCGCGATCAGGATGATGTCCAACATGTCAGAGGTCCTGGTTAGGCTGCGATCAGCTCACGCCGAACGCCTGCAGGGTCAGCACGACCACGAAGGCAAAGGCCAGGTGCAGCGCGATCATGATGGCGATCTCGTGCATCGTCTCGGCCGCCAGCGGTGTGACCGGGCGCTCATCCTGGACGGACGCCATCGGCGACACGGCGTCGAGGTCCGCACGCTGCCCAGTGAAACCGAAGCGGCTCACGCCCCGCCTCACACCCGGCCGCGCAAATGATCATAGGCGATGAACATGCCCGTGAGGACCACACCGCTCGCCATCGACAAAAGGCCGAACATGACCTTTCTCCTTCGGCCCCATAAAAGGCGTTCACTCCGTAGGAAATCGAGCGGAGTCGGAAGGGCGCGCCATAGGATTCACGTAGGAAATTTAGGGATGCGAATTTCCTATGCCGTTTCTATGCGACAGCAATTGCAGCGCGATGGAATCCATAGACACTGATTCACTATCTCTGTTTCACACAGGTGAATTGGAGTTGGCGCATGCGTCGCTGGTTTGGATTGTCGACTGTTGCAGTGGTTGCCTCTGTCGCGACGACGCAGGCGAAGGCGCAGGACAGGAGCCAATACACGCTGTTCAACCCGACGCCGGGCGACCAGACGCGCAGCTTCAACACCGACCGGCCGACCAAGTCGAACGTGCCGTACACGGTCGACGCGGGTCACATCCAGTACGAAGGCGACATCTTCATCTACGGTTTCGACAACACGACGGCGCCGGACACCGACAACCGGACCTGGGTGCTCGGCAATCCGACCGTCAAGCTCGGCCTGCTGGACAACGTCGATTTCGAGGTGAACTTCTCCGCCTTCAACAGTATCTCGAGCACGACCCGCAGCACCGGCGCGTCGAACACGCTCAGCGGCTTCGGGGACACCATCACGCGCTTCAAGATCAACCTGTTCGGCAACGAGGGCGGAGGTCCCGCCCTCGCGCTGATCCCCTATGGCAAGTGGCCGACTGCGCCGCAGGGCATCGGCAACCGCTATGTCGAGGGCGGGATCATCGCCCCGCTCGCGGTGCCGCTGCCGGCGGGCTTCACCGCCATTCTCATGGGCGAGTTCGACTACCAGAAGAACCCCAACGATGCCGGCTACCACGCCAACTTTCCGGCGCTGGTGAACATCAACCGGCAGATCGTCGACGGCGTCACCGCCTACGCCGAGCTCTACGCCAACTGGTCGACGCATCCCGACGTGCGCACCCTCTACACTGCGGACTTCGCGATCGCGTGGAGCCCGAGGCCCAACTTCCAGCTCGACGTCGGCGTCAACATAGGTCTGGTGCCGGCCGCGGTGCCGTACCAGATCTACGTCGGTATCGCGCAGCGCTTCTGATCAGAACCGCACGATGAAGTCGACCGCCGCCACCAGCTGCGTGAACTTGGTGCCCTGCGCGAAGGCCGGGTTGTCCATCGCTTGATAGTAGACCATCTCCGGCCGCACGAAGACGTTCTGCTTGAAGAAGTGCGTCCAGTTGAGCCCGACGCCGTAGTACCGGGTCGCCGTGCCGGTGCGCTGGCCGTTCACGTCGTTGAAGAACTCGTTGCGCAACGAGAACGAATCGCGCGGCGTGGCCTGCAGGTTGATGTAGTTCACGATCGCCCATTCCTGGGTGAAGCCGGTTGTGGCCGCCGAACCATCGGCATTCGGGGTGAGATTCGGGGCGCAGCCGAACGGCAGGCTGAGGCCGCCCGGCGTGTTGGTCTGGCCGCTGCAGGCCGGCACGTTCCTCTCGTACATGTACCAGGCCTCGGTCTGCATGTTCCAGGCTTGGTTGAAGCGGTGGCTCCAGGTGGCGACATACTGGTTGACGTTGTTGTAGGCATACGACGCGCCGTTGATGGTGTTGGCGCAGCCATAGATCGAGTCGCTGTTGCTGGGCGAGATCCACTGTATGCAGCCTGTGAACGACAGCCGCGCATCCGGATCCCACACCGCCGCGTCGTTGCCGCCCGTGATGCCGGCCTGGATCGTCCACTGCTTGTCCAGCTTGATCGTCGCCATGATGCCCATGTTCGTGTACGGGTCGTAGCCGTACAGCAGCGAATGGCTGAACATGTAGTTGTCGGGCGCGAGCTGGGCCTCGATGTCGGGCAGCGAGATGAAGCGGCCGATGCGGATGTTCATGCCCTGGGCGACCCACGGGATATAGATGTCCGCGTACATCATTGGCATGTCATAGCCATACTTCTGGTTGTTCACGAGCAGCTGGTCGCTGAACAGGCCCTTCATCGTGGTGAAGCGGTAGTCCTGGCCGTACAGCGCGTCGACGCGGAAACCCCAGTCGATGTGGTCGGTCTGGTAGGTGTCCGGCAACCGGATCGCATGGAAATTGAGCTGGTGCAGGTTGAACGAGTTCGGCTGCTGGTCGTAGAGGTACGGCGCATTGCCGTAGAGGTTGGACTGGCCGGTCACGTTGCTCGAGGTGCTGCCGTTGGCGCCGACCTCGATCCAGCCGCTGAGGAAGACACGGCTGTCCTTCCACCATTGGCCGTTCGGACCATCGAACAGCGCCTTCATCAGCGGATAGACAGTCTGCTCGTTGCGATCGCCAATCGTCGGCGTGCCGCCGATCTGGTACTCGCCATAGGGAAAGGGCGGCGAGTTCTGTGGCGCCGGGAACTTGCGCAGCTCCGACGGCGGGCCGCTGTTGAACGGCCACGGCGAATCGGGAATGTCCTGCGAGCCGTCACCGAACGCCCTGATGAAGCGAACGAACAGGCCGTCGGTCGACGGGGGCTTCGGATCGGTCGCCTGCGCCGGCGTCTGCTGCTGGGCGCGCGCATCGATCACGATGAAGCCGATATAGAAAGCGGCGCAGACAAGTGCTGCCCGCAGCAGCACCTGGAGAACAAAGGAACGCGACGTCACGGATATCCCCCAATGTCGAAGACATGGCGATATCGTGGTGGCGCGTTAGAAATCCATTCCGCTGCCGTCGGCGCACCGTAGGAATTACATAGGGATTCACGGACGCAATGATCCTATGCGCCGGCTACGCAACGGATGGCGCGGCCGTCTCGAACTCCTATGCGGCAATTCCCAGAATGACGGCGTCCAACTGGAGTACCGTCATGTCGGAAGCCGAACCTCCATCCGTCACCGCGCTCGGCGACGCGCGTAGCGCTGCGCTCGTCGAGCGCGTGTGGGCCGTTGCCCATCTCACGCCATCCGCCCATGTGGCGGTGATCGGCCACCATACCCTTCCGCTTGTCCTGGAGTTCCTGAAGCGCGGCTGCGGCGCCGTGCGTAGCCTGCGGCCCGGCGGCCCCTCGCCCGATTGCGAAACGGCGGATCTCGCCTGGATCGTCGATGTCGGCGAGGGCGAGCTCGACGAGGCGCTGCGCGCCGCCCGCTCGCGGGCCGATCGGGTGATCGTCGAAGGCGCCGCCTGCGCCGGTTCATCCCTCGCCTCGATCCGCGACCACGCCGTGACCCACGGCCTTGATGTCGTGTCGTTCGACCATCGCGCCTCTCGTCTCGTTCTGGCGAGCATTCGTCCCATCAAGGGCGCCCCCTTCGAAGCACGGCGCCAGGCGGCATAGGAATTCCATAGGAATTTCATCTCGACTGGGTCTGTCATCAGAATCGGGTTGACCCCGTGCCGACCCGGCGCAATACCCGCGCGCCGTGCCACCCGTGTGGCACCGCGAGAAAGGCGCGCATCCCGAGTACAATGGCCGTCGAGGCAATAGGGCATGGCGCTGGTCGCAGTCGAACTGCGAAGCTGACGGTCGCCGCCCTCGGTGTGGTGTTCGGCGACATCGGCACCAGCCCGCTCTACACCGTCAAGGAATGCTTCAGCGAGTTCACGGGACTGAGGCCAGTGCCCGAGGACGTGCTCGGCATCCTTTCGCTGATCACATGGGCGCTGATCGTCATCGTCACGCTGAAGTACGTGATGGTCGTGATGCGCGCCGACAATCGCGGCGAAGGCGGCGTGCTGGCGCTGATGGCGCTGGTCTCGCGCCGCACCGAAATCTCGATCGGCCGGCGCAAGTTCTACATCATGCTGGGCATGGCGGGTGCGGCGCTGTTCTACGGCGACTGCCTGCTGACGCCGGCGATCTCGGTGCTCTCGGCCGTCGAAGGCCTGAACGTCGCGACGCCCGCCTTCGACCCGCTGATCGTGCCGATTGCAGTCGGCGTCATCACCGCCCTGTTCGCGGTCCAGCACTTCGGCACGGCCGGCGTCGGCCGCTTGTTCGGCCCGATCATGGGAATCTGGTTCATCGCCATTCTGCTTCTGGGTCTCGCCGAGGTCGTGAACGCCCCGCGCATCCTGCTGGCGCTGTCACCACTCGAGGCGATCGAGTTCTGCTGGCGCCACGGCGTCGTCGCCTTCATCGCCCTGGGCGGTGTGACCTTGGCCGTCACCGGCGCCGAAGCGCTCTACGCCGATATGGGCCATTTTGGACCCAAGCCGATTCGCCGCGCCTGGCTGTGGCTGGTGCTGCCAGCTCTGCTCGCCAACTACTACGGCCAGGGCGCACTGCTGCTGTCCGACATCACGGCGCTCGAGAACCCCTTCTTCCGGCTCGCGCCGGCCTGGATCCTCTATCCGCTGGTCCTGCTCGCAACCGTGGCGACGGTGATCGCCTCTCAAGCGACGATCTCCGGCGCCTTCTCAATGGCGCAGCAGGCGGCACTCCTCGGCTTGAGCCCGCGCGTCAAGATCCTGCACACCTCGGCCAGCGAGTTCGGTCAGATCTACGTGCCGGCGGTCAACTGGGCACAGCTCGCCGGTGTGGTCGCGCTGGTGCTGGCTTTCAAGTCCTCCACCAATCTCGCCGCCGCCTATGGCATCGCCGTCACCGGCACAATGCTGGTGACCACCCTGTTGGTGTTCGTGCTCGCCCTGCGGGCGTGGAAGTGGGGCTGGCCGCTCTCCCTCCTGGTGCTGGGCTCGTTCATGGTCGTGGACGGCACTCTGATGTCGGCGAACACCGTGAAGTTCGTTCAGGGCGGCTGGGTGCCGCTGGCCCTTGCGACCCTCATCTTCACGGCGATGTGGACGTGGTACCAGGGCCGCATGGCCGTGGCGCAACGCGAGCAGGAAGGTTCGCTGCCGATGGAAACCCTGCTCGCCAGCGTCAACCCCACGCGGGTCCATCGCCCGCAGGGCACCGCGGTCTATCTCACCGCGTTCTCGGGCAATGCGCCGAACTGCCTGCTGCACAATCTCAAGCACAACGAAGTGCTGCACGAGCAGGTCGTGCTGCTGACCGTCGAGGTGCCCGACGAGCCCTACGTGCCGCCCAATGCGCGCGCGCAAATCCGCCATCTCGGCAAGGGCGTGCATCACGTCGTGCTGCGCTACGGCTTCATGGAGCAGCCCGACGTACCGCGCGACCTGCTGCCGCTCGCCGACCGCGGCGTGCCGGTCGAGCCGATGCGCACTTCCTACTTCGTGGGCCGCAACAGCTTCGTCGTCGCCGAGCGGCCGCTGCTGCCGCGCTGGCAGGAGAAGCTGTTCCTGATCCTGGCGCGTTTCGCCTCGAACGCCGGCGACTTCTTCCAGCTGCCCGCCAACCGCGTGGTCGAGCTCGGCAGCCGCATCGAGATCTAGCCGTCGTCCACAGCGTCCTGCCGAGTCCACACCGTCGGTGGACGCATCTGATGCCGATTCCACAAGGGTTTTCAGCGAGAGTCCCGGAATCCACCGTCACCCCCCGGGGGTGGACTCCGGCTGGACTCTGCCTGGACTCCGGCCTGACGCCGGGTGGACGTGAGACTGCAGATTGATCGGCAATAGCCGCGCCGGAACAGGAACGCATCCATTGCGATCGCAAAGTCAGGCAGCACCTCGATCAGCCCCACCGCCTTGACCCCCTCGTGCAGCGGCTAGCCCTGGGTCGGCAGGGCCCCGATCGTGTTGGCATTATCGCATCGCCACAGCACGAAGCGCTCGCCGAGAGGCAGTTCACAGGCGCAACCGGGACGGCCGCAGCCTGACCGCGTTCTTTCCATGACCCTCTCCAAGGGCTCGTCTCAGTCGCTCGACCATCCATAATATGCGATTGAGAATCAATCGCATATAGGAACCAATAGCCCAAACGGCACGGTACTTTGGCACCGCGCACAGGGAGTTTCGTCAAGGAACCCTGAATCGGCAGTTAATCCGACATAATCAAGTCGGATTCGAACGCTGTTATAATGTTCTTCCGAAACGAGCGGCGAAAGAAGCGATGGGCCACGGCCCCACTTTGATCCTCACCACCCGTTTGGGCGTGCGGCCTCTGGGCGTGCGCGGCGATCCGCTGCATGCCGTCGCAGGCCAATTGCTCGCCGTGATCCGCCGACGTTTGGGGGATGGCCCTGCGAATCTCCTGGCCGAGCCGCAGCTGCGCGAATCGGGCGACGGCATCGACTGGTACGCGCACCAGACGGGCGAAGTCCGGCGCTTCGCCGACTTGAGCGAACCCGAGCGGCAGCAGGCGCTCGCCACGGTCGACGGCCATCTTGCTTCCATCAACGGGCTTGGCGAGCAGCTGGCTGCTTCCCAGACCAGCGATGAAGCGCGGCTGATCGGCCGGTCGCTGGAGCTCTCAACGCGCCGCCCGTCCGACGACTTCATCTACCTGGTCGACGGCCAGCCGGTGATCGCGGCCTGGGGCTACGAGCCCGATGCGCTCGCGAGCCTGCAGGGCTTTATGCCTACGACGGTGCCGACGATCGCGCCGCCCGCGCCGCCGCCCGTCACGGCCGCAGCACCGGCGGCCGTTCTCGCCAGCGCGCCCGCGATCGTGCCTGCGACCTTTTGGTGGTCGCGCTGGTGGGGCGCGCTGCTGTGGGGCCTGCTGTTCCTGATCCTGCTGCTGCTCGCCTCCTGGGCGCTGCGCGCCTGCGCGCCGGTCGATCCGTCATTGAATGTAGCCACGCAGGAGACGCCTGCGCCTCCCGCGCCACCGCCGCCGCCAGATCCGACGCCGGCGTTGAAGGCGTCGCTCGACGATGCCCAGGCGGAGGAGAAGAAACTCAAGGCCGAGCTCGCGATGCTCGAGGACGGCATCAAGCACAAGGTGGCGCTGTGCAAGCCGATCGAGCCGCCCAAGCCCCCGCCTCCGCCGCAAGTCGCCAAGGCACCGCCGCCACCTCCGCCCCCGCCGCCGCAGCAGCAGGCGCACGCCGCGCCGCCGCCCAACCGGCCGCCGCCCGGCATGCTGCCGTGCGACTGGTCGGGCGATTCGGGGGGCGAAGGCATCACCCGCAACCGGCACTATCTGGGGGACAAGCCCGGATTCGTGGCGATCAACTACAACCTCTATGTCCGGCCGGATGACATCAAGGTCGTCTATCGTGGCCAGGTGCTGGCCGGCACGCACGGCCCGCGCAGCGGCCGCGGCGGCTTCGGCTTCAACTGGAATCCGGTGGCTGGGGATTATTCGGTCGACGTCATCGTAACAGGAGAGATGTGGGGCACGCGTTGGACGTACGCGATGTCCTGCCCTCGCAACTAAAAGGGAGACCCAAGGGGAGAGATGGCCGGACCGCTTCTCACCAGTGAACCGCTGCAGCGCTATCGTGCGCTCGGCCTGGCGGGCGATCCCGTATGGCGCGCAGCACCTCAGCTGCGCGCGGCGATCACGCAGCGCCTGTCGCGCGAGCATGCCGACCTGCTGGCGCTTCCCGAGGCCGATCCGTCGGGCCGCCGCATCGACTGGTACGCGCCGTTCGACGGGGAGGTGCGCCGGCTCGCCGATCTCGGCGAGAGCGAGCGCGCCAGCATCACCGCCACCGTGCAGCGGCTGCACGGCGACCTCGCGACGCTCGCCGAATCGATGGAAGCGCCACAGCGCTCGGGCGCCGAGCGCAACTTCGCCCGCCTGCTGCGCAACGCCCTGACCGCGCCGGGCGAGGAGACGCTGTACGTCGTCGACGGCAAGCCGGTGATGACCTTCTGGGGCTTCTCGGCCGACGCGGCGTTGCCTGGCGCGTTCCTGCCCAGTGCGCCGGTCGTCCCTCAGACGGTCGCGCCCGCTGCTGCTCCGGCGGCTCCTGCCGCTGCAGCGCCCGAAGCCGTGATGGCCTCGGCGCCGGCACTGGCGCCGGCCATCGTGGTCGAACGCGGGACATGGTGGCAATGGCTGCTGCTGGCGCTGCTGCTGCTTCTGCTGCTCGCCGGCCTGGCGTATCTGCTGCGGCCATACCTGCCGCATCTCGAGCCGCGCCTCGAGGCTGAGGCACGCGACCGTGCCCTGGAATTCTCGGTGCGCCAGCCGGTCGAGCTGCAGAACGTCCGCCTCGCCACCCTGCAGCAGGACAACGAGAACCTGCGGATCGAGCTTGCGCGCCTCACCGACGAGCTTGCGCACAAGGGAGGCGACTGCGCCGCCGGGCTGGTCGTTCCCGGCGCCGTGATCGGCGTCGTGCCGGATGGCAAGCCGATCGAGCGCGGACCCGCCCTGGACGAGAAGGGCAAGGAAGTCGATCTCGCCAGCAAGTCGGACGAGAAAGGCCCCGACGGCAACAAGCCGGACGCCCAAAAAGGTCCCGACAACGCGCGAGGCCTCAATGATAAGAGTCCCAACGAGAAGGGCCCGAACGACAAGGACCCAAACGACAAGGGCCCGAACGGGCCGGACAAGTCGATGGCCGACAAGAACAAGAAGGACGAGCCCAAGCCGATGGTCGTGCCGCCCGACGCCAAGCAGAAGCAGGAACTCGGTTTCCTGAAGGGCGACTGGCGCTCGCGTACCGGCCTCGCCACAGCGACCGGTGAGAAGGACATCCGGCCGTCCTACACCCTCGACGACAAGGGCAAGGGCAAGGTCTCCTTCGTCCAGCACAATGGCGCCACCTGCGAGGCGCCCGCCGAGGCGCGCTGGGACAACGGCAAGCTGGTGATCGAGGAGAAATCCAATCCCAAGTGCACCGACGGCCACACCTACGCCCGCAACACGGTCAATTGCGAAGTCGACAAGGACGGCGTCGCCCAATGCAAGGGCAGCCAGCCGGGCGACAACCGCAGCTATAATGTCCAGATCGGCCGCTAGAGCGATTTCCACCCAGATGAAACCGCGCCTCCACAGTAGTCGCTTGTCCCATCGGCCCGCCGGCGCGGTTCCCTCTGAGTGGAAACGCGCGCACGGGCGATATCTGTTGCAGCAGGCATATTCCGTCCGACCGATTCGGCCGAGCGCAATATGTTCTGAGACTTCATTGCAGAGTATTCCATGAGCGACCTTGCCCGCCTGCCGAGCTATCCCAGCCCGACGACGCTGATCGCGCGATCCGGCATCCAGTTCCTCGATTTCGGTTTCGATCCGACCAAGCTGCGCGTGCGCGAATGGGGCTTCCATGATGCCGCCGCCTCGAACGGGGTCGACGACCTGGTGCAGCTCGACTTCGACGAGGGCCGCGGCCAGTACGAGGTGGTCGAGAACGGCCGGCGCCGCGCCGCCGAGCCCAATCTCGTCGTCACCGCCAAGGACGCGCTGGCACCGTTCCTCGACAAGTGGGTGCCGGTGCCGTTCCTGCAGGTGCGGCCCAACAACCAGTTCCGCGAGGGGCCGGCGGACTGGGCACGCATTCGTATCGTCGATCTCGAGCAGCGCTTCGGCGAGGGCTTCCGCGACGAGCAGGGCTGGCGCTACCGCGCGGTGCTGGCCTTCGACACCGGCCTGATCCCCGAAGCCGAGGGCCGTGCCTATCTCGCCCCGTCGTCGAAGGATGTGACATCGGGCGCTCTGTTCGCGCTGGCGCCGCAGCAGCGGGCCAACCATTGGCTGCTGCGCCAGGACTGGATGACCCAATGGCTCGAGGAGCTGTTCCGCGAGATCCATCCGCGCGCCACCGCAGAGGAGATCGACAACGACATCAAGCAGAAGCCGCAGGAAGCCACCGCCCGCTACCTCGCCTTCCTCGGCCTGCTCGCCGAGGCGATCCACTTCCCGCCGATCAAGCTGGTCGGCGATGCCGAGCGGCCGGGCCGCGGCGCGATCGAGGTCGACCTCGTCCTCGACGTCGGCAACTCGCGCACCTGCGGCCTGCTGATCGAGGCGGCCGGCGAGCTGGGCGTGAACCTCAACGATTCCTACGAGCTCGCGCTGCGCGACCTCTCGCATCCCGAGAGCGTGCATGCCCGGCCGTTCGAATCGCGCGTCGAGTTCGCCCAAGCCTGGTTCGGCAAGAACCACCTGTCGCGTCTCGGCGGCCGTGCCGACGCCTTCGTCTGGCCGACCATGACGCGTGTCGGCCCCGAAGCGACGCGCCTCGCCGCGCGCCGGCGCGGCACCGAGGGCAACACCGGCATGTCGAGCCCCAAGCGCTACCTGTGGGACGAGGAAGCGCAGACGCGCGAGTGGCGCTTCAACATCGCCTACGCCCAGGACCAGACGGCGATGCCGGCCGCCGCCGGTCCGATGGCGCAGCTGGTCAACCAGAAGGGCGAGCCATTGCATCTGGTCGAGCCGGAAGCCGACAGCGCCGACCACCTGCCGGTGTTCGAGCCGCTCTATTCGCGTTCCTCGATCATGACCTTTGCGCTGACCGAGGTGCTGCTGCAGGCGCTGACGCTCATGAACTCGCCGCAGCAGCGCGGCCGCCGGGCGCATGCCGAGACGCCGCGCCGGCTGCGTCGCATCGTGCTCACCCTGCCGACCGGCATGCCGCTGGCCGAGCGCCTGATCTTCAAGAAGCGCGCCGAGGCCGCGCGCGACCTGGTCTGGATGATGCTGGGCTGGAAGCTCGACGATGCCGCCGCACCCGCGCCGCGCGTGCTGACCGAGTGGGACGAGGCCTCGTGCACCCAGCTCGTCTATCTCTATACCGAGGTGGCGCGGAACTTCGGCGGCGATGCCCGCCGCTTCTTCCTGGTCGCCGGCAAGAAGCGTGGCAAGCCGGCCGACGGCACGCTGTCGATCGCCAGCATCGATGTCGGCGGCGGCACGACCGACCTGATCATCAACAAGTACCGGCTCGAAGGCGCCGGCACATCGGTGACCCTGTTCCCCGAGCAGAAGTTCCGCGAGGGCTTCAACGTGGCGGGCGACGACATCCTGCTGCGCGTTGTGCAGGGCCATGTCCTGCCGCCGGTCGAGGCGGCCTTGCGGGCCGCCGGCATCGCCAACCCGGCCGACCTGATGGCCGAGCTGGTGGGAGGCGATCGCGGCGGCGAGGACGTGATCCAGCGCAACCTGCGCCAGCAGTTCGCGCTTCAAATAGCCCAGCCGATCGCTTTAGAGCTCCTGCGCGCGGCCGAGACCTACAATCCTACCTCGGGCGTGATCGCGGCCGAGCCGCGCACCTACGAAAGCTTCTTCCCGAACGGCTCCAAGCCCTCGCAGGAAGTCGTGAGCTTCGTCAACGAAGCTGCCCGCAAGCGCGGCGCCAAGGACTTCGATATCCGAAGCGCCATCTTCCCGGTCGACCTGCCGGGCCTCGACAAGACGGTGCGGGCCGAGATGGCCCGCGTGCTGGCACCGCTGGCCGAGGTGGTTCACGCCTACGATTGCGACATCCTGCTGCTCTCCGGCCGGCCTTCCCGCCTGCCCGGCATCCGCGCGCTGCTGATGGAGCTGCTGCCGCTGCCGCCGGAGCGCGTGATCGCGCTGCACGAGTATCGCGTCGGCGCCTGGTATCCGTTCCGCGACGCGCGGCTGCGCGTGGAGGATCCCAAGACCACCGTCGCGGTCGGCGCGATGATCGCGGCGTTGGCGCAGTCGCAGCTGCCGGACTTCTCCTTCCGCTCCGATCTGCTGCGCTCCAAGAGCATCGCCAAGTACATCGGCAAGCTCGACGGCGGCGGCCGGCTGCAGAAGGAAGACCTCGTCTACGCCGATGTCGATCTCGACAATCGCGAGTACGAGCTGCCGGAGGTCGCCTTCGAGTTCCGTGGGCCGATGTGGCTGGGCGCCCGCCAGCTCGACCTGGTGCGCTGGCCCGCGGCGCGGCTCTATGCGCTGGAGTTCGCCCGGCCCGAATATGCCGAGCGGCACGCCCGCGAGACGCCGTTCCGGATCGCATTGGCTCGCGTCAAGCCCAAGGACAAGGACTCGGGCGACGTCGAGCGCTTTCGCCTTCGCCAGGTGACCAACCGAGATGGCCGCGCCGTGGCGCTCGATCGGCTCACGCTACGTTTGCAAACTCTGCCGCGCCGGGAGGGCTATTGGCTCGACACCGGCATGCTCAAGACAGGTTGAACCGCGTTATGGACACGATCGATCTCAAGCTGGCCCAGGAGTGCGAATCGCTGGCGGTCGCCGCGAGCGAGGGCGTCGCCTGGCTGAAGGATGCCGCCAACCAGTCGCCGACCGTGGCGCAGCAGGCGCCGTCCTTGATCAGCGAGCTCCAGAAGGTTCGCAACCAGAGCCGCAAGCTTGCGCGCGCCGCCCGCCGCCGCATGTGCGCCGGCGTGTTCGGCCCGAGCCAGGCCGGTAAATCCTACCTCGTCTCGATCCTCGCCAGCCGCGACGGCCGCCCGCTGCAGGCCCGCTTCGGCGACAAGACCTACGACTTCCTGCGCGAGATCAACCCGCCGGGCAATCGCGAGAGCACCGGCCTGGTCACGCGCTTCGGCCTCGGCCTCAGCGACGTCACGCCCGACTTCCCGGTGCGCGTGCGCCTGCTGACCCAGACCGACATCGTCAAGATTCTCGGCAACTCCTTCCTGCTCGACTTCGATCACCAGAAGGCGGCGTTCGAGAAGCCGGACGGCACGGCGATCCGCAAGCGCCTCGCGGAGCTGCGCACTCAGGTGCTGCCCAAGCCGCCGGGCGACCTCGACGCCGACGACGTGCTCGACCTGATCGAGTATTTCGACACCTTCTTCGCCGGCGTGACGTCGGAGCTGCGCACCGAGTACTGGCGCGAGGCGATCGATCTCGCCCCGCGCCTGGCGGGCCGCGATCGCGCCAAGCTGTGGTCGGTGCTGTGGTACGACTTCCAGCCCTTCACCGATCTCTACCTCACGCTCTACGAGGGTCTGGAGAAGCTCGCCTTCGCGCCCGAGGCGCTGCTCGGCATGGACGCGCTGATCCCGCGGGAGAAGAGCATCATCGACGTGCTGACGCTGGACAAGCTCGGAACCGATGCCGCCGACACGCTGCTGGTGCGGCCGAAGCTTCCCGCCAGCGGGGCGGAGGATGCCCGCCTGCCGCGCTCTCTGATCTGCGCCCTGACCGCCGAGCTCTCGGTTGCGATCGCCGAGAAGCCGTGGGACTTCTTCGACCACACCGACCTGCTCGACTTCCCGGGCGCCCGCTCACGGCTGAAGCTCGCCAACCTCGAGGACGTCGCCAAGGCCAAGGGCGTGGCCGAAGGCGCCAACCCGCTGCGCGAGCTCCTGCTGCGCGGCAAGGTCGCCTACCTCTTCCAGCGCTACTCGGCCGAGCGCGAGCTCAGCGCCATCCTGCTCTGCATCCCCGACGGCAACCAGGAGGTCCGCGATCTCTCGGACATGATGACGGCGTGGATCGACCAGACGATCGGCGCCACGCCCGCCGACCGCGCCAAGCAGAAGAACTCGCTGTTCCTGGTCCTCACCAAGATGGACCGCGAGTTCGAGCAGAAGGCGGGCGAGACCGAGGAGTCGCGCAAGCTGCGCTGGTCGGCGCGCCTCAACAACTCGCTGATCAACAATTTCCGCGGCGAATGGCCCGGCAACTGGAACGGCCGGCCGTTCGACAACACCTTCTGGCTGCGCAACCCGACGGTGCTCGACGAGCGCCTGATGGATCATGACGGAAGACGCGAGACCGGCGTCGCCGAGGCATTCGCCCAGCGCGCGGTCGAGCTGCGCACGCACTTCGTCGAGAACTTCGACGTGCAGCGCCACTTCGCCAACCCGGCGCGCGCCTGGGACGAGGCCTTCAAGGCCAATGACGGTGGCGTCTCCTACCTGGTCAACAGCCTGATCCCGGTGTGCGATCCGGCGATCAAGCGCGCCCAGGTGCGGGGCCAGCTCGACGTCCAGCTGCATCGCCTGGTCGACCGGCTGGCGGGCTTCCACAGCGCCGCGGACGGCGATGCGCGCGCCAAGAAACGAGATCTCGTCCACGCCGTGCTGCGCGGCCTCGCCACCTGCATCCAGCAGCAGCTGTTCGGCGAGCTGGTCGCCCAGCTGCAGGTCGCGGATTCGGCGTTGCGCGACATTTACCTGCGCATCGCCACAGCGCGCACCGCCGAGGGCGAGCCCGAGCGCAAGAACGGAAAGATGCCGGGCCAGGTCACGCAATCGAGCGGCGCGACGGTGGATCTCGGCGCGATCTTTGCCGACGTATTCGGCGAGGAGGACGGGCGCAAGGCGCCGCCGGCCGGCGTGCTCGAGGACCGCGCCGAGCGCTTCGCCCGCGAGGCGGCCGAGTACTGGCTCGACAACATGCGGCGGATCGGCTCGGACGAGAAGGCGCTGTCGCACTTCGGCGTCGACCGCCAGCATCTCGGCTGGCTGATCGACGAGCTGGTGGTGGGCGCCCATCGCCTGCGTTTGGTCGACCAGCTCTCGGTCGACGTGCGGGCGCTGGAGAACGCGGCCAACGCCAAGTGGGAGGACATCGCCGAGCGCCAGGTGCGCACCGCCGCCTCGGCGCTGAACGGCTATGTCAGCGCGCTGGGCTTCGACCAGCTGCCGCTCGAACAGCGGCCGGGTCTGCCGCCCAATGCGCCGACCCGCCGCGTCTTCCAGAACCCGACGCCGCCCGAAGGCGCGCCTTTGTTGAGCGAGGATCCCAGCTCGATCTACGCCGACTATTGCCGCGACTGGATGCGCGCCTTCCTGCAGCTCGCCATGGACAATGTGGGCTACGAAGGCGGCCGCGAGATCACCGCCGAGCAGAACGAGCAGCTCGGCCTGATCCTGCGCCAGGTGCAGATGGCGGCCTGATCGATGCGCGCCAGCGTCCAACCGCAGGCCGAGCCGGGTTACGCCACGCTCCGAATCAGCGAGCTCGACGCCGCGCCGGACGGGCTGACGATCTCGATCCAGCGCCAGCAGGGCCCCGACTCCCATCTCGCCGACGACGGCTGGCGCCGCACCGAGGCGTGGCTGCAGCCCGCGCAGGTGATGCGCCTCAAGGGCGTGCTGGAGTTCCAGCTCGGCCCCGAGATCTGCGATCGCCTCGCTGGCATCGCGACCATCCGGCTGCGCGTGAAGGAGCCCGACATCGGCGTCGTGGGCACGACGGTCGTCGCCTGGCCGCAGATGCTGACCTCGGGCGCCATCGACCTGTCGAGCCGCGACCACGACGACACGGTGCGGTTGCGGGGGCGGGCGGCCGAACCGCCGCCGCCTCCTCCGCCGGCACCGCCGTTCGAGCCGGCACCGGAACCCGAACCCGCACCGCCCCCCGATCTCCGCGCCGAACGCGAGCCATTGCCCGAGGAAAGGGGCGGAGCCGCCAAGTGGCTGATCGCGGCGGTGATCGTGTTGCTGCTCGCGGGCGGCGGGTACTTCGCCTACACCAACTACATCCAGCCGCATGAGGAGCAGACGGCCTCGACCGAGCCAACGAGCGCGCCGGCTCCGGAACCGTCGACGCCGCCCGCCGCTGCGGCACCGGCCACCCCGAAGAAGTCGGTCCGCGAGACGGTCGCCGAGTATCTCGCGACCAACCCGACGCCCGACGCGATGCTGGCCAAGGCCAGGGAATTCGCGAATGCCGGCGACATGAACGCCGCCTTCCTGGTGTGGCGCCGGGCGGCGGAGACCGGCAACGTGCCGGCCCAGGTCGAGCTTGCCTCGTTCTACGACCCGCTGACCGCGCCACCCAAGGCGGGCTTCACGCCCGACGGCGCGCGCGCCGCCGACTGGTACGAGCGCGCGGCGCTGGCCGGCAATGCCGAGGCGCAACGCAAGTTCGGCCTGCTGCTTGCCAAGGGCGGCGCCGGACTCCCGGCCGACCAGGGCCGCGCCAAGTCGTGGCTGCAGCAGGCGGCCGCGCAGAACGACGCCGAAGCGAAGAAGGCTTTGGAGACGATGCCCAAGTGATGGGGGCCGAAGTGAAAACGCTCGCCGGTCTATTGCTGGCGATCGTCGCCTTTCCTGCCCACGGCCAGACCTTCACGTGCGGTGGTTTCAAGGCTGAGACCAAACGTATCGGCAGCGAGACTCAGTGGACGATCGCCAACCGCAAAGAGAAGTCGAGCGAACAAGCAGCACTGAAGAGCGCGCCGGTGTTCGAATGCATCGACAGCGCCGTGCTGGCGATCGAGTTCACCACCTCGGCCGGCCACAGCTTCGTCGATCTAAGATTCCCCGACGGCAACGAGATCGGCTATGGCGGCCAGATCGTCCGGCGCAACAATCGGTTCGTGCTGCCGATCCAGGCCAAGCCCCGGATCGACCCGAAATATCGCGCCGACTTCGACTATCACTGCCGCTTCAACCTGCCCGGCGACCCGATTCCCGACGCCAGCCGTGCCGACTGCGTGTTCTAGATCAGGTCTTCTGCCCGCCCGGGGTCATCGGGGTCTGGTTGGGTTCCTTGCCGGGCTCCTTGGTGCCGAGCGGATCCTTCATGGTGCAGACGTCCTGGCGCAGCCGGTCCTTGAGCGCCGCAATCTGGTCCTCGATCTGCTTGTTGGCCGTCTTTTGCTTGTCGATCTGGTCCTCGAGCGCCTTGACCTGCGCCCGGTCGGGACCCGGCGGGGCGGGCGGCGCAGGCGGCGGGGGGAGTTGGACCGCGACGTTCACGATCGGCCGATAGAACAGGTACCAGCCGAGGCCCAAACCGGCCGCGACCAGCAGGAAACCGCCCAGCAGGCCACCCAGGATCAGGGGCCAGCGCGGAGTCGGATGTTGTTCGGGCGGAAGCGGTGGCGTGTCGGCCATGGCTTGAAATTGATCTCCCGGTGACGGCGCAGTCAACACCCTGCGGAGGGCGGAAATAGGGCTGCAATGAGCTATTCTCCTGCTTCAACGGCTTCCCGGGGCTTGCTCGCCGGAGCGCCGGTATTATGTGTATATGCACGCGGTAAAAGGAGAATCCCATGACGGCCTGCATCGTCGGTTGGTCCCACGGCAAGTTCGGCAAGCTCGAGGGCGAGACGAGCGAATCCCTCATCGTGAAGGCGGCCAGCGAGGCGATCGCCCATGCCGGCATCGAGCCCAAGGACGTCGACGTGATCTATGTCGGCAACATGAACGGCGGTTTCGTGCGCCAGGAGTTCCATTCCTCGCTGCCGTTGCAGACCCACCCCGATCTGCGCTTCAAGCCCTCGACCCGCGTCGAGAACGCCTGCGCCACCGGCTCGGCCGCGATCCATATGGGCCTGAACACGCTGGCCGCGAAGAAGGCGCGCTTCGTCCTGGTGGTCGGCGTCGAGAAGATGACGGAGCTCAATTCGGCTCAGGCGGGCGACGTGCTGATCAAGGCGTCTTACGTCGCCGAGGAGGCCAACATCGAGGCGGGCTTCGCCGGCATCTTCGGCAAGATCACCTCGGCCTACTTCCAGCGCTACGGCGACAAGTCCGACGCGCTCGCGAAGATCGCGGTCAAGGCGCACAGGAACGGTGCCAAGAACCCGTTCGCGCACTTCCAGAAGGAGTTTGCCTACGAGTTCTGCCGCACGCCGTCGGACAAGAACCCGTTCGTCGCCGGCCCGCTGAAGCGCACCGACTGCTCGCCTGTGACCGACGGCGCGGCGGCGGTGGTGCTGACCGATGTCGGCACGGCGCTCGGCATGAAGCAGGCGATCGCCTTCCGCGCCGCGCAGCACGTCAACGACTTCCTGCCCATGAGCAAGCGCGACATCATCAGGTTCGAGGGCCCGGCGCTCGCCTGGAAGCAGGCGCTCGCCGAAGCGCGGCTCGACCTGCTCGACCTCTCCTTCGTCGAGACGCACGACTGCTTCACCTCGGCCGAGCTGATCGAGTACGAGGCGATGGGCCTGACCGCGCCCGGCGAGGGCGAGCGGGCTATCCACGAGGGCTGGGTCGAGCGCGACGGCAAGCTGCCGATCAACGTCTCGGGTGGCTTGAAGGCCAAGGGTCATCCGGTGGGGGCCACCGGCGTCAGCATGCACGTCATGACGGCGATGCAGCTCAACGGCAGCGCGCCCGAGGGCATGCAGCTCGGCAAGACGAAGATGGGGGGCGTGTTCAACATGGGCGGCGCTGCCGTCGCCAACTACGTCAGCATCCTGGAACCCTTGCGGTAGGAGCCGCTGCGTTGAGCATGCGGCCGGTCGCCCAGCGCGAGGGCGACGCCATCCTGGGCGCGATGCGCCAGGTGGCGCTGGCCGGCGGGCGACCGCTCAGCCACGCCGACACGGCCAGCATCGTCGCCGCGCGTCATTGGCTCCTGCGGCGCGAGCAGCCGTTCGATATCGGCGACCCGCCGGTCGACGGCATCCTCGACCAAGACAAGATCCGTCGCGTGCTCGAATATGCCCGCGCGCTCGACGTCGAGGCGGACTACCTGACCGAGCTGGTCGAAGCAGCGTCAGGTCACATGGCTTGGGTCGTCGCCGACATGACGCGCAAGAATTTCGACAGCGTGATCAGCCGCTCGTCGGCAGGTCTCGATCCGGTGGCCTGGATCATGCCCTATGGCGGCGACAAGGCAGATCCGATGCTGGTCGCGCGTTACGAGGCGCTCGGCAAGCTGCCGGACAGCACGTTCGGCAAGGCGCTGTGGAAGTTCAACAAGGACAATGGCTACGCGTTTCCCGGCGATCTCAAGGCACTCAACGCGGGCTTCGCCACGCCGCACGATTCGACGCACGTCGTCTCGGGGTACGACACGACCTTCCGCGGCGAGATCCTGGTTTCGACCTTCACAGCCGGCATGCATCCGATCAACCCGATGGCCGGCCACATCCTGCCGGTGATCTTCAATGGCCATCTTGGCGTGAAGTTCAACAACGTTGCCACGCGGAGCCAGGGCGGCCTCGATCCCGACGAGTTCTGGCACGCCTGGGCGCGCGGTCAGCAAATGACGGTGGACCTGTTCGATCCCGGCTGGGATGTCTGGCAATGGATCGAGCACGACCTCGAGACGTTGCGGCGCGACTGGAACGTCGCGCCGCGGGGGCATGAGGCGATCTAAGGTAGTGGGCATGGCGTCCGAGCCGAGCCTTCGTCAGCAACTGATCACCGCGCGGGCCAGGGTCCAGCGCCAGATCGATCGTCTGCGGGCGCGTGCCTATCCGGCAGCCCCACCAGTTGGACGCCGGGAGATGGGTTTCCCCACGCTCTGACCCGGCTCGGCAGCGAGCTCGGGCGCACCTTGCGGGATATCGACGACGCCCTCAAAGCGCTCGGGCCCGAGGACTGAATCACGAGCGCGATCTCGCTACGCCAGAAAGACCTTCTTGTCGGTCTCTTCGGGCTCATGCGGCTGCAGGCTCTGCCCGGAGGCGTCGGCCCAGCTTGCGACGTTCAGGACGACGCAGGAGGGACCGTCGCCCTCCTCCTTCTCCGCCGGTTCCACGATGTTGAGGCCGTTGCCGTCGAGGAAGAAGGTGTGGTCGCCGAAGATGCTTTCCAGCTTCGCAACGGCCGGATGGTCGGCGGGAATCGGCTCGGCCGGAAACTGGGTGAGGGTCTGCTGAATCTGCGTGGTGTTGAGCCGCATCGCACGCTCCTTGTTGAGGGGTATCGGAATCGATTCTGCCGCGGTTCGGCAAAGCTATGCCTTTGCCTGTGCGGATCAACCTCATGTGCCATATCGACAGAGGGTTGGGCGATGCAACTTCATCGAGCACGGGGGAGTTACTGCGGCTCACTCGCGACTTCGGGGCGCAAAGCATGAGCGCGCTCCGCGGATGCTCTGTGAGGCCAAGGAAGAGGCATCGGGGGGGCGAGCAGCGCTTGCAGGTCCTCGAGGCGCTCGACGGTAAACATCGTTCGAAGGCCGGCAGGCATACTCCGGATGGTACGCCTGCAGGACGATGCGATGCCGTTCGGTCACACCACCGGGCTCGCGCCGCCGTCGACATTGATCGCCACGCCGGTGATGAAGGAGCCCGCGTCGGAGCAGAGGAAGCACGCCATGCGGGCGAATTCCTCGGCCTTGCCCATGCGGCCGAGCGGAATGCGGCCCTTGGCCATGCCGTCGAGGAACTCCTGGTAGGTCTTGCCGGCGCCGGCCGGGCCCTTGTGTCGGCGCGCCCACTGGTCGCTCTCGATCAGGCCGACCAGCATGGCGTTGACCAGCACGTTGTGCGGCGCGTTTTCCTTCGAAAGCGCCTTGGTCAGCGCGAGTCCGGCGGCGCGGCTGACGCTGGTCGGCGTGCTGTCGGCGGTCGGCGCCTTGGCGCCGATGTTCAGCACGTTGACGATGCGGCCCCACTTGCGCTGCTTCATGCCGGGCAGCGCCAGACGGCAGAGGCGGATGGCGGCGAACAGCTTGAGGTCGAGGTCGCCCTGCCAGTCGGCGTCGGTCACCGTCTCGAACGGCTTGGCATGGCTGATGCCGGCATTGTTCACCAGGATGTCGACCTTGCCGAAGTCCGCCTCGACCTTCTTCCACGTCTCGGCGATCGGCTCGGCCTTGGAGACGTCGCAGGAATAGGCCTCGAAGCGGCCGTTCGACTTGCCCGCCGCCTTCTGCACTTCGGCCTTGGCCTGCGCCAGCACGTCGGCCTTGCGCGCCAGGATCGCCACCGAGCCGCCCGATGCGGCGAATTCCTTGGCCATCGCGAGTCCTAGGCCGGTGCTCGCGCCCGTGATCACGGCCACCCGGCCGTCCATGCGTACGTCCATTGTCTCCTCCTGGTCAGCTCTTGAGTGTAGCGATTGCCGCCAAAATGCGCTCGGGCGTCGCCGGGGCATCCAATCGCACGGCGGTCCTGCCGTCGCCGGTCGCCGCGATTGCGTCCTTGAGCGCGTTCCAGACGGCGGTCGCCAGCATCAGCGGCGGCTCGCCGACCGCCTTGGAGCGGAAGATTGTCGCCTCGGTGTTGGGCGCGTTGTCGAGCATCTTGACGTTGAAGATCGCCGGCGTATCGCGACTGCCGGGAATCTTGTAGGTCGAGGGGCCGACGGTGCGCAGGCGGCCCTCCTTGTCCCACCACAGCTCCTCGCAGGTGAGCCAGCCCTGCCCCTGCACGAACGCGCCCTCGATCTGGCCGAGATCGATCGCCGGATTGAGCGAGGTGCCGCAGTCCTGCACCAGATCGGCGCGCAGGACACGCGATTCACCGGTCAGCGTGTCGATCGCCACCTCAGCCGCCGCCGCACCGAACGAGAAGTAGAAGAACGGCCGGCCTTTCATCGTCGCGCCGTCCCAATGGATCTTGGGCGTCTTGTAGTAGCCGGTCGAGCTCAGCGAGACGCGGCCGAGGTAGCAGAGCTTGGTGAGCTCGTTGAAGCTTACCACCTGGTTGCTGCCCGGCCTGGCGATACGCACTGTATTATCCGCGAACTCGATCTCGCTTTCGTCGACGCCAAAATGCTCGGCCGCAAAAGCGATCATGCGCTTCTTGATCGTGTCGGCCGCGGCGTAGGCCGCCCAACCGTTGAGGTCCGAGCCAGTCGACGCCGCGGTCGGCGAGGTATTGGGCACCTCGGCGGTCGAGGTCGCGCTCGGCCGGATCCGATCCACGTCGACCTTGAACACTTCGGCCACGACCTGCGCCACCTTGATGAAGAGGCCCTGCCCCATCTCGGTGCCGCCGTGGTTCAGTCGGATCGAGCCGTCGGAATAGACATGCACCAGCGCACCGGCTTGGTTCATGTGCGGGATGTTGAAGGAGATGCCGAACTTCAGCGGAAACAGGCCGAGCCCACGCTTCAGCACCGGGCTCGTCCTGTTGAAGGCGTCGATCTCGGCGCGGCGGCGCGTCCAGTCGGCTTCGTGCCTGGCCTCCGCCCAGACGCGCGGCAGGAGATTGCCCTCGACCTTCTGGCCGAACGGCGTCTCGTCGCCCTGATCATTGTAGAAGTTGAGCGCCCGCACCTCGACCGGATCGCGGCCGAGCTGGTGGGCGATGCGGTCGAGCGCATCCTCCATGACGACGACTCCCTGCGGCCCGCCGAAGCCGCGGAAGGCCGTGTTCGACTGCTTGTGCGTCCTGCAGGCGTAGCCGACCGCGCGGAAGTGCGGGATCCAGTAGGCGTTGTCTGTATGGGTCAGCGCACGGCCGACCACGCCCGGCGTCAGATCGAGATTCCAGCCGGCGTCCGCCGCCAGCATCGCATCGAGCGCCAGCACGCGACCATGGCCATCGAAGCCGACGGTGTAGCGATAGAGGAAGGGATGGCGCTTGCCGGTCGCGATCATGTCGACCTCGCGCGGCAGGCGGAGCTTCACCGGCTTGCCGGTATAATTGGCCGCCAGGGCCGCCGCCCCCGCAACCCACGAGGCATTGCTTTCCTTGCCGCCGAAGCCGCCACCCAGCCGGCGTACCACCGCGGTAATGCGGTTGAAATCGCAGCCCAGCAGACGGGCGCAGATGTGCTGGACCTCGGTGGGATGCTGGGTCGAGGTGTGCACGACAATGTCGCCGTCCTCGCCCGGCAGTGCGAAGGCGATCTGGCCCTCGAGGTAGAAATGCTCCTGCCCGCCGACCGTGAACTCGGCGCTGAGGCGATGTGGGGCCGCCTTCATCGCCGCATCGGGATCGCCGCGCAGCAGCGTCTGCGGCGCCTGGACATAGGCCTTGGCGGCGAGCGCGGCTTCGATGTCGAGGATCGCGGGTTCGGGGTCGATCTCGACAGCGGCCCGATCGGCGGCGTGCCGCGCTGCATCGAGGGTGGTCGCCACGACCATCGCCAGCGGCTGGCCGACATAGAAGACCCTGTCGGTTGCGAACAGCGGCTCATCGGTGCCGATGGGGGCGACATCGTTCTTGCCGGGAATGTCCTTCGCGTCGAGCACGGCCACGACGCCCCGCATTTCCGGCACCTCGACCTTCTTGAGGCGGCCGTGCGCGATCGGGCTGAGGACCAGCGCGGCATGCAGGGTGCCGGCCGGCTCTGGCATGTCGTCGATATAAAGCGCCTGGCCGGTGACGTGCTTCAGTGCCGAATCGTGCCGCTGCGAAGTGTGGACGCCGCCCCTCACAGCGCCTCCACCTCGACCGGACGCTGCGGCTCGGCCAGACGCAGCTCCAACCGACGCAGCAGGTTGGCAGCAACCTGCAATCGATAGGCTGCCGTGCCGCGCCAATCGTCGAGCGGCTGGAAATCCTGTGTCAGTGCCGCACGCGCGGCGTCGAAGCCGTCCTTCAGGAGCGCCGCTTCCGCGTGGATCGCCCGCTTGGGCGTCGCGGCCATGCCGCCGAACGCGAGTCGCGCATTCTCGATGCGCCCATCCCTGATCCGCACGCGATAGGCGCCGGCGACCGTGGAAATGTCCTGGTCGCGTCGCTTGCTGACCTTGTCGCAGTGGAAGGTCTCCCCTGGCCACAGCCGCGGAAGGGTGAAGCTCTGGATCACCTCGTCCGGCGCGAGCGCGGTATTGCGGTAGCCGACGAAGAACTCTTCCAGCGGCAATTCGCGGATGCCACGCTGCGAGACTAGCTTCACTTTGGTCTCCAGGGCCAGCAGCACCGGCGGCATGTCGCCGATCGGCGAGGCGTTGCCGAGATTGCCGCCGATCGTACCGAGAGTGCGGATCTGCCGCGAGCCGAGCCGTGCGAGATATGTGCGCAACGCGGGGAAAGCCTCGACCAGGATCGGCCAGGCTCGGGCGTAGGTGACCGCGGCGCCGACGGTGAGATGCTTTTTGCCAACGTCGATGATGTTCAACTCCGGCACATGCGCGACATGAATGACTGCCTTCGGCGGCTTGCGCGAGCGGCCGGCCAGCAGGCCGAGATCCGTCCCGCCGGCCAGCAGAAGCGCGTCGGGACGCTGAGCGCGCAGAGTCACCAGATCGGCAAGCGTATGTGGCGCGGAGAACACTCCGTCGAACACGGGTGTAGTCGTGCGTGGCGCCGACAACGTGGCCGGCTCGGCTGCGAGACCCGACACCTTCTTCATCGCGTCGACGATCGGCCGGTAGCCGGTGCAGCGGCACAGATTGCCGGCCAGCGCATCGTGGATGGTCTCGAGCTCCGGCGCCTCGCCGCCGGCGGCGAAGGCATAGGCCGTCATGATGAAGCCCGGCGTGCAGAAGCCGCACTGGGTCGCGTCGGATTCGGCGAAGACCCGCTGCACCGGATGCGGTTCGCCATCCGCACCGAGCAGCCCTTCGACCGTGCGGATCGACTGACCGTCCATCTGCCCCAGCAGGGCAATGCAGGCGTTCATCGCCTCATGTTGGCCGTTGCTGCGCTCGAGCACGACGGTGCAGGCGCCGCAGTCGCCTTCGGCGCAGCCTTCCTTGGTGCCCTTGAGCCCGCGATGATCGCGCAGCCAGTCGAGCAGCGTCGTCATCGGTGACGGTCCCGCGACATCGACAGGACGACCATTGAGCGTGAAACGGATGGTGTCCGCCATGCGGATAAACATGCCCGCTGTTGCGTCGCCGTCAACCGCGTGATGCACTCGCCGCCCCAAAAGCAGAAGGATCAGGCATGGATCCCTACCGGTTCGGCTATTCCCCCGTCATAGAACGACCCAAGCTCAGCTGGCCAAAGGGCGCGCGCGTCGCCGTCTGGGTATGCCCCAACATCGAGCACTACGAGTACGTCCCGGCCGAGGTGCGCGTCCGCAACCCCTGGCCGCGCATGCCGCATCCCGACGTGCTGGGCTACGGCGGCCGTGACTACGGCAATCGGGTCGGCCTGTGGCGCATGTTCGAGGTGCTCGACAAGCATGCCATCCGCTGCACGGTCTCGCTTTCGATGTCGGTCATCGAGATGTATCCCGAGATCCTCGAGGCGATGGAGGCGCGGCGCTGGGAATACATGAGCCACGGCTACTTCAACACGCGCTACCACTGGGGCTACGCGCCCGAGGAGGAACGCGAGGTGATCGAGCACAGCAAGGCGACCCACCTGCGACTGACCGGCCGCAGGCTGCGCGGCTGGTTCTCGCCCGCCGTGTCCAACACGCTGAACACGCCCGACATCGTCAAGGAAGCCGGTCTCGAATACTTCTGCGACTTCTATCACGACGACCAGCCGACGCCGGTCGCGACGAAGCATGGCCCGCTGATCCACGTTCCCTATTCAATGGACCTCAACGACGCGATGATCTACCGCCAGCCGGTCGAGGCCGAGGAATTCGCGCAGATGATCGTCGACCACTTCGACACGGTCTATCGCGAGGGCACCGAGAACGGCCGAGTCATGTGCATCGCGCTGCATCCCTACATGATGGGCGCGCCGCATCGCCTGAAGTACCTCGATCGCGCGCTGGCCTACATCCGCAAGCACAAGGACGCCTGGATCTGCACCGCAGAGGAGATTCTCGACTGGTACGTCGAGAACGGACTCAAGCAATACCAGCAGCATCTCGGGAAGGAGGCGTAGGATGAGCACCGCTCCCAAGGTTCCGAAGAACCCGCCGCCACTGAAGCCCGGGATGGACAATCCCTGGTACGACTACTCGCCGTTCCCGACCCGGCCCAAGCTCGCCTGGCCGAGGAATGCGCGCGTCGCCTTCTGCGTCGTGCTGTCGCTGGAATATTACGAGCTGCAGCCGCCTGAGAATGCCGTGAAGGACAGCCGCTTCGTCGGCGAGTTCGGCAACTACAGCCCCGACTACCGCACCTGGACGCAGCGCGAGTACGGCAACCGCACCGGCATCTTCCGCGTGCTCGACGTGCTCGACCGCTACCAGATCCGCGCCGGCATCGCAGTGAGCGCGATGGCGGCCGAGCGCTATCCCTTCCTGATCGAGCAGTTCAAGAAGCGCCGGTACGAGTTCATCGGGCACGGCACGTCGGGCAGCCGCATGATCTCCTCGAAGATGAGCGAGGCCGAGGAGAAGGCCGAGATCGCCAACTCGATCGCCGCGATCGAAAAGGCCGCCGGCGTTACGCCCAAGGGCTGGCTCGGCCAGGAATACGGCGAGAGCCAGCGCACGCCCCAGCTGCTCGCCGATGCCGGCTTCGACTACGTGCTCGACTGGCCGAACGACGACCAGCCTTACCCGATGAAGGTTGGCCGGAAATTCGTGTCGATGCCCAACCAGCCCGAATGGGACGACGTGCAGCAGCTCTGGCTGCGCCGCATCTCGACCACGCGATATCCCGACATGGTGGGCGACGCCTTCGAGTTGCTGCACCACGAGGGCGGCCAGGTCTTCAACCTGTCGATCCATCCCTGGCTGATGGGCATGGCGCATCGCATCAAGTATCTCGACGAGGCACTGCGACGAATCGAGCGCTTTGGCAACATCTGGCAGGCAACGCCCGGTGAGATCGCCCAGCATTATATGAAGACGATGATGGCCTGAGGCATCTTCTCTTGCCGGACCGCGGGCGTCTCGCCCGCCTTCATGACCATGAAGCGGGCGCGACGCCCGCGGTCCGGCAAGACGGTCAGCGGAGCGTCAGGCCTGAGGCGTCCATCAGCCGGTAGACCGGCGCCTCAGCCTCGTTGCTTTCCATCGGGATCACGCCGACGCCGACATAGCTGCCGGGCGAATCGGGCTCGAGGGCCGCGGCGGCGATGCCGGCGGCCGCTTGGTCCATCGGCACGAACAGCGTGCCGGCCGGGACATCCATCGTCTTCTTCTCGATCGTCACCCGCACCGACTGGTCGGGATTGATCGCCTCGCGCCGCTTGCGGCTACCGGTCCAGGTGACGCGGAAAGCCTCGACGTCCTGCGGGCTGCCGGTCGCGACTTCGCGCACCTTGACCTCGTTGAGAGCGAGGCGTTCGGCCACGTCCTTTGCGCCGCGCAGCACGAGATAGCCGGCAGGACGCGGCCGCACATCCACCGGGCGGATGTCGCGGCTGTCGATCAGCCGCACCGTCGTCGGCATGAGCACACCGCTTTCGGCATTGATCAGCGGCAGGTCGACCTCGCGCTCGCCTTCCTCGTGCGAGACGATGAGGTCGGAGCGGTCCGCGGCGACGGCGGCGCGCGCCGCGGCCAGCCGCTTCATCAGCCCGGCGGGGTCGGCCGCGCTCACCTCCAGCACCGCCCGGGCCAGCAGGAAGTGCGTCGACACGCGGCGCTGGTAGCTCTCGAGGCCAATGCCGACACCGCGCGTCTCTATCAGGTAGGAGACCGCGCCACGCAGGCCGAAGGTGTTGCGGGCGATGCCGGGCGCAGTGCCGCCGAGCGACACGCGTTTGTCGGCCGGCGTCGGATCGGTGGTGACGTAGTCGAAGCTCGACAGGCCCTGCTTGTGGATCGCGGCTTCGAGCGCCGGCCGGTAGAGATTGCGCGCGATGTCGGACAGCGCCTTGGGGATCGAGGGATTGGTCGCCTCGAGAATCATCACATCGGAGGCCTGCAGGCCGTTGAACTTCTCGACCCACCGCCAGGCGACGCTGAACTCGTGATGGTCGAACACCACGTCGGGCGGCAGGACCTTCATCGCGGCATGGATGGCGCGCACCTCGGGCTGGCTGAGCAGCAGGTGATCGCGGTTGGGATCGGCGCCCGACGCCAGCACGCGCTTGTCGTTGGCGGCGCCGTCGACATTGGCGCGCGGCACGATCACCACGGTGATCCTGGACAGGAGCGGCGCGAGGTCCCCCTTGGCCAGCGTCGAGGCCAGCACCAGCATCGCCTCGCCGCCGGCCGGCTCGTTGCCGTGCTGCTGACCGATCAGCCAGATCACCGGCCGATTGAGCGTGCGAATAGCGGCCGCATCGCCGAGGCCTTCGGCAGTGAGATAGACCACCGGGATATCGCGGCCCTGGGTCGACGTGCCGAGGCTCGCGATCTTCGCCCTGCCCGAGTCGTGCGCGATTGCGGCCAGGAACTGCTGCATCGCGTCCTGGCTGGTGAGCGACGGCTCGGCCGTCCGAAAGGCGGGGCTATCGAGCTTCATGCCGGCAATCGCGGGATAGTGTGCCAGTACGGCGACGCTCTGGCGATGCTCAGTCGGCTGTGCGTCCGCGCCGCACGGCAGCAGCAGGAGCAGGCCGAGCAACAGCACGAGGCGGCGCATCGAGCTACTCCGCTGCGGCCTTGAAGCCCTGGTCCTGGCGCAGGCGGAACAGCCGCACGGCGTCGGCATGGGCCGCCTGTGCCTCCGCCGACATGGGCGTCTTGAGCCGCGTCTCAGGCAGGAAATGGCCGTAGCGGTCCTGGCCGCGCACCAGCAGCGCGCTCGGCTTCACCGGTCCGAGCGGCTTCACGTGCGCCGGGATGAAGCTGATGCCGAGACCCATGCGCCGGTCGTCGTTGTCGTTGCCGGGCGAGCAATGGACCAGCGCGGTGTGATGCAGCGACATCTGCCCGGCCGCGAGCGGCATCGGCACGCCGGTCTCGTTATCGAAGCGACCGCTGATCCCCTGCCCGCGCTTGATCATGTTGTCGGCCGAGGGCTTGTCGTCATGCTCGATCATCGGCAGGCGGTGCGTGCCCGGCACCACGCGCATGCAGCCCGCCTTTTCCGAGGCCTCGGAGAGCGCCACCCATGCCGTCACGTGCTCCAGCGGATCGAGGAAGAAGTAGGCACCATCCTGGTGCCAGCGTACATGCGCGGCCGTGTGCGGCTCCTTGATCCACATGGTCGAGTGGTAGACGAGGATGTCGGGCCCGATCACGTCCTCGACTGCATCGAGCACTTTCGTATGGTGAACCAGCGCGTCGGCCCAGGCGTAGAGCAGGTACGACTTGCTCTTCTCCGGGAAGTCGAGCGGGTGACCTTGCTGTGCCTCCCACGATTCGAGATCGGCGCGCGTCCAGCGCACCTCGTCCGCGGTGAGCACCGAAGCCGGATACGCGAAACCGTCGCGCTTGTATTGGTCGACCTGAGCCTGCGTCAGAATCTTCGACATGGTTGTTCCTTTGCAGCCGCTATCGTAGCGTCGCGCCGGCCGATCAGGGAGACAGTTGAATGGCGAGTAAGAAGAAAATGCCGGTTTCGCGACGCGGGTTCATCTCCGGTGCGGGTACGCTGGCTGCCGGCACGATGGGCTTTCCGCTGATCGGTGGCGCGCAGCCGGCGGCCGTGAAGGTCGGCATCATCCATCCCGTGACCGGTTTCGTGGCCTATGCCGGCAGCCAGGGCCGCTTCGGCGCAACGATGGCGGTCGATGACGTGAACAAGGCGGGCGGCATCAAGTCGATGGGCGGCGCCAAGCTCGAGCCGTTGCTGGGCGACAGCCAGTCCAAGGTCGAGGTCGGCGTGGCCGAGGTCGAGAAAATGAACGAGCAGGGCGTGGCGGCCTATATCGGCTGCTATCAGAGCCCGGTCGGCATTGCCGCCAGCCAAGCCGCCGCCAAGTACAACACGCCATTCCTGATCGATGTCGGCGCGTCCGACCTGCTGGTGACGCGCGGATTGAAGAACATCTTCCGCATCAAGCCCGGCTTCGGCGCCTGCGTCGATCAGGGCATTGCGCTGCTGGGCGATCTCAACAAGAAGGCCAACGGCGTCGCCAAGAGCGCCGTGATCGTGCACGAGTCGGGCGAGTTCGGCACCGGCACCGCCAAGCTGCTGGCGAGCAAGCTGCCGACAACCAACATCCAGGTGAAGGAAGTGATCGGGCACGACAACCCGACGCGCAACTTCGACAACATTGCGCTGCGCATCCGCTCGGCCGCGCCGGACATCGTCATGATGTCGAACTACCAGAACGAATACGTCCTGCTAGCCCGCACACTCTACCAGCAGAAGGTCAACCTCGCGGCCATGTATTCGATCCTGGGCGGCGGCTTCAACTACAAGTTCGCCAAGGAGCAGCCCGACGTCTCGCAGTACATGATCGACGTCAACCACTGGTACAATCCGAAGTCCGAGAAGGCGCAGGCGCTGAAGAAGCGCGTCGAGGCGGCCGGCAAGGAATTCACCTTCGAGGTCTATCTCGCCTATACCGTGGTCGACCTGCTGGCCGACGCGCTGGAGCATGCGGGCTCGGCCGAAAAGGAGAAGCTGACGGCGGCGCTCAACGCCTCGACCTTCAAGGCCGAGTTGATGCCCTACGGCCCGACCAAGTTCGTCAACGGCCAGAACGAGGGCGGGCGCGCGGCGGTGATGCAGGCGATCAAGGGCGACATCAAGGTGATCGCGCCCGAGCAGTTCGCCGAGATGCCGCCGGTCTTCCCGAAGCCGAAGTTTACCTGAGGCTTTGCGAGTGAACCAAAACCACCTCACCCTGAGGAGCATCGTACAGCGATGCGTCTCGAAGGGTGGGCCGCAGACAGGGTGCGCGTTGCCACCCTTCGAAACGCTCGCTTCGCTCCCTCCTCAGGGTGAGGTGAGTCTGTCGACGCGGGCGTAGCGATGCTCGATCCGCAGATCATCCTCGCCGGCGTGCTGAACGGTCTGCTGGCGGGAGGCATCTATGTGCTGGTCGCCGTCGGGCTGACGCTGATCTACGGCGTCCTGCACATCATCAACTTCGCCCATGGCAGCCTGCTGATGCTCGCCATGTACGCGGTGTTCTTTCTCTGGAGGCTGCTGGGCCTCGACCCCTATGTCTCGCTGCCGCTCGTGACGGCGGGCGCGTTCGCCGTCGGCTTCGTGCTCTATCGGCTGGTGATCGGTCCTTTCAGCCACGGCCGGGACGAAAACATTCTCTTGATCACGCTCGGCGTCTCGATCGTCGCCGACAATGCGGCCCTGCTGTTCTTCGGCGGTGACACCCTGACGATCGACGTGCCGTATGCCGGCGACATCATCCAGGTCGGCGCGGCGTTCCTTCCGCTGCCCAAGGTGATCTCCTGCGGCGCGGCGCTCGTCATCTGCCTTGTCCTCGGCCTGTTCATGACCCGCAGCGACACCGGCAAGGCGATCCGCGCCGTTGCGCGGGAGCGCCAGGGTGCGCGGCTCGTCGGCATCGATGTCGAGCACATCTTCGCCGTCTCCTACGGCATCGGCATCGCCTGCCTGGGCGCCGCAGCCTGCCTGCTGATGCCGACCTTCTACGTCACGCCGCAGTCGGGCTACGCCTTCGTGCTGGTTGCCTTCACCATCGTCGTGCTGGGCGGTATGGGCAGCTTCCTCGGCGCCGCGGTCGGCGGCTTCCTGATCGGCATCACCGAATCGCTGGGCGGCCTGTTCCTCGGCGAGCAACTCGGCCAGATCGGCATCTCGCTGATCTTCATCCTGATCCTGCTGCTGAAGCCGACCGGCCTGTTCGGAAGCCGGGCATGAGGCGCATAGCCCTCGCCGCGGCGTTCCTCGCCGCCATGGTCTATCCGTTGATGGTGCCGAACTACCTCGCCACGGTCGGCATGCTGATGTTCTTCACCGCCTTCATCGGCCAGTCGTGGAACATCTCGGGCGGCTTCGCCGGCCAGACATCGTTCGGCCACGCGGTGTTCTTCGGCGTCGGCGCCTACACCTCGACCATCCTGCAGGTCAGCTACGGCTGGAACCCCTGGCTCGCCTGCCCGACGGCGATGGCAATGGGCGGGCTGGTCGGCGCCGGCATCGCCATCCTCTCCTTCCGCGCCGGCCTGCGCGGCTCCTACTTCGCCCTGATCACGCTCGCCTTCGCCGAGGTGTTCCGTATCGCCGCGAACTCCGCGCCGATCACGCATGGTGGGCTCGGCCTGCTGATCAAGGCCGACCAGCGGCCGATCAACTTCCAATTCAGGGACCAGATCTGGGTCTATTACCTCGCACTCGGCCTCTGCCTGGTCTCGCTGGCGATTGCCTGGTGGCTGACCCGCAGCCGCTTCGGTGCCCGCCTGGTGGCGATCCGCGAGAACGAGGACGCGGCGCGGGCCTTGGGCATCGACGTCTTCACCGAGAAGGTGAAGGTGCTGACGCTCTCCGGCGCGATGTGCGCGGCCGGCGGCACCTTCTACGCACAGAAGTACCTCTATATCGATCCCAACATCGCCTTCGGCATCGACAAGTCGGTCGAGATGCTGCTGGTCACCATGGTCGGCGGCGCCGGCACCATCTTCGGGCCGCTGATCGGCTCGATCGCCCTCACTACGATCAACGAGCTGACGCGCGCCGCCGCGAGCGTCTTCCCCGTGCTCAAGAACGTCCAGCCGCTCAGCCTGATCGTCTACGGCGCCATGCTGATCCTGATCGTCGCCCGCCTGCCCGACGGCTTCGCAAGCCTGTTCGGACGCCGCCGTCATGCTTGAGGTGCGCGCGCTCTCCAAGGCGTTCGGCGGCCTCAAAGCGGTCGACGAGGCGTCGCTCGACGTGCGCGCGGGCGAGATCGTCGGCCTGATCGGCCCCAACGGCGCGGGCAAGACCACGCTGTTCGCCACCATCGCCGGCTTCCACAAGCCCGACGGCGGCCTCATTACCCTGCAGGGCCGCGACATCACCGGC
>Ga0209062_1001001_pt1 | contig 59658 bp, 61 predicted proteins | sample Coa_R2_2_FD_187158 | JGI IMG/M metagenome (GOLD analysis project Ga0209062, IMG submission 187158) | Surface soil microbial communities from Centralia Pennsylvania, which are recovering from an underground coalmine fire - Coalmine... | ecosystem: Environmental > Terrestrial > Soil > Unclassified... | reverse complement strand
CTGCGCTCAATCTCCTCAAGCACGAACCGAGCAAAATCCCCATCAAACGAAAGCGTCTCAAAGCCGCCATCAACCCCGATTTCCGAGCGGCCTTGCTCGCATCTTAACGATTCATGATCCTGCCCTGGGGCGCCGCCGGTCCGCCGGCCCATTGAGCGCCGCGGCCGGATCGATCATTTCAGAGCGTTGCCGGCGCCATTTCTTTTCAGGAGATGCATCGACAGAAAGGTGAGGACATCCTCGCCCTTCTGATTCCTGATGCGGTAGGCGACGCGCAGGATGCCGCGGTCGGGCTTCGAGCTCGACGGCTTCTTCTCGATCACTTCGAGCTCGGTGTGCAGCGTGTCGCCGGGACGCACCGGGCGCAGCCAGCGCAGTTCATCGAATCCGGGCGACCCCATGCTCGAAGCACGGAATATGCCGGTTTCCAGGACCATGCGGAACCCGATCGCGAGCGTCTGGAAGCCGCTGGCGATGAGCCCTCCATAGTTGCTCTCGCGCGCCGCCTCGACGTCGATGTGAAAGGGCTGCGGATCATAGGTGAGCGCAAAGCCGATGATCATGCTCTCAGTGAGCGTGACGCCGCGCGTCGTAAATCTTTCGCCGACGGCGAAATCGTCGAAATAGCGATCGGCCATTGCGTTCAGCCCAAGGCCGCGACGATCGCTGCGCCGAGCTCCTTCGTCGTCGCTCTGCCGCCGAGATCCGGCGTCCGCGGTCCGTTCGCATCGGCGAGCACGCGGGCAATCGCCTTCTCGATCTCGGCCGCCGCGACGCCCTCCCCCAAATGCTCCAGCATCATCGCGCCGGACCAGATCTGGCCGATAGGATTGGCGATGCCCTTGCCGTAGATGTCGGGCGCGGAGCCATGCACCGGTTCGAACATCGAGGGAAATTCGCGCTCGGGATTGATGTTGGCCGATGGCGCGATGCCGATCGAGCCGACCACCGCCGGCCCCAGATCGGAGAGGATGTCGCCGAAGAGGTTCGAGCCCACCACCACGTCGAAGCGGTCGGGATAGCGGACGAAATGCGCCGTGAGGATGTCGATGTGATATTGGTCGGCGCGAACCTCCGGATACTCCTTGGCGATCGCGGCAAAGCGCTCGTCCCAATAGGGCATGGTATGGATGATGCCGTTCGATTTGGTGGCCGAGGTCACGTGCTTTTTGCGCTTCATCGCGAGGCCGAAGGCAAAGCGCATGATGCGGTCGCAGCCCGTGCGGGTGAAGACGCTCTGCTGCATCGCCATTTCCATCGGCGTTCCCGCATAGAGCCGTCCGCCGATTTCGGAATACTCGCCCTCATTGTTCTCGCGCACGACATAGAAGTCGATCTCACCGGGTTTGCGGTTCTTGAGAGGCGAATCGACACCGTCGAGCAGCCGCACCGGGCGGAGATTGACATATTGCCGAAATCCGCGGCGCAGCGGGATCAGGAGCCCCCAGAGCGAGACGTGATCGGGCACGCCGGGATATCCTACGGCGCCCAGGAACACGCCCTGCATATGCTTGATCTGCTCAAGCCCGTCGGGCGGCATCATTGCGCCGGTTTTGGCGAAGCGCTCGCAGCTCCAATCATACTCGCGCCAGCGCAACGCGAAGCCGTGGCGGCGCGCCACTGCTTCAAGCACCCGCATGCCCTCTGGCACCACTTCCTTGCCGATCCCGTCGCCGGGAATGACGGCAATCTCATAAGTCTTTGCCACGACGCGGTCTCCTCCGTGAGCGCCGCACGATAGCGGAGCGGCGGCGAAGGGCAACCCCCGGCGGCTAGACCGCGATGGTCCCTTCGAGATAGAGCACGCATTTGCCGGCGATGGCAACGCGCTCACCCCTCAATTCGCAAATGAGATCGCCGACGCGCGGCGAAATCTGCCGAGCGCGCAGCTTGGCCTTGCCGAGGCGCTCCGCCCAATAAGGGGTGAGCGTGCAGTGGGATGAGCCGGTCACGGGATCTTCGGGCACGCCTTGCGCCGGCGCAAAGAAGCGCGAGACGAAATCGATGCCGTCGCCGCCCGGCGCGGTCGCGATCACCGCGAAAGTATCGAGGCGACGAATGGCGTCGAAATCGGGCGCCAGAGCTGCTACATCCTGTGCCCGGTCGAAAACGGCGAGATAGTCGCGCGCGGCCAACAGCGCGGTCGGCCGGCGGCCAAGCGCTTCGGCAATGCCGGAGGGCGCGTCTATCGGCCGAGCCGGACGGGCCGGAAAATCCATGACGAATTCGTCACCGACCTTTTCGACGGTGAGCGTGCCCGCCTTCAGCGTCCGGAAGGTCACATGTTTTCGGCCCCGCTCGAGCCGATCACAGATCACATAGGCCGAGGCGAGGGTGGCATGGCCGCAGAGATCGACCTCGACCGTCGGCGTGAACCAGCGGAGCGCGTAGCCCTCACCCTCGCGCACGAAGAAGGCGGTCTCCGCGAGGTTGTTCTCGGCCGCGATCGCCTGCATCGTCGCATCGGCCAGCCAGCGCTCGAGCGGGACGACACCGGCAGGATTGCCGCCGAAGACATGATCGGTGAAGGCATCGACTTGATAGAGCGGCAGGCGCATGGCGCTGTTCCTCGCTGTCCTGGGACAGCGTGATAGCACGCTAGGGCGCGCCGCGCACCGTATGCCCGTGATTGAGCGGGCCGTGTCCCTCTCCGTATCCGGGCGCCGTGCGAATTGCCTCCCGCACGAAAGCATGCGCACGCTCGATCGCGCGGCGCGGCGCCATGCCTTGAGCGAGGCCGGTTGCGATCGCCGATGCGAGCGTGCAGCCGGTGCCATGCGTGTGCCGCGTCGCGATGCGTTCGCCTTCGAGGCTGTAGGTCTCGCCATCGCCGACGATGACGTCGCGAACGATCTTGCCGGGGAGGTGACCGCCCTTCAGCACGACGATCTTCGCGCCGAGCTTCAGCAACGCCGCGGCGGCTTCGTCCATGGCGGCACCATCGGCAATTCGCGAGCCGAGCAGCGCTTCGGCCTCGGGGAGGTTCGGCGTCAACACGGTCGCGCGCGCGATGAGTCGGCTTTTCAGCATCTCGACCGCCGCGGGATCGAGCAGCGCGGCGCCTGAGGTCGCCAGCATCACGGGATCGACGACGAGGGGCACCGCTGAATGAGCGAGGCTGTCAGCCACCGCGCCGATGATGCCGGCATCGACCAGCATCCCGGTCTTGACGCAATCGGCGCCGATGTCGTCGAGCACGGCGTCGATCTGCCGGCGGACAAAGCCAGGCTCGACGCGCATGATGCCGAGGACGCCGCGCGTGTTCTGCGCGGTGAGCGCGGTGACCGCCGTGGCCGCATACCCGCCCAACGCCGTCACCGTCTTGATATCGGCCTGGATACCCGCGCCGCCGCCCGAATCGGATCCAGCGACGATGAGCACCCGTCCCCTCATTCGGCGGCTCGTCCCTCCGCGCCACCCGCGGCCATCACGGCCTCGGCGATGTCATCGATGATCGCCGCCACCAGCGCCTCGTCCTCGCCCTCCGCCATGATGCGGATGAGGGGCTCTGTGCCGGATTTGCGCACCAGCAAGCGGCCGGTCTTGCCGAGCCGCCTTTCGCCATCCTTGATCGCCGCCTTCACCGATGCCGTCTCGAGCGGTGCGCCGCCGGCGAACCGCACATTCTTCAGAAGCTGCGGAACCGGCTTGAAGACCGTGCAGACCTGGCTGGCCGGCGCGCCGGTTTCGACGATCGCCGCGAGCACTTGCAGCGCCACCATCAACCCGTCGCCGGTGGTGGCATAGTCGCCCAGGATGATGTGACCCGACTGCTCGCCGCCAAGATTGCTGCGGAGCTTGCGCATGGCCTCGACGACATAGCGGTCGCCAACCGCCGTGCGCGAAAAGGGAATTCCCGCCTCGGCGAGGCGGCGCTCGAGGCCGAGATTCGACATGACGGTGGCGACGAGGCCGCCGCGATCGAGTCGGTCGGACGCGCTCCATTGCAGGGCAATGAGCGCCATCAACTGGTCGCCATCGATGAGACGCCCGGCTTCGTCCGCGACGAGCAGCCGATCGGCATCGCCATCGAGCGCAATGCCGAGATGAGCGCCATGCTCGACCACGGCGCGTTGCATTGCCGCGGTCGCCATCGTGCCGCAATCGCGGTTGATATTGAGGCCGTCAGGCGACACGCCGAGCGCGATGACCTCGGCTCCCAATTCCCAAAGCACGGTCGGCGCGACCTTGTAGGCGGCGCCATTGGCGCAATCGACGACGATCCTGAGCCCGTCGAGGCGCAGACGCTTGGGGAAGCTGCTCTTGACGAATTCAATATAGCGGCCGCCGGCATCCTCCAGGCGTTTCGCACGGCCGAGCTCCGAGGACGCGACCCGGTCGCCATTGGCGTGATCGATATGCGCTTCGATAGCGGCTTCGATCTCATCGGAGAGCTTGTAGCCATCAGGCTCGAAGAGCTTGATGCCATTGTCTTCGAAGGGATTGTGCGAGGCGGAGATCATCACGCCGAGATCGGCTCGCAGGCTGCGCGTCAGCATCGCGATCGCCGGCGTCGGCAGCGGCCCGACCAGCACGACATCCATCCCCACGGCGATGAAGCCGGCCGTCAGGGCCGGCTCGATCATATAGCCGGAAAGCCGCGTATCCTTGCCGATCACAACGAGATGGCGGTGATCGCCGCGGCGCAGGCATCGCCCGGTCGCCATCGCCACCTTGAGCGCCGTCTCCGCCGTCATGGGTTCGGCGTTGGCTCTGCCGCGGATTCCATCCGTGCCAAAAAGCTTGCGCGTCATCGCACCCCTCAGGCCGCCGCAAGAGGCGACCAATTTATAGCGCAGCCTCGCCGGGTTCAGGTCAAGATTCGGTTAAGGCATCCCCGGTGGCGATGGCGTCTTGTATCGCCAAAGCCTGCCGCGTCTCGGCCACGTCATGCACCCGTATGATCTGCGCACCGCGGCTTGCCGCCCAGAGCGCCGCGGCGAGCGAGCCGCCGAGCCGCTCCTTGGCCGCACCGCCGCCCAAGCGGCCGATGAAGGATTTTCGCGAGGCGCCGAGAACGATGCCGCAGCCCGTGCCGTGGAACATGGCAAGCCTCGCCAACAATGCTCGGTTGTGCCAATCGGTCTTGCCGAAGCCGATACCGGGATCGACTACGATATTCGCCCGCGGCATCGCGGCGGCGACGCAATCGGCAATACGTTCTTCCAGGAAGTCGAACACATCCAGCGCCACATCCTCATAGCGCGGCGCGTGCTGCATCGTGCGGGGGTCGCCGGCCATGTGCATGAGCACCACCGCAGCGCCGCTCCGAGCGGCCACGGACAGGCTCTCGCCATCCCCCCTAAATGCGCTCACATCATTGATGATGCGCGCACCCGCGGCGAGCGCAGCCTGCATCACCGCGGCATGCCGCGTGTCGATCGACACCAGCGCACCCGATTGGGCAAGGTCGCGGATGACGGACTCGACGCGCCCGATCTCATCCTCGGGAGATACCGGAGCGGCGCCGGGCCGCGTCGATTCGCCACCGACATCGATGATGTCCGCGCCCGCCGCCAGCAACGTACGGGCATGCTCGATGGCGCGTTCGCGCCGGAAGAACGCGCCGCCATCGGAGAAGCTGTCGGGGGTCACGTTGACGACACCCATGAGGCGCGGCCGGTCGAGCGACAAGCCCGCCCAAGGCGGGCGCGGGGCCGCGATGGCGGCGAGCTGTTGGTCGATCCGCTCGCGCGTCTCCGATCCCGCGCATTCGGTCCAGGCGCAGAGATCGGCGAGCGTGGCATGCACCGAAACCCCGGTCCCTGCCGCATCGCGCGCGCGCGCTTCAACCGCGGTGAAAGCCAGATTGCCTCCGGCGATCGGCAGCGCGCGACCTTGCGCCAAGGCGGCGGCCGCGGCTGCTCCCGTGAGGATGCCGGTAGGACACAGCCTGAGCGGCGTGCCGGGCGCGAAAACGGCGAAGCCCCGCATGGCGGCGGGGCTTCGTTCGTCGGGCGGGAAAGCCGCCAAGAGACTCAGGCGCCCGGTTGCGGCTCTGGCTCGAGGCCGCCCGCGGGTTTGTCGCGCCCGGCCGGCGGCACGGAGGAACGCCGCCCCGTCGGACTGCGCTGAGGATCTTCGGCAGGGCCGCCGGTGTCGCGGACGATCTTCTCGCCGCGAATGATGCGCCGGATCTCGTCGACCGAAAGCGTCTCGAATTCGAGCAGCCCTTTGGCGAGCGCGTGCAGCTCGTCCATGTGATCGGTCAGGATCTGCCGCGCCTTGCGCTCGCCCTCTTCGATGATGCGGCGGATCTCCTCGTCGATGATCTTCGCGGTCGCGTCGGACACATTCTTGCGCTGCGTCACCGAATGACCGAGGAAGACCTCCTCCTCATTCTCGCTGTAGCGGAGCGGCCCAAGCTTCTCGCTGAAGCCCCATTCCGTCACCATGCGGCGCGCGATGTTCGTCGCCATCTTGATGTCCATCGCCGCGCCCGTCGTCACCTTGTTGCCACCGAGGATGAGCTCCTCCGCCACGCGCCCGCCGAACAAGCCGGCGATCCGCGCTTCGAGCTCCATGCGTGACTGGCTGTATTTGTCCTGCTCAGGCAGGAACATGGTGACGCCCAACGCGCGGCCGCGCGGGATGATCGTCACCTTGTGCAAGGGCTCATGCCCTTCGGCATAGAGCATGATGAGGGCGTGGCCCGCCTCGTGATAGGCGGTGTTCTTCTTCTCCTCCTCGCTCATCACCATCGAGCGCCGCTCGGCGCCCATCATCACCTTGTCCTTGGCCTGCTCGAACTCGTTCATCGTGACCGAGCGCTTGCCCTTGCGCGCCGCCATCAGCGCCGCCTCATTGACGAGATTGGCGAGATCGGCGCCGGAGAAGCCGGGCGTGCCGCGGGCGATGGTGCGGGGGTCGACATCGGAGGCGAGCGGCACCTTGCGCATATGCACCTTGAGGATCTTCTCGCGCCCGACGATGTCGGGATTGGGCACGACGACCTGGCGGTCGAAGCGGCCCGGGCGCAGCAGCGCGGGATCGAGCACGTCGGGCCGGTTGGTGGCGGCGATGAGGATCACGCCCTCATTGGCCTCGAAGCCGTCCATCTCGACGAGCAACTGGTTCAAGGTCTGCTCGCGCTCGTCATTGCCGCCACCCAAGCCGGCGCCGCGATGGCGACCGACCGCGTCGATCTCGTCGATGAAGATGATGCAGGGCGCGTTCTTCTTGCCCTGCTCGAACATGTCGCGCACGCGCGAGGCGCCGACGCCGACGAACATCTCGACGAAATCCGAGCCCGAGATCGTGAAGAACGGCACATTGGCCTCGCCGGCAATCGCGCGCGCCAACAAGGTCTTGCCGGTGCCGGGCGGCCCCACGAGCAGCACGCCCTTCGGGATCTTGCCGCCGAGGCGCTGAAACTTCTGCGGGTCCTTCAGATACTCGACGATCTCCTCGAGCTCCTGCTTCGCCTCGTCGATGCCGGCGACATCGTCGAAGGTGATGCGCCCGACCTTCTCCGTCAGGAGCCGCGCACGGCTCTTGCCGAAGCCCATCGCCCGGCCGCCGCCGCCCTGCATCTGGCGCATGAAGAAGATCCAGACGCCGATCAGCAGCAGCATCGGGAACCAGTTGATCAGGATGCTGAACAAGGTCGGCACATTCTCCTCGGTCGGTGCCGCCTTGATCGTCACGCCCTTGTCGAGCAATTGGCGGACGAGACCGGGATCGTTGGGAGCGTAAGTCGAATAGGTCGCGTGCTTGTCGGCAAGCGTGAAGGTGATGACATTGCCCTGGATCGTGACGTCGCTGACCTGGCCGCGATTCACCTCGTCGATGAATTCGGAATAGGGCTTGGGATTGGAGGAGCCGCGATTGGCCGAGCTCTGGAACAGGTTGAAGAGCGCCACCAGCAGCAGGCCGATGATGATCCAGAGCGCGAGATTTTTACCGAAATTGTTCACGGTCGAGGCCCTTCCTTGCCGAGGCCGACGACGCCCCCCGAAGGGGCGGAAACCTGCCTGGATCGAGATCCCGGCCGCAACCTGCGTCACCGCTCCGCATTAATATGTAAGATGCGCCTGAGGTTAAACAACTGTAAAGCCTGCACCGGTCAGAGGTCGAGTCGGTCGTAATACCAACATCCCAGGTGCCAACCACCTCCCGTCGAATCCGGCCGCCACGTATCCTAAGGGGGGAACTGCTACCACCGCGTTACCGCGGCGCAAGGCGGGTAGTCCCGGCCGAGCCGCCTTGGGCACGCCATCCATCGGCACATCCAAAGGCGCTGTGCCAAGGGCGCCGAGCGTCAGGCCCGCCGGTGCGCGGCTTGGCACGGTCAAGCGGAACCGTCCGTCCCAAGCAACCCTTCCGCTGGGCGGGACCGGCACGGGAGGCGCGAGCGCGGCAGGCTCACGGCAGATCAGCACGGCCGGGCGCCGCGGCAAAATGCGGCATCCGCCCAGCGTGCGCCCTTTGGCAAGCCCGCGGGAGAGCTCGCCGTGAAGCCGCGCCAGGCGTTCGGAGCGCGGCGGATATTCCGCTCCCCCAATCATCGTCACCAGCGCGGCAAGTGCTCGCAGGCCGAATTCTTCGGGCGCCGCCGCGATCGACTGCCCGTCGAGCCAGGCAAAACCGGCGGGATGGATCGATGCTGCGCGCGCGAGAAGCGCCGCGACGTCAGCCTCGATCGCCCGTCGCGTGCCGGCGAGACGCGCCGCGGTGCGGGCCAGCCGCAAGGCGGTAAGCCCATGCGCCGCGAGCGCGGGCATGTCCCGGCGAAGGCGCGCGCGCGCATAGGCCGCATCGCGGTTGCTGGGATCATCGATCCAGCTCTGACCGGCGGACTCCAGCGTGGCGGCGAGCCGCGGCCGCGGCACATCGAGGAAGGGGCGCAGCAGACGGCACGGTGCATGCTCGAGCATGGCAGCCATGCCGGCGAGCCCATCGAGGCCGCTGCCCCGCGCCAGCCTCAAAAGCACCGTCTCGGCCTGGTCGTCCAAGTGATGCGCCAGCAGAAGATGAAAAACGCCCGCCTCGGCGCACCATGCTTCGAGGAGCCGGTAGCGGGCGGAGCGCGCGGCCGCCTGAACGCCGCGCGCGGCACGTGGTCCCGACCAGCGCAGGACATGGTGAGCGATGCCCCTCGCCGCGAGCCAGTTACCGACCTTCGCCGCCTCGGCGGCGGATTCGGCACGTAAGCCGTGATCGACGGTGAGCGCCGTGATCGCCCCGCCCCGCGTCCGCGCCCAATCATGCGCCAGCAACGACAAGGCCAGGCTGTCGGCGCCGCCGGACACGGCAACCGCCACATGCGGCTTGGGCTCGAAAGGCTCGAACGGAGCCATCAGCGCGGCGAACTCGGCCGCCGCGATTGGCGCTTCCATCAGCGACTCAGCAACCGAATTTCTTCTTCTCGTCGGCGGCGCGGTCTTTCACCGGCGATATCGGGAAATCGCGATCCAGCCGCTGGAAGGCACGACAGGCATCGGCCTTCTGGCCGAGATTGCCCAAGGACATGCCGAGCTTCAGCAGATTGTCGGGCGCCTTGCCGCCCTTCGGGTATTTCTGATAGCCCTCGGCGAATACCGCGGCGGCGTTGTTGTAATCCTTGCGCACGAAATAGGTCTCGCCCAGCCAGTACTGCGCGTTGCCGGCCAACTGGTCGTTGGGATGCCGCTGGAGGAACGAGCGCAACGCCTGCTCGGCGGCGGGATAGTTGGCTTGCCTGAGCAGGCCGAAGGCGTAGTTGTACTGCTCCTGAGCCGTGCCCTCGGGCAAGGTGCCGATGGTCGCCGTCGCCGCGGCGGGAGCGGCGGCCACTTGCTTGTCAGCATTCGCCGCCAATTGGCCAAGCACGCCCGACTGGCTGGGCGGCTCGGACGGATTGGCGCCGGCGCCGCGCGGCGCGGCCGGAGGCGCGCCGCGCGCCGGGGCAGCAGCGGCCGTCTGTCCGCCATGCTCCAACGCGCCGAGCCGTTGGTCGATGTCGCTCGCCAGCGTCTCGAGACGCCGCTTGAGCTGATCGACATTGTACGAGACCTCTTCGATCTGGCCGGTGATCGTGCGCATCTGGTCTTCGATCTGGCTGATCCGCACTTCGTAATTGACCGCCGAAGCGCTGTCGGGCGGGCTCATCGCGACTGGCGCGCCGCCCGGACCGGTGCCGCGATAGACCTGCCGTTGCAGCAGGTTCATGTCCCGCTCCAACCGGTCCAGCCGATCGAGGAGCGGGCGCAGATCGCTGCTCTGAATGTTCTGAGCGCTTGCCCCGCCCGTGATCAGGCAAGCGGCAAACCCGCACAGGGCAAGGGCAAATCCCGCTCTTTGCATGGTCGTCATATCCTTATGCCTGCGTGCGGCTCAACGCGAATTCGACACCAATGGCGTCCCGCGACGCGGGAAGACAGGGTGAGGCTAATCGAGATTTTGGGCAAAAAAAGGGCGCCCGCCCTCTCCCGCGCGACGGATATCGCGGGATCGGGCGGGCGCTCTGTACGCGTCGATCGACAGGATCGATCAGTTCACGACGGTAACGCCGCGGCGGTTCTGCGCCCATGCGGCTTCATTGTCGCCAACGACGGCCGGACGCTCCTTGCCATAGCTGATCGTCGAGATCCGGTTCGCAGGAACGCCAAGAGCCACGAGCATCTTCTTCACAGCCGTAGCGCGGCGCTCGCCCAGCGCAAGGTTGTACTCGCGCGTGCCGCGATCATCGCAATGCCCTTCGACGGTGACGGTCACGCTCGGGTACTTCTTGAGCCAATCGGCCTGACGCTGGAGAACCTGGCGGCCCTCCGCCTTGATGTCGCTCTTGTCGAAGTCGAAGAAGACGCGGTCGCCGACATTCTGAACGAGATCCTGCTCCGAGCCGGGCACCGGGCCGCTCGGCGTCGTCGCCTGTTGCGGCGTCGCCGCTCCGGCTCCTGCACCAGCATTGGTTGCGGGCGGAGTCTCGGAGCAAGCGGCAAGAAGCAGCACGGCAGCGAGCAGACTCAAGGACCGAAGATTCATTTTGTACTCCCTCGAAAATACCTGGGATTGAGCTGGATGATGATGTTCGGACGGCGTCGCCCTCGGGGCCACACTCGCTCCGGCGAGATTCGGCGGCGTACGCCAGCCGCGGTCGGCGAAGCGGCGCGACTATACTTGTGGTTAGTCATGGAATCAAGGGGGACCACGCGGGGTCGGACGCGTCCTGCGGTGTAATTACCTCACGTTCGTTGTAGCCGGTCAAGTCGATAGAATAGAGACGGCTGCTGCCGCCCTTGCCTTTTGCGTCCATCGGCGATTGCCGGAAATACATCAGCACGCGACCATTGGGCGCCCAGGTCGGCGCTTCGACGAGAAAGCTCTCGGTCAGCAACCGCTCGCCGGTTCCATCGGGACGCATGACGCCGATGTAGAATTTGCCGCCGTCGATTTTCGTAAAAGCGATGAGATCGCCGCGCGGCGACCAGACGGGAGTTCCATAGCGGCCCGAGCCGAAGCTGATGCGCTTGATGTCGCTGCCATCGGCATTCATCACATAGAGCTGCTGCGAGCCGCCGCGGTCGCTGTTGAAGACGATGCGGGCGCCGTCCGGCGAATAGCAGGGCGAGGTGTCGATCGCGGGGCTGTCGGTGATCCGCGTCGCCTTGCGCGTGCGCAGGTCGAGCGTGTAGATGTCGCTGTTCCCCTCGATGGCGAGGCTCATGATCACCTTGTTGCCGTCGGGCGAGAAGCGCGGCGCGAAGGTCATGCCGGGGAAGTCGCCGAGAACCTCCTGCTGCCCCGTATCGATATTGAAGAGATAGACGCGCGGTGTGCCCCGCGCATAGGAGAGATAGGTGATCTCCTGCGCCGTCGGCGAGAAGCGCGGCGTCAGCACGAGAGCCCGGCCATCGGTCAGCAGACGGTGATTGGCGCCGTCCTGATCCATGATCGCGAGCCGCTTGACGCGGCGGTCCGCCGGGCCGCTCTCGGCGACATAGACGACACGCGTGTCGAAATATCCGTCCTCGCCGGTCACGCGTTTGTAGATCGCATCGGCGATGATATGGGCGATGCGCCGCCAGTTCTGCTGCGGCGTCGTGTATTTGAAGCCGGTGAGCTGCTGCTCGGCGAGCACGTCCCAGAGGCGGAACTCAACCTGAAGGCGTCCATCGGGCTGCATCTCGGCCGTCCCCGTCACCAGCGCCTGGGCATTGATGACGCGCCAGTCGCCGTAGCGCGGCGGCGAGCGCGTCGCCGCTTCCTTGTCGACAAAGGACCGCTGATCGAGCGGCGCGAAGAGGCCGGAGCGCTCGAGATCGGCCGACAGCACCTGAGTGATGTCGCGGGCGACCTGGCCGCCGCCGCTGCCGCCGGAGAAGTCGGGAATGGCGATCGGCAGCGGTTCGATCTTGCCGCGCGTGATGTCGAGATGCAGCTCGGCTCGCGCCGCGGCGCTCCCGACCAAGAGCGCCACCATCGTCATGGCCAGGCGCAGGATCGCGAAATGAGAGAGCTTGATCATGAGATATCCTTGGGGTCGAAGGTAATGGTGAAGGTTTGCCACTGGTCGTATTTCTGCGGCGGCAACTTGAGTGGCGAGCACCGCGGATTGCGCAAGGCGCGCAGCGCGCTTTCGGCGGCGGCCTGGAAGAAGGGATCGCTATTGCGTTCGGGATTGAGCTGGCGCGCCTCGCGTACGGTGCCGTCGGGATTCATCGAGACGCGGAATTCCGGCCGCAGATCCTTGGCGTCACGCGCCCCGGCGGGAACGTTCCAGCACTCGTAGATCTGCTGCTTCACGAGATCGAGCTCGCTGGTCGAGAGCTGCGCGGCCAAGGGCGCGATCGGCTGCGATGAGGCATGCTTCGGCTCCGCCGCCGCTTGCTTTTGCGGCGGCTGGTCGGAGTTCTTCGCCGGATCGCGCTTGGCGAGGTTCTTCAAGAGCTGGTCGAACGCGACATCGTCCTGCGGCTTCTTCGGTGGCTCCGGCTTGGGCGGCGGCGGCTTGGGCGTGGGTGGCTGCGGCGCAGGCGGTGGCGGCGCGGGCTTGGGCTCCGGCGGCTTCACCTCGGGCGGCGGCGGTGGCGGCGGCGGTGGGGGTGGTTCCGGCTTCGGCGGCTCCGGCTTTGGCGGGGTCGGTGCCGGTTCCGGCGGTTTGGGTACTGGCGGCGGGGCCGGCGGCGGCGGCTTTGGCGGCTCCGGTTTGGGCTTGGGCTTGGGTGCAGGTTCCTCGACTTGCGCTGTCTCTTGTGGCTTGTTGGGCGTCGGCGGTGTTTGCGTCACTTGCGTCGCATGCGTCTCGGGCGCGACATTCACGAGCTGGACAACGAGCGGCGTCTCCTCCGGCAGCTTCCTCTCGAAGAGCTGCGGCAGGCCGAATATGACCGCGAGCACCACCGCGAGGTGGAGCACCGCCGAAAATATGACGCCACCGCGACGAGGCATGAGATCAGCGCTTCGCCTTCGTGTCGCGCGCGGATTCCGTGATGAGCGACACTTTGGTGAAGCCGGCCGCTCCCACCATCCCCATCACTTCCATGACGCGCCCGTAGTTGATCGCACGGTCGCCGCGTACATAGATGTCGGCTTCGGGATTGTTCTTGGTGATCGCCTGGAGCCGCGGCACGAGCTCGTCATCCTGTAACTCCGAATTCTGGAGGAACAGCTTGCCGTTCGCATTGACGGTGATTACGAGCGGCTCCTTCTGCTCCGTGATCGCCGGCGCCTTGGTCTGCGGGAGATCGACGGGAACGCCGACCGTCAGCAAGGGCGCCGCGACCATAAAGATGATGAGCAGCACCAGCATCACGTCGACCATTGGCGTGACGTTGATCTCGCTCATCACGCGATGGCGCGCGCGTCCGTTGCCGTTGCGCTCGGCGAGGAAACTGCCAGCCATGGGTCAGGCCTTCTCGTCCAATTGGCGCGACAGGATGGCGCTGAATTCCGTCGAAAATCCGTCGAGCCGGCCGGCATAGCGCCCGAAATCGGTTGAGAATTTATTATAGGCGATGACGGCCGGAATGGCGGCGACGAGGCCGAGCGCGGTCGCAAACAGCGATTCCGCGATGCCGGGCGCGACGACGGCGAGGCTCGTGTTCTTCGACGCGGCGATCGACTGGAAGCTGTTCATGATGCCCCAGACCGTGCCGAAGAGCCCGACGAAAGGCGCCGTCGAGCCGACCGTGGCAAGGAACGACATGAAACGCTCGAGCCGCTCCATCTCGCGGTTGACGGTGACATGCATCACCCGCTCGATGCGCTCCTGCAGATTGGCGCGCATCGCCGTGCTGCCGACGAGTCCCTTGGCGGCGCTGCGCCGCCACTCGCGCATCGCCGCCGCGAACACCGCCGACATCGGATCGAGCGGTCGCTGGCCGATGCGGTCATAGAGGTCGTCGAGCGAGCCGCCCGACCAGAAGCTCTCCTCGAAGGTATGGGCGTCGCGCCGCAACCGGCGCAGCTTCGAGAGCTTGTCGAAGATCACCGCCCATGACCAGAACGAGGCTGCGAGCAGCAGGAACATGACGATCTTGACGATGAGATCGGCCTGGAGAAACAGGCTGACGATCGACAAATCGTGAGGGACGGCCCCGCCAAGGGCGACCGTATCGACAGCATTACCTTGCATGGGCCGTAACCATCCGAGCAGTTGTTCCGTTGAGAGAAGCAAGAGCCGCCCGAAGGGCGGGCGGCAAACGATGCGGGCGGCCGGATTGGCCGAGACAGGCGATCTGAAGCGTCAGGCGGACGAGCATGCTGCCATCGCGCCGCACTTCCTGGTCGAGATCGAGCGAAACGCCCCCCAGTGCCGCGAGGCGCGTGGCGATCACGAGGTCATCGTCAAGCCGCGCCGGCAGCGCGTAATCAACGGTGCACCGCCGCACGACGAAGAAGATGCCGCTCTCGCGGCGCAGCCGATCCTGCTCGACGCCTAGGCGGCGCAGCATCTCCGTGCGCGCCCGCTCGGCAAATTTGAGATAATTGGCGTGATAGACCATGCCGGCGGCATCGGTGTCCTCATAGTAGACCCGTATGGGCAGCCAATAGGCGCCCTCCGCGATGACGCCGTCGCGCGGCAAAGCGGCGGTCATGGCGCCTCCTCGTCGAGCTCGGCCTCGCTCTCGGCGAGGAGATCGAATTGAGCGGCTTCGCGCCGTGCCGGTTTCAAGCCGAGATAGCGATAGGCAAGGTCGGTCAGCATGCGGCCGCGAGGCGTGCGCTGCACGAAGCCTTGCTGGATGAGATAGGGCTCGATCACTTCCTCGACGACGTCGCGCTGGTCGGCAAGCGCGGCCGCCACCGTCTCGACGCCGACGGGACCGCCGCCGTAATTCTCGGCGATGCACAGCAGATAGCGGCGGTCGATCGCGTCGAGACCGCGGCTGTCGACTTCGAGCCGCGTCAGCGCGCCGTCCGCCACCCGCGCATCGATCCGTTCCGCGCCCGCCACGGCCGCGAAATCGCGGACGCGGCGCAGGAGGCGGGCGGCCACGCGCGGCGTGCCGCGCGAGCGCTGCGCGATTTCCGAAGCGCCGCCGCCATCGAGATCCATGCCAAGGACGCGGGCGCCGCGGCTGACGATGCGTTCGAGCTCGGCGGGTTCGTAGAAATTGAGACGGAGCGGGATGCCGAAGCGTTCGCGCAAGGGGCGCGTGATCAAGCCGGACCGTGTCGTCGCGCCGACCAGCGTGAAGGGCGGCAGGTCGATGCGCACCGAGCGCGCCGCCGGTCCCTCGCCGATGATGAGATCGAGCTGAAAATCCTCCATCGCTGGATAAAGGATCTCCTCGACCGCCGGCATCAGGCGGTGGATCTCGTCGATGAAGAGCACGTCCCGCGGCTGAAGGTTGGTGAGGAGCGCGGCGAGATCGCCGGCGCGCTGGATCACCGGCCCGGAAGTCGCGCGGAATCCGACATTCATCTCGCGCGCGACGATCTGCGCGAGCGTCGTCTTGCCAAGGCCCGGCGGGCCGAACAGCAGCACGTGGTCGAGCGGCTCGCCGCGGCCGCGTGCGGCCTGGATAAAGACGCGAAGATTCTCGCGCACTTGTCGCTGGCCGATGAACTCGTCGAGCGACAATGGGCGGAATGATTGCTCCGCGGCATCGTCCTGCCGCTTTTCCGGCGCCACCATGCGCAGCTCGCTCATCGGCCAAGCTCCTGCAAGCCGGCGCGGATGAGGGCATCGATCCTGGCTTCGGTGCCCAAGCGCTTGGCCGCCTGCGTTACCGCACCGAAGGCATCGCTGCGCGAGTAGCCGAGATTGACCAAAGCCGAAACCGCATCGCCCGCCGCTCCGGCCGCCGGCGCCGCGCCGGCACTTTCCACGGCGGCGGCCGGCCCCAGCGCGATACCGCCGACCTTGTCCTTGAGCTCGTTGACGATGCGCGCCGCGAGCTTGGGGCCGACGCCGTCCGCCCGCGTCAGCGACGTCTTGTCCTGCGCCATGATCGCCGTGGTGAGCGCGTCCGGCGCCGTCACGCTCAAGATCGACAAGGCGAGACGCGCACCGACGCCTTGCACGGTGGTGAGCAAGCGAAACCAGCTTCGCTCGGCTTCGTCGGCGAAGCCGTAGAGATGAATGTGATCCTCGCGGACATGGGTCTCGATGAGGAGGCGCAAGGCTTCGCCGCGCGCCGGCGCGCGGCTCAAGGTGCGTGACGAGGCAAAAACCAGGTACCCGACGCCATTGACATCGAGCACCAAGCCATCGGCGCCGAGCTGATCCACGATACCGTCGAGCATCGCAATCATGACGCCGCTCCGGCGGCCCAGGCGCGCCGTGTCGCCGCGTGGTGAGCATGGCAGATCGCGACGGCGAGCGCGTCGGCTGCGTCGGGCGTGTCGAGCGTCGCGCCCGGCAGCAATCGCCGCACCATCATCTCGACCTGCTGCTTGTCGGCATGTCCCGCGCCGACCACCGATTTCTTCACCAGGTTTGCCGAATACTCGAAGACCGGCACGCCGCGCTCGGCCGGCGCCAGAAGCACGACGCCGCGCGCCACGCCGAGCTTGAGCGTCGAGGCCGGGTTCTTGTTGACGAAGGTCTCTTCGACCGCGGCCTCGGCCGGGCCGTAGCGATCCAGCACACGGTTGAGCTCGCGAAAGAGGTCGACGAGTCGTTCGGCGAGCGGCCGGCCGTCGCGCGAATGCACGACGCCATCGGCGACATGGCTCAACCGATTGCCGGCGACGTCGATCACACCCCACCCGGTGTGGCGCAGTCCCGGATCGAGTCCGAGCAGGCGCATGGCGATGTCCTCGGGCGCAACGACCGGCGAGATCAGGCGCTCAGACGCGCCATGACGTCGTCGGACACGTCGAAATTGGCGAATACGTTTTGCACGTCGTCACTGTCCTCCAAGGTCTCGAGGAGCTTGAACAGCGCCTCGGCCGCGTCGCCCTCGACGGGGGCGGCGGTCTTAGGCTTCCAAATGAGCTTTGCGGCGGCAGGCGCCCCGAAGCGCTGTTCGAGCGCATCGCGCACCGCGTTCAATGCCTCGGGCGCGCAGGTCACCACATGCTCGTCCGCGCCGCTGTCGACATTGTCGGCGCCGGCATCGACCGCCGCCTCGAACATCGCATCGGCCATGGCGGCGCTCGCCGGATAGATCACCTGCCCCAGGCGATCGAACATGAAGCTCACGCTGTTGCTCTCACCGAGATTGCCGCCATGCTTCGTGAATGCCGCGCGCACATCGCTGGCCGTGCGATTGCGATTGTCGGTGAGCGCTTCGACGATGATCGCGACGCCGCCGGGCCCGTAGCCCTCGTACCGCACCTCCTCGTAATTCTCGCCCTCCTCGCCGCCGGCGCCGCGCTTGATCGCGCGCTCGACGGTGTCCTTCGGCATATTCGCTTCCTTGGCCGCGGTGACGGCGGCGCGCAGCCGCGGATTGGCGTTGGGATCGGGCAAGCCGCTGCGCGCGGCGGTGGTGAGTTCGCGAATGATCTTGGTGAAGATCTTGGCGCGCTTTTTGTCCTGCGCGCCCTTGCGGTACATGATATTTTTGAATTGGGAATGGCCAGCCATGGCGTATCGCTAAGTCCTGAGATTTCCGCCGGGGACCATACCATATATTGTGAAATGGCCAACCGCTACCCGAGCGGGTCACGCAGTTCGACAGGCAGCCGGTTTAATCGCTCAATATGGCAGCATTGCGGCGCAGGGCGAGGCCGGGCAGTCCTCGACGTGCCCGGCGCGACGGACGTCGCGCCGAATCGCAGCGACGGCCGTTCTCTTCGGGAGATGCTGCAAGAGGACGCCGCCATGGCCGATGCCTATGACGAGCAGCCGGAGCAACTGGCCCGGTTCTATGCCGAACGCCTGAAACAAGGATTCGGAGCCAATCTTTGGCGCAAATTGGAGTGGACGATCCGCGACGCGGAGGCCGCTGGCGACCGACGGCGCGTGAAGTTCTGGGATCAGGTACGTCAAGCCGCGGCGTGACACGGGTTATGGCGTCCCGTCGTCACCTCCGCCGATCTTGTCGTCATAGCCATAGCGGTGGCTATAGAACACCAGCGCCATGAGACCGACGCCGAGGCCGACGGTGCCGATGATGCCGAGCACGAGGGCGATATACCCGCTGGCGCTCAACGTGGCGTCACCCAATTCGAACCAGGTGTAGAGACCAATCGCAACCAATGACGCCACGATAACGGCCGCAGCCATTCTCATCGCACGGCGCGATTGAGCACGGCGCGCCGCCTCCAACGGTGTCTCGGGCGGCTTCTGGCTCATCCTCCGTCGCCCGCGCGGTCGCCGTCAGTCGAGATCCGCGGTCGCCAAAGACGCCGGCGCGTCCTGGGGCCATTGCGGCTGCAGCCTGCCGCCGAGGCGCACCGGCGCAATCCGGCGTGCCAAGCCGGTGGCATCGTCGGTCTCGATGAAGACGGCGCAAAGCGTCCCCTCGCCTTCCGCGACTTGCAGCCTTTCGCCCGGCATCTTGCGCACGAAGCGGGCGACGGCCGCCTCTTTCTGCATGCCGATCACGGAGTCGTAGTCGCCGCACATCCCGGCATCGGTCATGTAGGCGGTGCCCTTGGGCAGGATCTGGGCATCCGCTGTCGGGACGTGGCTGTGGGTGCCCACGACGGCCGAGGCGCGCCCGTCGCAGAAGTGACCCATCGACATCTTCTCCGACGTCGCTTCCCCGTGGAAATCGACGAGGATCGCGGCGACGCTGCCGAGCGGATGCTCGCTCAACAACCGATCGACACCGGCGAAGGGATCATCGATGGCGTCCATGAAGAGTCTTGCCATGGCGTTGATGACGAGCAGCTTGCGGCCGTCATCGAGCCTGAAGATGCCGTGTCCACGGCCCGGCGTCCCCGGCGGGAAATTGATCGGCCGCAGCAAGCGCGGATCGCCGGCGATGTAGGGGATGATCTCGCGCTTGTCCCAGACGTGATTGCCGGTCGTAATCGCATCGACCCCACACGCATAGAACTCCTCGCAGATCTTGTCGGTGATGCCGAAGCCATGCGCGGCGTTCTCGCCGTTCACCACGACGAAATCGAGGGCGAGAGCGCGACGCAGCCGCGGGATATGCTCGGTCACGACGACGCGACCGGAACGTCCGACCACGTCGCCGCAGAGCAGGAGTCTCATGATTGATCCATCCTCGGTGGTGAGCCCTGGCTGGGATGCGCCGCGCCGCAGGGGCCGGCAGTCACTGGAGAACGGGTGAGGATGGAGCCGCCTCGGCCGTCGGCATTGCTTGACCCTCGTGGCCCGCTAACGCAGGTGGGAGCCATGTACCGAAACCAGGGCTCCGGCAGAGACAGCCCCCTTGAGGTCGATATCGGCCCCGGGGTACGTGCTACCTAACGCGCCGCGCAGCCCCATCCTCATGTCAAATGTGGTGCGTTTCGAGCTTGACGGCAATCGCTTCGATGCGCGCCGCGAGGGCATCGATACCGCCGGCGAGCCGATCTTCATCCGGAGCGACGCCGTTTCCGGTGCGGGCGCGGCCCGACAAATCCTTGGACTCCATCAACTCATCGGCGAGGACCAAGGCCGCGAGCAGCAGGAGCCGCGCTTCGCCGACCTGGCCGGCGTCACGAGCAAAGGCCTTCACCTTGCCGTCGACATAACGGGCGAGCTCGCCGATGCGCGCCTCCTCGCCGGCATTGCAAGCGACCGGATAGTTGCGTCCGTTGATGGTGACGGTGACCTGGGCCATCACCCCTCCAACGCGCGATCGAGCCGTCCGATGGCGGCGTCGAGACGCGCTGCCACGCGCTCGGTGGTCGTCGCCAGCGCGGCATAGTCGGCCTTGGCGGCGGTCAATGCGGCGGCGTGACTCTCGTCGCTCTGCCCGACGCGATCCATGGAGCCTTCCAGCCGCATCACCGCACGTTCGAGACGGTCCATCGCCTCTTCCAATTTATTCATGCTAGCAGTATTCCCACGGACCAAAGCAATGACCATACGCGCGCCGCGAACGAGCCGTCAATCATGCTCGATTGTCTTCCGTCAGCAAGTGCTACTGCCCATCTCCCGCGACATACTATGATCTCCTGCACGAGACGCGCGCGGCGATGGCCGCCTCATCGCAAAGGGACGTTTTGATGCCGACGGAACTGCGACGCATCGTCTTTACCAATGAGGAGCTGCGCGTGGCGCTCGACAACTACATGATGCGCAAGGGAACGCCGCTGCCCCCTGGAGTGATCATCAGCGTGAAGATAAGCGGTGCCGATGGGAGCTCCATTACCGTTGCCGTCCGCGGATCGTGGGACGGGATCAGCAATTCCGTCGAGATCCCCGCCCGGCATGTCGGCGCGGCGCTCATCCGGTATTGCAAGATGAGCAAGATCCCTCTGCCCAAATCGGCGGGAAAGTCGCTGACGACGAGCGGCGATTATTTGGCTCTCGACATCAAGAGCGCAAGGGGCGACTCCTCGGAATTCGGCCTCAAGAGCTGAAAGCGGAACGGCATAGCCGCCGTCGCGAATGCTTCGCGCATGCAAAGAAGCGCGCTTGTTGCTTATACTCGCGTTATGGCGACAGACCGACAAGATGTAACCGCGCGTTCCGCAGCCGGAAGGTGGCGGCCCGACCGCCTGCCGAGCGAGGTGCGGCATATGGCCGAGGCGGCAGCGCGGCAGGCCGGGCTGCCGCTCGAGGTCTGGCTCGGCCGGCTCGTCCGCGAGGTCAGCGCGGCGGAATGGGTCACTGCCGCATCGGCGACGCCGCCACCGCCGCCAAGCACGTCCGAGCAACCCCTTCCGATGGCGGCCCAGACCGTCCTGGCGATCCTCGCCGAGAATCTGAAGCACGAGGACTTTCCGCCACTCGACGAGGCGCGCGCCTATTTGCGGCTGATGAGCGAATTTGCGTTGGCACCCGATCGCATCGGCTCTGCCGTGGGCCGGCCGGCAGAGCATGTCGCAAGGGCGATCCGCCTGCTGCGCCTGCCCAAGAATGTTCGCCGACTCATCGAGCAGCGGCGCTTGTCCGCGGGTCACGCCTATGCGCTGCTCGAGACCGCCGATCCCGGCGGCCTTGCCTCACTCATCATCGGTCAGGGCCTCAGCATCGACGAGGCGCGTCGGCGCCTCGACACCACATGACATCGGCATCGCCCGCCCCGCTTGACGACGGAGCCCCGCCTCGTTGGGACGAGGCGTTGCTCGATCCGGCCACGCTCTATATCGCCGAGCAGGCGGCGCTTGCCGCTGGTCTTTCGGTCGAAGCGTGGCTGGAACGCGCCATCCGCCACCGCTGCGGCTCGCCCAGCGCCGCTGTCGCGGCGGACGGCCCGGCGCCTCCCGACGGTGCGGGCGATGCGGCGATGGCCGATGAAGCGCGGCCTTCGCCTTGGCGACGGCGGATCTTGCTGGCGATTCCGCCGACGCTCGCCGCCCTCGTCGGCGGCATCGCGCTCTTGCCATCGCCCGGGCCGGTCGGAGGTCCCGTCGCCATCGCGCTGCCGCCCGTGCCCACCCCGGTGATCGAAGCTGCGGTTGCGCCGCCCGCTCAGCCGGCGAACGCGCAGCCCGACAAAGCGGCAGATGAAGCGCCGACGGATCCGGCCCAATTGGCGCTTTGGCTTGAACCGCGCGCCAAGGCGGGCGATGTGGTCGCGCAATACCGTCTCGGCGCGCTTTACGCCCTGGGCAAGGGGGTGGAGAAGGACTATCCGCGCGCGGCGGCGCTACTGGGGGAGGCCGCCAAAAGCGGGCTCGCGGAGGCACAATACGATCTCGCCATCTTGTGCCAAGCGGGACTCGGCGTGCCGCGCGATCCCGAGCAAGCCGCCGATTGGTATTTGCGGGCAGCGACGCAGGGCCACCCCGAAGCCGCTCTCAATCTCGGCTATGCCTATGCCAAAGGCATCGGCGTGCCCAGGGACCTCACCGCGGCGGCGCAATGGTTTCGCCGGGCCGCGGATCTCGGCGTCGTTAATGCCCAGTACAATCTGGCCTTTCTCTATGAGGCCGGCGACGGCGTACCGCGATCCCCGATCGAAGCCTATGCCTGGTACAGCGCCGCTGCGAGCCGGGGCGACCGTGGTGCCCAGCAGGCGGCAGACCGCCTCGCCGGCGGCTTCTCGGCCCAGCAACTCAAGGATGCCCGGTCGCGCGCCGCGGAGATCGGCAAAGCGGCGCCAAAGAATCCGGGTTAGGACAGAGCCCCGCTGGCCACCCACCATCCCGGCTGTTCGACGCGCAGCCGCTCGACGGCGGCGGCGGCGGCGGCGGGCGCGGCGAAGAGCGCAAAGCAGGTGGCGCCGCTGCCGCTCATCCGCGCAATGAGAGCGCCTTCGAGCCGGGCAAGCCGCTCGAGCACGGTGCCGATTGCCGGGACGAGACCGATCGCAGCGCTCGTCAGATCGTTGCGTCGCGCGGCAAGCAGCGTCGCGAGGCCGGCGGCATCGGCCGGCATCGCGAACCGCGCCGCATCGGAAAAACCTCCCTGCCGCGCCTTGAAGACGGCAGGCGTCGGCAGCGCGGTGCCGGGATTGGCCAGGAGCACTGCCATCGGCGGCAAGGGAGGCGTGGGCTCGATCAGTTCGCCGATGCCGCCGAGCCAGGCGGCGCGGGCGCGAAGGCAAACCGGCACGTCCGCACCGAGCGCCGCGCCCAGCGTGGCGAGCGTGGTATCGTCGAGATCAAGCCGCCACAAGGCGTCGAGCGCCTTCAAAGCGGCGGCAGCGTCGCTCGAGCCGCCGCCGATGCCGGAGGCAACGGGAAGCGCCTTGACGAGCGCCAGAGCCGCCGCCGGCGGGCGGCCCACATGCTTTGCCAGGAGTTCGGCGGCGCGCCAGACGAGGTTGTGGCGCGGCTCGCCCGCGAGATCCCCGGCATACGGCCCGGTCACGGAGAGCGAGAGCGCCTCCGCGGGTTCGGCCGCGACCTCGTCGCCGATGCTGGCGAAGGCCACCAAGCTGTCGAGCAGATGAAACCCGTCCGGCCGCCGGCCGACGACATGAAGATAGAGGTTGAGCTTCGCCGGAGCGAAGCAGCGCTGCACCATCAGCCGCCGCGCGTCGCGCCGGCCGCCGGCAATTTGGCGATGCCGTGGTCGATCTTGGTCTCGATGACTTTGACCTCGTCGGCCTCAGGCTTGAAGAGCAGAGCGCGCCGCCATTGGTTGCGCGCCTCGGCGATACGGCCCGCCTGCCAATAGGCGTCGCCGAGGTGATCGTTGATCGTCGGGTCCTCGGGCAGCAACTCGATCGCGTGCTCGAGGATCTCCGAGGCTTTGGTGAATTCGCCCAGCCGGTAATGCGCCCAGCCAAGGCTGTCGACGATGTAGCCGTCATTCGGCCGCAACTCGACGGCGCGCTGGATCATCTTGAGCGCGGGCTCGAGGTTCTGGCCCTTATCGATCCAGGAATAGCCGAGATAATTGAGCACCAGCGGCTGCTCGGGCTGAAGTTCCAGCGCACGCTTGAGATCGCTTTCCGCACGCGGCCATTGGCCCGACCGTTCGAGCGCGACGCCGCGGCTATAGTAGAGCCGCCAATGGCGCGGCTCGGCCTTGGTGACGCGCGAGATCGCCGCATCGTAAGCCGCGACCGCATCGGCATAGCGCTCGCGACCGCGCAAGGTGTCACCGAGCTGCACGAGCGGCTCCGGATCCTGCGGCCGCTCCGCCGCCATGCGCTTGAACTCGGCGACCGCCTCGTCGGTACGATTGAGCTGATCGAGCGCCGTGGCAGCACGCAGCCGCGCCGTCCAGGCGACCGGAGATTTCGGATCGATTGCGCGATAGAGCGCAAGTGCGTCGCCGGTATGCCGTTGTTCCTCCTCGATCCCGGCGATCAGCATCTGGGCGAGCGGAAAATCGGGACGCAGATCGAGCGCGAGCCTGGCATAGACGAGCGACGCGTCCAGCGTTTCGCGCTGATCGAGGATGCTGGCGAGATCAAAGAGCGCCTCGGCGAGTCCATCACGCGGCGAAGCGATGATCCGCGCCGGCACCACGCCGCGATCGAGCCGCGTCAGCGAGGGCATCACGACATCATCGCCTTGATCGGTGGAGGCGAGCCGCTCGTAAAGGCGACGCGCCTCTTCGACGCGCTGATGCCGCTCGAAGAAATTGCCGGCCAACTCGACCGTGCGCCAAGCGAGCTGCGTTTGTTCGGCGATCAGCTTCTTGTAGCTGTCCTCGGCTTCGCCGATGCGGTCGGCGTAATCGGCAAGCAGCGCCGCATGCAGGTCCTTGAGGCTCTGAACGCCACGAATGTCGTTGAGCGCATCGAGCGCCTGAAGGGCAGGCGCCGGCCGCTGCATCCCCATTTCGCACCACGCGGTCAGCAGCGGTGACGCCAGCCGCTGAGCGCCTTCATTGGGGAGCGCGCGCGCGCGGCGAGCCGCGGCGGCGAAGTCGCCCGCCTTCACCTCTTGCAGCAGCAAGACGATCTCGGCGAGACCCGAGTTGTGATCGAGGTCGACGACGCGCTCGGCCAGCGGCACGGCGTCGGCCACGCGACCTTCGCTCACCCGCAGCACGAAGGTGCGGCGCATCAAGTCGAAATTGCTCGGGTCTTCCGTCAGCGCGCGATTCATGAATTGCGCGGCATGAGCGTAGTCGTGCTCTTCCTGGGCGTGGCGCGCCGCGAGATAGCTGCCGAGCGCACTCGTCGGCATCGCCGGACTCGGCTCCGCGGCGGCATCGGCCGGCGGCCCTCCCATGGTGCAATCCGTCAATCCCAGGAGGAGGCCGGCCGCCGCGAGGCTGCGCACCGCGATCGACCACCTGCTTACACGCTGCTTGTTGCTCATGGGCCTGCCTGCCGTGGACACGGCACTCCTCGGACCATTGTCACATGTTGGGGTAATTGGGACCACCGCCGCCTTCGGGAACCACCCAATTGATGTTCTGCGTGGGATCCTTGATGTCGCAGGTCTTGCAGTGGACGCAGTTCTGCGCGTTGATCTGCAAGCGTGGATTGGTGCCATCGTCATTGCGCACGATCTCGTAAACGCCGGCCGGGCAATAGCGCTGTTCGGGCGCGTCCCAGCGCGGCAGATTGATGCCGACCGGTATCGACGCATCTCTCAAGGTGAGATGGATCGGCTGATCCTCCTCGTGATTGGTATTGGAGATGAAGACGGAGGAGAGTTTGTCGAAAGTGACCTTACCATCAGGTTTCGGATATTCGATCTTGCGGCATTGATCTTTCGGTTTCAGCGTCTCGTTGTCCGCCTTCCCATGATGCAACGTCCACGGCGCGAGAAAACCGAGCCGTAGGTCGTTCAGCCACATATGAATGCCGCCATGCAAGGTGCCGAGCCAAAGGCCCCATTTAAGGCCCGGTTTCACGTTGCGCACCTTGTAGAGATCGTCATGGACCCAGGAGTGCCGGTAGGCGGCCGGATAGGCGGTCAGTTCGTCCCGCCCGCTCGCCCCCTGTTTGAGGGCGTCGAAAGCGGCCTCCGCCGCCAGCATCCCCGTCTTCATCGCGTTGTGCGAGCCCTTGATGCGCGGCAGGTTGACGAAGCCGGCGGCGCAGCCAATGAGCGCGCCGCCGGGAAAAGTGAGCTTGGGTACGGATTGCCAGCCGCCCTCGTTGATCGCGCGCGCGCCATAGGCGATGCGCTTGCCGCCTGCGAAATAGTCGCGGATCGAGGGGTGCAGCTTGAAGCGCTGAAACTCGTCGAAGGGAGAGAGATAGGGATTTTCGTAATTCAGATGGACGACGAAGCCGACCGCCATCTGATTGTCTTCGAGATGATACATGAAGGAGCCGCCGCCCGTCCTGCTGTCGAGCGGCCAGCCTTGCGTGTGAACGACGAGCCCCGGCTTGTGCTTCGCCGGATCGATCTGCCAGAGCTCCTTGAGGCCGATGCCGTATTTCTGAGGATCGATGCCCTCCCTCAGCCTGAAGCGCTCGATCAGGGCCTTGCTCAGCGAGCCGCGCGCGCCTTCGGCGAGGAAGGTGTATTTGGCCAAGAGCTCGACGCCGGGCGTGTAGTTGTTCTTGTGATGGCCGTCGCGCGCCACGCCCATATCGCCGGTGGCGACGCCCTTGACGCTGCCATCGTCGTTGTAGAGCACTTCGGCGGCGGCAAACCCCGCGAAGATCTCGACGCCCAGCGCCTCCGCCTGCTGTGCCAGCCAGCGGCAGAGATTGCCGAGGCTCACGATATAATTGCCGTGATTGTTCATCAGCGGCGGCAGAAGAAAATTTGGGATGCGTATGTGGTTGGCCTCGGTCAGGATCAGAAAGCGGTCCTCGGTCACCGGCGTGTGGATCGGCGCCCCTTTCTCGTGCCAATCGGGGATGAGCTCGTTGAGCGCGATCGGATCGATGACGGCGCCTGAGAGAATATGAGCGCCGACCTCCGAGCCCTTCTCGACGACGCAGACCGAGACGTCGTGGCCATGCTGCTGCGCGAGCTGCTTCAGCCGGATCGCTGCCGCCAAGCCTGCCGGGCCGGCGCCGACGATGACGACGTCATACTCCATCTGCTCGCGCTGCATCGTCTCTCCCGATGGGGGACCGAAACTCCGTTCGATCGACGCACTATAGTGGATGGTTATTAAAGAGAAATAGGAGAGGTGCTAGGCTCGCGCCATGTCCGGCTCGCAACCCTTGGCGGATCTGCTGCGTTGGTATGTGGCGATGGGCGCCGATGAGGCCATCGCGGAAGGGCCGCTCGACCGATTGGCAGCGGCCCCGCCGACAGCGAAAGCGTCGGCGCCGTCAGCTCCTTCACCGGTCCCCGCAGCCTCAGAATCGCCCATGCCGCGAGCGCGATCCGCCAATCACATGATCCAGGACGCGCCAAATGCCGCGGTCGCCAAGGCAAGACAGCTCGCGGCTGCGGCCAAGACGTTGGAGGAGCTCGAAGCGGCCGTCGTCTCGTTCGATGGCTGCGCGCTGAAGCGAACCGCAACCACTACCGTCTTTGCCGATGGCAATCCCGAGGCGCCGCTCATGGTCATCGGCGAGGCGCCTGGCGCCGATGAAGACCGGCTCGGGCGACCCTTCGTCGGGCGCAGCGGACAGCTTCTCGACCGCATGCTGGAGGCGATCGGCTACCAACGCGACCGCAACGCCTATATCACCAATGTGCTGTTCTGGCGCCCGCCCGGCAACCGCAAGCCGACGCCCGACGAGATCGCCACCTGCCTGCCCTTCGTCTGGCGGCATGTCGCGCTGCTCGCCCCCAAGGCGATCATGCTGTGCGGCGGCACCGCCACCGGCGCCCTTCTGGGCCGGGCCGAGGGGATTACCAAGCTGCGCGGCCGTTGGTTCGATCTCGAGGTGCCCGATCTCGACCACCCCGTACCCACTCTGGCGACTTACCACCCCTCCTTCCTGCTGCGCGCCCCTGCCCGAAAAGGTGAAGCGTGGCGGGATTTACTGGCCCTCCAGTCAAAATTAAAGGACGCGTAGTAACCCACGGAAATATGTAAGCATCTCCGCATTAATCACAAATTGCCACAATTTTAGCCAGCATTTTAGCTTGCCAGGAGCAACGGCAATAGTTTATTGCCGTTGGCATGCAGGGAAGGACCTCAGAGCCCCTCCTCGGCAGGACTTGGGCGAGACTCGGTATTTTTGTTGCACTCGCCGCTGTACTGCCCGGCAGCCCGACGCCGCTCGTCGCCAGCGCGTGGGCGCAATCCGTCCGCACCTCGGAACTGACGCCTGGCACCGAGATCCCGCGCGAAGCCGACCTGCCCACGCTGCTGTCGGAAACCGAGGCCGACCGCTATCGGCGCATCTTCGCCGCTCAAACGCTTGGCCGATGGGGCGAGGCCGATCGCGAGATCGCCGCGCTCAACGACAAGGAGCTGCTCGGCACGGTCGAGGCGCAGCGTTATCTCCATCCGCGCTATCACGCCAGTTATGGCGACCTTGCCCGGTGGCTCGCGCATCATGCCGACCTGCCGGATGCCAAAGCGATCTACGCTCTGGCATTGGGCCGCCGGCCGGCCGGAGTGCCCGCTCCCGCCAAGCCCGTTGTCGCCTCGCTCACCCCCTGCAAGCTCGACGATGCCGCTGCCAATGGCGAGGAAGATGCGATCGAGCACCGACCGCTCAGCGCGGCCGAACGGCGCCGCGCGGTTCGGCTCAAGGCGGAGATCCGTCAGCTTGCGAATTCAGAGCCCCGCAAGGCCGAACTCATGCTCGCCGGCAGCGAGGCGCACCGTCTGCTCAGTTCGGGCGATGTCGATGAGCTGCGCACGCTCATTTCCGACGGGTATCTGGCCGCCGGACGGCCGCAGCAAGCGCTCATGCTCAGCGCGGCCTCGAGCGCCCATTGGGAGGCCGGATTGGCCGCTTGGCGGCTGGGACGCCTCGCCGAAGCCGGTACTCATTTCCAGGCTTTGACCCGTGTTCCCGGCCAATCGAGCTGGATGATCGCCGCCGGCGCCTTCTGGGCAGCGCGGGTCGAGATCAAGAACCGGCGACCGGAGCTTTCCAATTATTGGCTCGGCATCGCCGCCGAGCATCCGCGCAGCTTTTATGGCTTGCTCGCCCGCCGCACCTTGGGCATCGACACTTATTTTCATTTCGAGAACGACCCGTTCACCGCAGCCGATGCGCAAATGCTCATCGGCGCGCCGGCCGGGCGGCGCGCGCTGGCGCTGCTTCAGGTCGGCGAGAACACCCGCGCGGAAGCTGAATTGCGCGCGCTCGCCGCCCATGCCTCGCCGGCGCTTCTCGAATCCCTGGTAGCGCTCGCCGACCGCGCCAACATGCCCGGCCTCAGCCTGCAGCTTGCCGGGCGGCTCGCCGACAATGCCGGACGGCATCACGATCATGCGCTTTATCCGGTCCCGCGCTGGACGCCGCTCGGCGGCTTCACCGTCGATCGCGCCCTCCTCTTCGCGCTGATGCGCCAGGAATCGCGCTTCCTGCCGCAGGTCGAGAGCAATGCCGGCGCCAAGGGATTGATGCAGCTCATGCCGGCGACCGCGCGCGCCATGGCCGAGCGCAAGGGAATGCCGCTGCGCGGCCACGGCAAGCTCCGCGAGAAAGACCCGCTTTCCGATCCTGAGCTCAACCTCACCCTGGCGCAGGAATATATCCGGCTGCTGCTGCGCGACAGCCACATCCGCGGCAACCTGCTCTTGCTGGCAGCGGCTTACAACAGCGGGCCGGGCGCGGTGCAACATGCGCGCTCCGTCGCGGCCTGGCGCAATGACCCGCTGTTGTTTCTGGAGAGCATCCCGTCGCGCGAGACGCGCGTCTTCACCCAGCGCGTGCTGACGAATTACTGGATCTATCGGCTGCGCCTCGGGCAGCCTTCGCCCGATCTCGATGCGCTTGCCGCCGGCGAATGGCCGATTTATACCGCTCTCGACAGCGTTCCGGAGCGGGGTCTTCGCCATGCCGAGATTCGATGAGTCGCGCCCCTTCCTTCCCGTCAATATCGCCGTCCTGACGGTCTCCGACACGCGCAAGGAAGCCGACGACAAATCCGGGCAGACCTTGGCCGATCTCATTACGGCCACCGGCCATCGCGTCGCACAGCGGCGCATCGTCAAGGACGAGCGAGAGGCCATCATCGCGCAGCTTCGCGCCTGGATCGCCGATCCCGCCATCGATGTCGTGATCTCGACCGGCGGCACGGGCGTCACCGGGCGCGACGTGACGCCCGAGGCGTTTCACGCGGTCTATGAGAAGGAGATCGCGGGCTTCGGCGAGCTCTTTCGCTGGCTCAGCTACCAGAAGGTCGGCACTTCGACGATCCAGAGCCGCGCCACGGCCGGCGTCGCGGGCGGCACATATCTCTTCGCGCTTCCCGGCTCGCCCAGCGCCTGCCGCGACGGCTGGGAAGACATCATCAAGCACCAGCTCGATAATCGCCACCGCCCCTGCAATCTCGTCGAGCTGATGCCGCGGCTCCAGGAGCATCTCAAGGCCGCTTCCGGCGATTGAGCCAGCGCCGATAGGCGTCGGCATCGTCGATATCGTCGAGCGTCTCGAGCCGCGCGACCGGCATGTCGCGCGGCAATCCCGCCAGCGTATCGGCGAGCGCGTGTTCGCTCGACCAGCGCACGCCTGCGAACAGGCGATGAGGCAGACGCGGCCGGCGCCGGAATCCGACCAGCCAATAGCCGCCATCCTGCGCCGGACCGAAGACCGCCTCATGCCCGCCGAGCGCCGCGAACGCTGCTGCGATGTCAGTGGGCGCGATTGCGGGAATGTCGGAGCCGATGATGACGGTGGGCCCGGGCGGCAGCTCTGCGAAGATGCGCGCCATGCGCCGGCCGAGATCGCCGGAACCCTGTGGGCGATAGGCGATGCGGAAGCGCCACGGCCGCACCCGCCCCACATCGCGGTCGGGCGTCAGCGCGACATGGCAGCGCCAGCGGCGATCGCCGGCCAATCGGCGCAGCAGCCGATTGCTGGTCTCGCGATAAAAGCGCAGCGCCGCCACGGCGCCGATACCGGCGGCAAGCCGCGATTTGACGCGGCCCAGCCGCGGCGTGCGCAGGAAGATGACGAGATGACGCGTCGGCCGCATGGTCTCAACGATAGAGCCGCAGAATGAGGCGCGGCGGCACGCCCAGGAAATAGAGCGCGAGGCAGCCGAGATTCCGCAGCGGCCGCGCCACATAGCCGCCGCGACGGTAACGCTCGGCCGAGGTGACCGCGTCGCCGGCGAGCGGCACGAGCCGCCGGCGGCCCAAGCGCCGCGCCAGATCGACATCCTCCATCAGCGGCAGCGGGCGAAAGCCGCCGATCTCGCGATAGAGCGCCGACGAGATCAGCAATCCCTGATCGCCATAGGGCAGCGCGAAAGAGCGGCAACGCCAGGCGACCAGCGCTTCGAGGCGCCGCGCCGCGGGAGCGGGATCGTCGAGACGATATCTCAGATAGGCGGCGCGGCGATGATTGGCATCATCGGCGATGAAGGCGGCCGCCGCCCACGACCAGCCTGGCGCGAGGCGGGTATCGGCATGGAGGAACAGCAGCCACTCGCCCAAGGCCGATGCCGCGCCGACAGCGAGCTGGCCGCCCCTGCCCGGCCGGGTCGAGACCACCGTCGCGCCCTGCGCGCGGGCGATCTCGACGCTCAGGTCGCGCGAGCCGCCATCGACCACGATGCACTCGCCGACAAGCCCGGCCGCCCTGCCTTCGCCGAGAGCGGCGAGCGTCGCCGGCAGCGTCGCCTCGGCGTCGAGCGCGGGGATGATGACGGAGACGGGCGGGCGAGGCGGCGTCGGCATGGCGGGACGGGCGACCTTACCGCGCCCGGCGATGGCGGCAAGCGGGAACCGGAGCGCATTGCCGCCGTTGGGACTGGCCATGAGACCCGGCTTGTGCGTGCTCGCCCTCGGCCTGCTTGTCTCGACCGGAGCGGCCTTTCCGGCGGCGGGCCAATCGCTACCATCGACCTCCACAATCAACGGAACAAACACCGCCATCGCGCCCGCACCCGGAAGCCCCGCGACGCGTTCCGGCGCCATCGCGACGGGAAGCGCGACGGGATCTGCCGGCGCCGCGCCATCCAGCCGGTCGCAAACCGCGCCGCTTCCGACCATCCGCGTGCCCGATTGGCTCATCTGCCCCCATGGCGAGATCGAGATCACCGCCGGGACGACGCTCGCCTGCGCGCCATGAAGCGCGACAACGGATGATCCGCGCGGCAGAATGCGGCGCGCGCGACGGGCAGGAGGAAATCGGATGGTGCGGCGTCTCCTGGCGGTCCTGCTCGCCCTCGCCGCCTGCTCCGCCGAGGCGAAGGAGCCGGTGCGGGTCGCCTCCAAGATCGACACCGAGGGCGCGCTCCTCGGCGCGATGATGATCGCGAGCCTCGAGGCGCGCGGCATCAAGACGATCGACAAGCTGCAACTCGGCCCCACCAACATCGTGCGGCGCGCGATCGTTGCCGGCGAGATCGATCTCTATCCCGAATATACGGGGAACGGCGCCTTCTTCTATGGGCTCGACGGCGATCCCCTCTGGAAGAACGCCGCCGCCGGCTATCGGAAGATCAAATCGCTCGACGCCGCGCGGGGCCTCGTCTGGCTGGCGCCCGCGCCGGCCGACAATAGCTGGGTCATCGCGCTCCGCCGCGACGTGGCGGCAGCCAACGGTCTCTCCTCGATGGTCGACTTCGCCCGCTGGGTCGAGCATGGCGGCGCGGTCAAGCTCGTCGCTTCCGCGGAATTCGTCGAGAGTCCCGCGGCGCTTCCTGCCTTCGAGCAGACCTATGGCTTCACGCTCCGCGCGTCCGAGCTCGTCATCCTCGCCGGCGGCGACACCACCACCACGATGCGGGCGGCGGCCGAGCGCATCTCCGGCATCGACGCCGCCATGGCCTATGGCACGGATGGCGCGCTCGCGGCGCTCGACCTCGTCGTCATGAGCGACCCCAAGCATGCGCAGATCGTCTATGCCCCGGCGCCCGTCATCCGCCGCGCCGTGCTCGACGCTTATCCCGAAATCGAAGACGCGCTCGATCCCGTCTTCCGCTCGCTCGACGCGCCGACGCTCCGGCGGCTCAATGCGCGGATCTCGGTCGAAGGCGAGGAGCCCAGCGAGGTCGCGCGCGACTATCTGAGATCGAAAGGCTTCCTGAGGTAGAATGGCAGGACCTTTCATCTCGGCGGATCGGAGATGCCCCGCAATCGCGTCCTTCTCGTCCTGGCGATCGCCGGCCTGGCCGGCGGGCTCGAGCTCGCCTTCTTGCGCGAGGCGCCGAACCGCCTGCTCTCGGGCGCACCCATCCTACTGGCCGAGACGCTGCACGGCGCTCGCGCGCTCACGCTGCTGCCGGCGCTCATCCTGCTGGTCGGACCCTTTCTGCCGCAACGCCGTGACGTTCACGCGCTCCTCGCCGCCAGCGCCGCCGTTCTTCTCGTGGCGCTCGTTTGGCTCGCCGGTGCCGAGGCCGCCGTCTTGGCCGCGCATGCGCCGCGGGCCGCGCGAACCTCGCTCGGCGGCGGCTTCTGGGTGCTCTTCCTCTGCGCCGCCTTGGCGCTTCTCGATGCGGTGCAGCGGCTCGCCCTTCCCGCCGCCGCGGGATTGCTGATCGGCCTTGGCCTCGTGGCGGCTCTGCTTCTGCTCGGTGCCTCGGGCGCGCTCGACAATCTTTCGATCCTCCGGGAATACGCCGTGCGCCGCGCCGCCTTTGCCGATGCGGTGCTGCGCCATGTCACGATCGTCCTCGGCGCGCTGGTGCCGACGGTCATCACCGGCGTGCCGCTCGGCATCCTGGCGCAGCGGCGCCCCCGTCTGCGCGCCGGCCTTTTCGGCATACTCAACGTGGTGCAGACGATCCCGTCGATCGCGCTCTTCGGCTTGTTGATCGCGCCGCTGTCGGGCCTCGCCGCGCTCGTCCCGGCGCTCGGCGCGCTCGGCATCGGCGGCGTGGGCCCGGCGCCGGCAATCATCGCGCTCGTCCTCTATGCGCTGCTGCCGGTGGTGCGCAACACGCAGGAGGGGCTTGCCGGCGTCGCACCCTCGGTGACCGAGGCGGCGCGCGGGCTCGGCATGACCGAGGCGCAGATCTTCTGGCGGGTGGAGATCCCGCTGGCGCTGCCGGCCTTCCTGTCGGGGCTGCGCGTCGCCACCGTGCAGACCGTGGGCCTCGCCGCGGTGGCGGCGCTCATCGGCGCGGGCGGGCTCGGCGCCATCATGTTCCAGGGGCTGTTCGCCGACGCGCTCGACCTCGTCCTGCTCGGCGCCGTGCCCGTGATCCTGCTGGCGCTCGCCGCCGATGCGCTCCTCATGGAGCTCGCAACCCATCTGCGGCGGTCGCCGGCATGATCGAGCTCGACCGCGTGAGCAAGCGCTTCGGCGCGGCCCTCGTCGTCGACGATCTCTTGCTCGCGATCGGCAAGGGCGAGTTCTGCGTGCTCATCGGCCCCTCGGGTTCCGGCAAATCGACCACTTTGCGCATGATCAACCGCCTCATCCCGCAAAGCGCGGGCACGATCCGCTTCGACGGCACCGACATCGCGCGCTTCAAGGGCGAAGAGCTGCGCCGCCGCATGGGCTATGTCATCCAATCCGTCGGCCTCTTCCCGCATTGGACCGTCGAGCGCAACATCGCCACCGTGCCGGAGCTGCTGGCCTGGCCCGCGGCCAAGATCCGCGACCGCGTGACCGAGCTTTTGATCCTGCTCAAGCTCGATCCCGCGAGCATTCGCGGCAAATATCCGCATCAGCTCTCGGGCGGCCAGCAGCAGCGCATCGGCATCGCCCGCGCGCTCGCCGCCGATCCCGACATGCTGCTGATGGACGAACCCTTCGGCGCGCTCGATCCGCTGACCCGTGAAGCGCTCCAGGCCGAGCTCGCGCGCATCCAGCGCGACAGCGGCAAGACGGTGATCCTCGTCACCCATGACATGGAAGAGGCGCTGAAGCTCGCCTCGCGCATCGCGCTCATGGACAAGGGCCGCCTCGTCCAGTTCGGCACGCCCTTCGAGCTGCTGACGGCGCCGGCCAACGATTTCGTCGCCGATTTCACCGCCCATGAGGATCACGGCCTCAAGCTGCTGACCGTCGCAACGGCGGCGGGACGCGCACGCGCCGGCGAGAGCGCGCCGGGCGAGCCGATCGCCGGCGATGCGAGCTTGCGCCACGCGCTCTCGCAGATGATCTCGCGCCGCACCGACCGGCTCCCCGTCAGGGATGGCGAGGGCCGCCCGCTCGGCGTGCTGCATTTGGCTGATATCGTGAAGCGATGATGCTGGCGCGGCGATGGGGCGGGAGCGGCGCGCTCCTCGGAACGGCGCTCGTCTTCCTGGCGCTGATTCTCGCCATGCCGGCGCTGAAGCCGCTTTTCGCGACGCTCTTCCCTGCGCTCGCACGACCGCTCTATGAGCAGGACAGCTTTCTCGCCTTGGCACTTTGGCATCTGGCGCTCGTCATGGCGTCGAGTGGTGCCGCGGCCGTGCTCGGCATCGCCGCCGGGATCTTCGTGACGCGCCCCGCCGGCGCCGAATTCCGCAAGACGGTCGAGGCGATCGCGACGATCGGACAGGCCTTTCCCCCCGTGGCGGTGCTCGCGATCGCCGTGCCGCTCATTGGCTTCGGCGCCGAGCCCGCGCTCATCGCGCTGACGCTCTACGGGGTTCTTCCCATCCTCGAGAACACGATCGCAGGGCTCGACGACATATCACCGGATATCCGCGAAGCCGCGCGCGGCAGCGGCATGAGCGAGGGACAGATCCTGCGCCGCATCGACCTGCCGCTCGCCGCCCCCCTCATCCTCGCCGGCTTGCGCAGCTCGACCATCATCAATATCGGCACCGCGACCATCGCCTCGACCGTGGGAGCGAGGACCTTGGGCTTGCCGATCATCATCGGCCTCAACGCCGCCAATATCGCCTATGTCATCCAGGGCGCGGTGCTGGTGGCGCTGCTGGCGGTCGTCGTCGATCTCGCCTTCGAGCGCCTCGCCGCGCGGGCGCAACCGTGGCGGGATGTCCCGTGACAAGAGCAGGGGTGCTCAGGGTGCGAGCACGGTCTCGCTTCCAGCTGGAACAAGGAGCGTCATGGCGAGCGGAGCGAAGCCATCCAGAATCAGCGATATGGCTCGGCTCTTGATTGCTTCGTCGGCGATGCCTCCTCGCAATGACAACGCTTGCCGTGATTCTCTCTGGTCGACACGCGCTTTAGTGCGTCAAGCCGCGTCCGGCGTCGGCGGATAGTCGGGCAAGCTTATCCGGTCGAGAAGGCTTCTTCCCATCAGCAGATGCGCGATGAGGGGAAGCCGAAATGCCTTGGAAATCTGGTTGCGCAGGAGCAAGCCCAGCCGCGTGTGTGGTGCGAAGGAGGCGGCAAATCGCGCCCCCGCTCTTTGCTTGCCGTCGATGAAGGGGCGCAGCAGGGCCTCATAGCTTCGATAGGCGGCCTCATACTGGCCGCCGGCGCGGGCAAGCTCGCCGGCCAGGACATAGGCGCCGATCATCGCCAGCGCCGAGCCCTGGCCCGCCAGCAGCGAGGGGCAGAACGCGGCATCGCCGACGAGCGCCACGCGCCCCTGCGACCAGCCGTCCATGCGGATCTGACTGACGCGATCGAAATAGAGCTCGGTGCATCGATCGAGCGCCGCCAGGATCGCGGGACACTCCCATCCCGCTTCACCGAATTCGCCACGGAGAATCGCCTTCTGAGTTGCGAGGTCATGCGGTTCGACCGCCGGCGGGGTGGCGGCGGCAAAGACGAACAGGAACAAGGTGCGGTCGTCGCGCATGGCAAAGCGCGCCACCTGCTTTCCCGGAACCGCATAGCTGACATAGACGCCTTCGTCTCTCGGCCGGTAGCCGGTGGTCTCGAAAGCCGCCACCATGTAGCCGAGATATCGCTCGACGGAGGCTTCGCTGCCGAAAACGAGGCGGCGCATCTGGGAATGGAGCCCGTCCGCACCCACCACCAGATCGAAGGAGCGCGGCGCCGCATGCTCGAAGCGCGCGCGGACGCCCTCCTTCACCTCTTCGACCCCAACAATGCTGTCGCCGAAAATGACCTCGCAGCGATGAGCGGCCGCGCGAAAAATCAACTCGGCAAGGTCGCCGCGCGGCAAGCTGACAAAGCGCCCGCCGGCGAGGCTGCGAAACACATCCGCCTTGAAGCCGCCGACGCGATGGCCTCGCTCATCGACGAAGCGAAGCGTCTCGACGCGATAGCCTTTGCCTATGAGTTCGGGGAGCAGGCCCATCTGCTCGGCGATGTCATAGCCGCGGCCCCAGAAATCGATGACATAGCCGCTCGTCCTGAGGCGTGGCGCGCGCTCGACGAGCGTCACCTTGAAACCACGGGCGGCCAGCCAATAGGCAAGCGTCGGACCGGCGATGCCGATGCCTGAGATGAGTACGGTCGGATGTGCCATTGCGCCCTTTAAACCCCGTATTGCACCTTTCGTTGCAGCGAGGCGGACGCCGGAGCGCCGCGGCGGCTTTAAGGAATCGCAAGCATAGGGCGATAGGTTGAACGTGGAAGCGCCCATCCGATGCGCTGGCGATCGCCACCGTCATGGGCGGCGGTGCGGCGCGCGCCGATGTCCAATTATGGGTGTCGGCAAGCGATCCGCCCTCGCCGGCGGAACTCGGGCGTTGGGAGCGGTTCTACATCCGCATCGGCTACAAAGCGGATGAGCGGGTCGTCCTCTCGGCACAGCCAAGGGGCGGCCCGTCTCGGCGCCGACCGGAGGTTCGCCGCGCGTCGGGCCCGGCGCTCATGCTGCCGGTCTTCGCCTATACCGTCGGGGCTTATCTCGACGACAGCAATCTCTTTCCGCTTCTGCTGATTCTGATCAGCCCCTTCGCCGTGCTTTACCTGCTCGCCGTCATGCTGCTGCGCCGGTTGGCCGCTCAGCTTGCCTGTAGAGGGCGGTCAATAGCGGCGGGTGCTTTCGGCGTCGCGTGAAAGCGCCCATTGGCCATCCGCGCCACGACAAACCGTACCCGTCGCGCGCACCGTCTGGCCGCTGATGACGACCGTCTGTTCGACGACCCGACAGGGCTGGCCCCGCTCGTTCTGGAAATCCCGCAAGATCCGTATCGTCTGTTCGTCCGGATCGACCGCCGCACGAAATGCTGCCGGGCTCTGCAGAAAGGCGCGCAGCGCGGCTTCGCTCCCGATCGCGGCGCTGACCCCACCGCCAGCGCCCCCTCCGCCACCCCCTCCGGCTCCGGCTCCAGCGCCCGCCCCGGCTCCGGCGCCTCCGCCTGCACCGCCACCGGCGCCGCCGCCGCCTGCACCGCCGCCGCCACCGGCGCCGCCCGCACCACCGCCGCCGCCGCCAGCACCTCCGCCACCAGCGCCTCCACCTCCGCCCGCGCCGCCGCCACCTCCGCCGCCGCCCTTCGCGAAGGCACTCTTCACCAGGAAGCCACCGTCATGGCGCACATCCGGCGCGGCGCCGAGGATCAGCGCGCCGATGGCGATCGGTACGCCCAGCCACTGACCAATTCGATTGGGCATGGTCCCCCGCCAGTTGATGACTCTATGCCGCGGTAAACCCCTGGGTGGCTCACAATGTTCCCCGCCTCGATGGGACCGCTTCGTGGGGCCAGGCGGCCCGCTTTAATCCTTTCTTGGCGGTCGGGGGGCTAATAGACGAGGATGCGATCCAAAGCACTTTCACCGCGCCCAAAGCGCGCCGCTCCGGCGTCGCCTTCGCCATTGCCGGGCGACGAACATCTTGCCGATGTCGAAGCGGTGGCGCGGATGGGAAGCTGGCGCATCGATCTCGCCACGGGGGTGGTGACGATCTCGCCCGAATTGCGGCGCATCCTGGGCTGGCCGCCCGAGGCCGAATTCGACGCGGGGCGGATCGGCGAGATCGTCCATCCCGACGACCAGGCCAAAGTGCGCAAATGGCTGGCGCTCAGCGCGGCGGGAACGCCGCCCAAGGGCGGGCGCTTCTTCCGCGTGGTCGGAGCGAATGGCCGGCTCCGCACGCTCTTCGGCCGGAGCGCGCTCCGCCCCGAGGGCCGTGCGGCCCCGGATCATGTCTGCGGCACGATCCAGGACGTGACGGAGCAGGTCGCGAATGAAAGCGCCATGACCGACGTGGCGCCGCTCTATGGCGACATCTTCGAGCATTGCGCCTGGGGCATCTTCCAGACGACGGCGGAAGGACGCTATCTCGCCGCCAACCCGGCGCTCGCGCGGATCTTCGGCTACGACAGCCCCGAGGAGCTGATGTCGAAGGTCACGGATATCAGCCGGCAGCTTTATGTCGATCCCAAGCGGCGCGACGAATTCGTCCGCGCGATCACGGAGAACGGCGTCGTCCGCGGCTTCGAATCGGAAATCTATCGGCGCGACGGCTCGACCATCTGGATCAGCGTGACTTGCCGCGAGCTGCGCGCGAGCACGGGCCAGCTCCTCTATTACGAGGGCACCGTCGACGACGTCTCCGAGCGGAAGCGGAGCGAGGCCGAGCTGCGCGCGGCCAAGGAGGCGGCCGAGGCCGCCGATCGGGCCAAGACCGAATTCCTCGCGACGATGAGCCACGAGCTGCGCACGCCGCTCAACGCCGTCATCGGCTTCGCCGAAGCGATCGAGAAAGAGATCCTCGGCCCCTCCGGCGTGCCCGCCTATCAAACCTATGCCGGCGATATCCGCCTCAGCGGGCAGCATCTCCTGGCGCTCATCAACGACATCCTGGATTTCGTCAAGGCCGAGCATGGCAGCCTCCAGCTCCAGCGGCAGGAGGTCGAGCTTTCCGGCATCGTCACCGCCGTGCTCCGCCTCCTCGAGCCGCAGGCGCAGAGCGCCGGCGTGATCCTGGAGAGCGCGGTGCATGACCGGCTCATCATTCGCCAAGGCGATGAGCGCCGGCTCAGACAGATCCTGATCAATCTCCTCGGCAATGCCATCAAATTCACCCGCGATGGCGGCCACATCGATATCGACGTCTCGCTCGGATCGGAGGAGCAGGCGGTGATCGTCATCCGCGACACCGGCATCGGCATGAGCGAGCACGAGCTCGCGCGCATCGGCAAGCCCTTCTACCAGGCCGACAGCAGCCTCGCGCGCCGGCGCGAGGGAACCGGCCTCGGCCTTGCCATCTGCGACCGCCTCGTGCGGCTGCATGGGGGAACGCTGACCTTCGCGAGCGAAGTCGGCAAGGGATCGACCGCGACGATGCTGCTGCCGGGCGCCTTCCGCGCGGCACGGTGAGCGGATCACCGACCGCCAACAAGCGTTCCTCGGACGGATCGACAACTCTCGGCCGTCTTGACGAGAAGAAACGCGATCCGGTCCGTACAATCTCGCTCACCTACGAGCAATGATCGCCGGGGAGGGGCAGCATGGCCGGTAATTCGTTTTTCGACGTTCTGGTGATCGGCGGCGGGCAGGCGGGGATCCCCTTGGCGCATGCGCTCGCCCAGAAGGGCAAGCGCGTGGCGCTGGCCGAGCGCGAAAATCTCGGCGGCTCCTGCGTCAATTTCGGCTGCACGCCGACCAAGGCGGCGATCGCGTCGGCGAAGCTTGCGCAGATGGCGCGGCGCGCCCGTGAATTCGGCCTTCGCATTCCCACGGTCGAGGTCGATTTCGCCGCGGTGATCGAGCGGGCGCGCAATCTGGCGCTCGCCTCGCGCCGGCGCCTCGAAGAGGGCTTTGCGGGAAGCGACAATCCCAAATTGCTCCGCGGCCAGGCGCGGCTTGCCGGCCGAGCGGAGAACGCGTTTCGCGTAGCGGTCGGCGCCGAGACGATCATCGCCGGCCAGGTCGTTCTGAACACCGGCACGCGCAGCGTCATTCCCGAGATCGAGGGGTTGCGCGAGATCGCCTTCCTCGATGCGGGAAACTGGCTGAAGCGCACCGAGCTGCCGCGCCACCTCGCCATGATCGGCGGCGGCGCCATCGGCCTCGAGATGGCGCAATTCTATCGACGCATGGGGAGCCAGGTGACGGTGATCGAGTCCGGCGATCAGCTCGCGGGTCACGAGGACCGCGATGTCGCAGATGCGTTGCAATCCTTGCTCGCGGCCGAAGGCATCGCGTTCCGGCTGGGGACATCGGTGAAGCGCATCGAGCGCCGCGAGGGCGGCATCACGCTTCGGCTGGGCGGGGATGGCTCGGCCGCGCTCGATGTCTCGCATGTCTTCGTCGCGGCGGGACGGCGCCCCAACACCGGCGATCTCGGCCTCGAGACGGTGGGTGTCGCGATGAGCGAGCACGGCATCGTCGAGGCCGATGAGCGCCGCGCGACCAGCGTGCCGGGCATCTGGGTCGCGGGCGATATTCGCGGCGGCCCGCAATTCACGCATACCGCCTGGGACGATTACCGGGTTCTGCTCTCGCAGATCGCGGGCGACGGCAAGCGCACGACGAAGCGCATCGTCCCTTACGCGATCTTTACCGATCCCGAACTGGGCCGCGTCGGCCTCACCGAGTCCCAAGCGCGGCGCGGAGGACATGCCGTCAAGATCGGCCGCTTCGCGATGAAGCATAACGGCAAGGCGACCGAGATCGGCGAGAGCGAAGGCTTCATCAAGGTGGTCGTCGATGCCCGCTCGCACGCCCTTCTCGGCGCCTCGGTGCTCGCGGCGGAAGGCGCGGAGCTCGTCCATTGCTATATCGACGCGATGAACGCCGGTGCGAGCTATGACGTGATCGCCGACGCCATCCACATTCACCCGACGCTGGCCGAGGCGGTGCAGAGCGCGGTCACGGCGATTGCGTAGCGCATATTTCGCTGCTGAGATTCCGCATCCGCCCCACCTCACCCGCAACCCGTTCGACCGCTTTGCGGTCGAACCCTCCGGGGCCGCGCGTCGCAGCGCGGCCGGGTTGCGCTCTCCGCCCCAATGGGGCGGAGAGGGAGGGACCCGCGTAGCGGGAGGGTGAGGTGGGGCGCAGGCGAGGGCTCTTGGGCGGAGTCCACATTGACGCTCGCCTGGATCATAATGTCACCATGAGGTCGCAAGGATCGGCCGTGCCGCCGCTCACGCGTGCCGCGTGCCTCGCGCTCGACGAGCGCGACCCGCTGGCCTCGGCGCGCGAGCAATTCCTGTTGCCGCCCGATACGATCTATCTCGACGGCAATTCGCTGGGCGCGCTGCCCAAGGCGACGCCGGCGCGGCTCGATGAGGTCACGCGGTCCGAATGGGGCCATGATCTCATCCGGAGCTGGAACGCGCATCGCTGGGTCGAGCTGCCGCGCCGGCTCGGCGACAAGATCGCGGCGCTCATCGGCGCCGCGCCCGGCGAGGTGGTGGTCGCCGATTCGACATCGATCAACCTCTTCAAGGTGCTCGCGGCGGCGCTCCGGCTCAACCCCGGCCGGCGCGTCATCCTCTCCGAGCGCGAGAATTTCCCGACCGATCTCTACATGGCGCAGGGCCTCATCGGCTTGCTGGGCGAGGGGCATGAATTGCGGCTGGTCGAGGGCGAGGCGATTCCTGCGGCAATCGACGGGGAGACCGCGATCCTCATGCTCACCCATGTGAATTATCGCACCGGCGCGATGCACGACATGGATGCCCTCACCGCCGCGGCCCATGCGAGAGGCGCGCTCGCCCTTTGGGATCTCGCGCATAGCGTCGGCGCGGTTCCCGTCGATCTCACCGAAGCCGGCGCCGATTTCGCCGTCGGCTGCGGCTACAAATATTTGAATGGCGGTCCGGGCGCGCCGGCCTTCCTCTATGTCGCCGAGCGCCATCAGGAACGCTTCGCCCAGCCGCTCTCGGGCTGGTTCGGCCATGCCGAGCCTTTCGCCTTCGCGCCGGACTACCGCCCGGCGGCGGGCATCGCGCGCTATCTCTGCGGCACGCCCTCGGTGCTGGCCTGCGCCGCGCTCGAGCTCGGCATCGATAGCGTGTCGCCGCACCCCGCAGCAGCGCTGCGCGAGAAATCGGTGGCGCTCACCGAGACCTTCATTCGCGCGGTCGAGCAGGAATGCGCGGGGCTCGGCCTCACGCTCATCTCGCCGCGCGATCCCCAACGCCGCGGCAGCCAGGTGAGCTTCGCGCATCCTCAAGGCTATCCCGTGATGCAGGCGCTCATCGCGCGGGGCGTCATCGGCGATTTCCGCGCGCCCGACATCCTGCGCTTCGGCTTCGCCCCGCTTTATCTGCGCTTCGTCGATGCCTGGGACGCGGCGGCCGCCCTCAAGGACGTGCTCGCGAGCGGCACCTGGGACCGGCCCGAATTTCACCGCCGCGCGGCGGTCACCTGAGCGGAAGGAGACGAGCCTTGGCAAGGCGCGGCAAGCCCGAAGCGTCCGCCAGCGGCGCCCACACCGATTTCAGCGGCGAGATGAGCTATGGCGATTATCTCCATCTCGACCGCCTGCTCGACGCGCAAAAGCCGCTCTCGCCCAATCACAACGAGATGCTCTTCATCATCCAGCATCAGACGACCGAGCTCTGGATGAAGCTGGTGATCCATGAGCTGAAGGCGGCGATCCTCCGCATCAAGGACGATGATCTGCCGCCCGCCTTCAAGATGCTGGCGCGGGTGAGCCGCATCATGGCGCAGCTCATCCAGGCCTGGGACGTGCTCTCGACCTTGACGCCGAGCGAATATCTCGATTTCCGCGCGACGCTCGGCCATTCCTCGGGGTTTCAATCCTTCCAGTACCGCTCGATCGAGTTCCTGCTCGGCAACAAGCAGCGCGAGATGCTGGGACCCTACCGCCACCGCCCCGAGATCCATCGCGCGCTCGAAGATCTCCTCCAGGCGCCGAGCCTCTATGACGAATCGATCCGTCTCCTCGCGCGCCGCGGCTTCGCGATCGATGGCGACGCGCTCGACCGCGATTGGAGCGAGCGCTACCGCCCGAACAAGTCGGTCGAGGCGGCGTGGATCGCCGCCTATCGCGACACCGAGCGCCATTGGGACATCTACGAGCTCGGCGAGGAGCTGGTCGATCTCGAGGATTTCTTCCGGCAATGGCGCTTCCGCCATGTCACGACCGTCGAGCGCATCATCGGCGGCAAGCAAGGCACCGGCGGCACCGAAGGCGTGCCCTATCTCCGCCGTCTCCTCGAATTGCGCCTTTTCCCGGAGCTGTGGGATTTGCGGACGGCGCTGTGAGTTGATCGCTTGCCGCCTCATGCCCCTCTCCGCCCGCTTACGGGGGGAGAGGGAGGGGCCCATCGCGTAAGCGATGGGAGGGTGAGGTGGGGCGCAGATACTGATCGAGTCCGTGCCGCGGAAGCACACCTCACCCTCCCCATCGCTCGTGCGAGCGACGGGTCCCCTCCCTCTCCCCGCTTCGCGCGGAGAGGGAGACTGCGGCACTTGCTTTCCTCTACTCTCGATAGGACCCATCCCTGCGATCGAGCATCCGGAGGAGCGCCGGCCATTCGAGGACGCCCCAGGGGCGGCGGGTCGTGGGCTTGTAGAGGTGGTTGGTGAGGGCGATCACCTCGGGCGGCGGGATGATGAGCTCGGTGTTGCAGGACATGGCGGCGACCTGCGCCTTGCAGGCGAGCTCGATGCGATAGATGTTGCTGAAGGCCTCGGGGATCGAAGGACCCACGGCCAAGAGCCCGTGATTGCGCAGGATCATCACATCGGCATCGCCGAGATCGCGCACCAGGCGCTCGCGCTCGTCGAGCTCGACGGCCACGCCTTCGTAATCGTGATAGGCGACCTTCGAAAAGCGCATCGCCGTCTGCGTCAGCGGCAGGAGCCCGCATTTCATCGCCGCGACCGCCATGCCCATGGGCGTGTGCGTGTGGATGACGCAATCGACCTCGTGGCGCGCGGCATGGATCGCGCTGTGCACGACGAAGCCGGCGCGGTTGAAGCCATAGTCGAGATCGGGCTTCCACAGCACATTGCCGTCGAGATCGATCTTGATGAGGCTCGATGCGGTGATCTCCTCATACATCAGGCCATAGGCATTGATGAGGAACTGATCGGGATGGCCTGGCACGCGCACCGAGATGTGGTTCGCGATCATGTCCGTCATGCCGTAAAGCGCGACGAGGCGATAGCAGGCGGCGAGATTGATGCGCGCGTCCCACTCCGCGGGCGGCACCTGATCCTTCACCGAGGGAATGACGAGATTGGCATCGGGCAAGCGGGCCTCCCTTGGCTCGATGCGAAAAACGCTAGACCGCCGGCCTCTCCGGCGCAACGAGGGATCACCGCCGCTCGGGCGGCGCCTCCGCCCATTCGCGCCACAGCGCGATGAGCGCCGCCATCACCGCGGGACCCAGGAAGAGGCCGACTAGGCCGAAGCCCTCCAAGCCGCCGAGGATGCCGAGCAGCACCCAGAGGAAGGGGAGCCGCACCGCGCTGCCGATCAGCACGGGCCGGATGAAGTGATCGGCGACGAAGACGACGGCGCTGCCGAAGGCGAAAAGCGCGATCGCGCTCACCAGCTTCGATTGCGCCAGCAGCAGCAGCGTGCCGATGCCGAAGACGAGCGGCGCGCCGAAGGGGATCATGGCGAAGACGCCGGTGAAGGCGCCGAGCAGCGCCGGCCGCGGCAAGCCGAAGGCGGCATAGGCGATGCCCAGGAGCGCGCCCTCGCCCATGCCGACGAGCACGAGCCCGTTCACCGTGCCGCGCACCGCCGTCACGATATGCGCGCCGAGCCGCTCTCCCGCAGGGCCGAAGACGCGGTCGGCAAAGGCGGTGAGCTGGCGCGTGACCGAGGTTCCGTCGCGATAGAGGAAGAAGAGCGTCAGGAGCGTGAAGACCAGCACGGTCGAGCGCCGCAAGAGCTGCGTCCCGACCGTTCTCGTCCATTCGATGATGACGCCCTTGTCGAGCCGCCCCAGCAGCATTGCGGCGGCATTGGGATCGGCGAGATTGGCCTGCCACCATTGCGTGAGATAGCCGCCGAAGGGCAGCCGCCCCAGCCAATCGGGCGCGTTGATGCCGGATTTCTCCACCTCGGCCGCGAGCCGCGCCAGCGCCAGCGCCTCGTGTCCCACCTGGACTGCGAGAAAGGCGGCGGGGACGATGAAGACGAGCCCGACCAGCACGGTGAAGGCGAGCGGCGCGCCCACTTCGCTGCCGACGGACAGCCTGGCGCAGAAGCGCCGGTAGACCGGCCAAGTGGCAATCGCGAAGATCGTCGCCCAGGCGAGCGCCGCCAGGAAATCCCAGAGGATCCACACGCCCGCCACCACCAGCGCCGCCGTCAAGACGAGCCAGGCGCTCCTCTGAAAGGACCGCCCGGGCCGCGGCAGGGGCGCGCCGACGCCGGGCTCGCGAAGGCCTTCGTTGGACGGGGCGCCGGGCGGCTCTCTTTCGGAAGGGGTCATCGAAGATCGGGCTCGCTTTTCCGCTGGGAGACTAACGCCGGCCGATCCTAATGGGCGGTGTGACGGCCGTCACGCAATGTTCTTGTTATGTTCTCAATAACCCGATACACTCGCGCCATGGATGAGCCCCTTCCCGCGCGGCCGCGCAAGGGTCGCGGCGCGGTCGGCAATCCCACGCCGCGCTTCGACCGCGAGGCGAGGATCGCCACCGATGATGGCTGGGGCGGCGCCGAGGAGCCGCCGCCGCGGCTCGATACGGTCTATTCGCGCGACAGCGCGCGCAGCATCATCGCCAGCAATGATTCCCCCGACATTCCCTTCGACCATTCGATCAACCCCTATCGCGGCTGCGAGCATGGCTGCATCTACTGCTTCGCGCGGCCGACCCATGCCTATCTGGGCCTCTCCCCCGGCCTCGATTTCGAGACGCGCATCTTCGTCAAGGAGGACGCGCCCGAGCTCCTGGCGGAGGAGCTGGCGAAGCCCGCCTATCGCTGCACGACGATCGCGCTCGGCGCCAACACCGATCCCTATCAGCCGGTCGAACGCAAGCTGCGCTTGACACGCCGCATCCTCGACGTGCTCGCGGCCCACAACCACCCGGTCTCGGTGGTGACCAAATCCGCCCTCGTACAGCGCGACATCGACATTCTTGCGCCGATGGCGGAAAGGCGCCTCGCCTCGGTCGCGGTGTCGCTGACGACGCTCGACCACGCGCTCGCCCGCGCGCTCGAGCCGCGCGCGGCGAGCCCGGCGCGGCGGCTCGAGACCATGGCGGCGCTGAGCCGCGCCGGCATCCCCGTCGCCGTGCTGGCCTCGCCGATGATCCCCGCGCTCAACGATCACGAGCTCGAACGCATCCTTGAAGCCGCAGCGGAGCACGGCGCCGGGAATGCGGGCTATATCCTGCTGCGCCTGCCACTGGAGCTCGCCGGCCTCTTCGAAGAATGGCTCCAGACCCACGCGCCGAGGAAGGCCGCACATGTGATGTCGCTCATCCGGCAGTCGCGCGGCGGCAAGGCCTATCGCGCGGAATGGGGCACGCGCATGTCCGGCACCGGCGCTTATGCGGAGATGCTGAGGACCCGCTTCGATACCGCCTGCAAGCGCTTGGGCCTCAACGAGCGGCGCGCCGCTTACGGCCTCGACACGACGCTCTTCCGCCCGCCGCCCAAGAAGGGCGATCAGCTCACGCTCTTCTGATAAGGCCGCCACGCGCCTTCGGGCTGCGCCCGCCGATCGGCGATGATGCGCCAGGCCGCGGGGTTTCTTGCCATCGTGCCGTGCGCGCCCAGGATCTCGATGCTCTCGCGCCGCTCGCCCGGCGCTTCGAGGCAGCTCTGCCAGGCGAGAATGCCGTCGCTCCGCGTGTAAAGCGCGGTCACCGGCACCGACGGCGGCTCGTTGAGCCGCTCTTCCGCGCCTTTGATCGACGGGCTGTGCCAGCGCGAGAGGAGCTTGTAGACCGGCTCGATCGGGCTCGCGGTGGGGAGCCGAATGGGACTCGCCAGCACGATGAGAAGCCGCGTCCGCTCGGCGTGCTTCTTCGCGAGCTCGCGCGCGATCGCGCCGCCGAGGCTATGGCCGATGAGGCTGACCCGGCGGCCATGGCGCCGACGGATCTCGCAAAGCCGCCGCTCGATGCCGCGGAGCACCGCGTCGGTAGGTCCGATATTGACGCCGAGCTCCCAGCCATAGACGGCATAGCCGCACTCCCTAAGGAAGCGGCGGAGCGGCAGCGTGCGCCAATCGGCGTGGAGAAAGGCCGGGACCACCAGCACGGGATGGCCGTCGCCGCGGGGTGCGGCGCTGAGTGCCAGACGCGCCTCGCGCGGCGAGATCGGCGTCACCGAATGCACGGCCTCCCGCCACAGGCGACGAACCGGCGGCCGCTCGGGCTTGGGCACGATGAAAGGTTCGGTCACGCACGCCATTCTACAGGGAATTCTTCGCAAAGCGAGAACCGGCCGGGCGCTTGTCGCCGGCGCTCCTCCTGCCCATAGTTCCCGCCATGATCGTGCTCTTCACCGATTTCGGCCTTCTCGGCCCCTATACCGGCCAGATGAAGGCGGTGCTTCGCCGCGAGGCGCCCGATGCGCCGGTCATCGATCTCTTCGCCGACGCGCCCTCGCGCAATCCCAAGGCTTCCGCCTATCTCCTCGCCGCCTATGCCGCGTGGTTTCCGCCGGGAACCGTGTTCCTGACCGTGGTCGATCCCGGCGTCGGCGGCGAGCGCGCGGCGCTGGCGGTCGAGGCGGATGGGCGGTGGTTCGTCGGCCCCGATAACGGCCTCTTCGAGATCGTGCGGCGGCGCGCTTCAGCGGCGCGCCTCTTCGAGATCACCTGGCGCCCGCCGGCGCTGTCGCAGAGCTTCCACGGCCGCGATCTCTTCGCGCCGGTGGCGGCGCGATTGGCGCTGGGCGAGCCCCCGCCGGGCGAGGCTCGCGGCGAAGCATTCGGCCGCTACCTCGACTGGCCCGACGATCTCGCGGAGATCGTCTATGTCGACCATTACGGCAATGCGATGACGGGCCTGCGCGCGGCGACGGTGCCGGCCGCGGCGAGCCTTCTCGCGGCGGGCCATGCGATCCGGCATGCGCGCACCTTTTCCGCCGTCGCGCCCGGCCAAGCCTTCTGGTACGAGAATTCGAACGGCCTCGCCGAGATCGCCGTCAATCTGGGCCGCGCCGACACGGCGCTCGGACTTGCCATCGGCACCGCTATTGCCATTGCGCGGTGACCGCGCTCGCAAAGCGGCACCGCGAGGCAGGCCAGTCAAGGAAACGCTGAACTCCCTTGCCCGGAGCCGGAGCGATATATATCATCCTAATTATCGGATGACTTTCCGGGAGGCCGGCATGGTCCCTCACTTGAGCGAGGCGGATACGCTGACAGTGGCGGAGGTCGCGGTCGTGGCCGATGTCTCTGCGCGGTACGTCAATCAGGTCGTCGAAGAGCATGTGCTGCCATCGGAGATCTATTTCGCCGATGGCAAACGCCGCTTTCTGCCGTCTGCGGCAGCTTTGGTGGCTTTCAACCACCGGACGTCGCGCATTTTGACACGCGACGCCCGGCACGACGCCTTTGCCGAGTTGATCCGTCGCCACCATGGCGAACTCGTCGAAGAGGCGCATTGGCGCAGTTGGCAAACACTCTTGGACGAGGAATCCGTCGAGATCGATCTGGTGCGCATTAATATGGTCGCGGTGTTCCGCGAAGTGGCCGGGCGGCTCGACGAACTGGCGGAGGCAAGAGCGCTCGTCGTCTCGGATCCCGAAATCCTGTCAGGCACACCTGTGCTCGCCGGGACGCGTGTCCCCGTGCGCGATATAGCGGCGTCGGCCGAGGCAAAGATCGCACCGTCACGCATCGCTGCGGCCTATGGCATAGGCGAACGCGAAATCGGCCTGGCGTGTCTCTGGGCAAAGGCCAACCCGCCGATGGGCCGTCCTCGCCGCATGATGCCACCCCCGTCTCCCGGAACCGCCGCGAGGCGTATTCCCAGGCGGCGCCGCGCCGGCTGATGCTGCTGGTGTCGATTTCCGAGGACCGCCCGAACGCCGCGGCGGTTCCGGCGAATATTCACGCCTGGAACTGCATGCCGGCCTGATTTGTCTCAATTGCGCGGTCGGCATGGATTTGGACATGCAAATCGAGCTGTTCGATATCGCCTTGGACGAGATCGCCAAGGATCCCGACCTCTACAACAAGGTTCTGGAAATTACCTACGACGACGAGGCCGACGAATTCATCGTCGAAAGATATGAATTACCGCCCAGCCGGTGACACAGGGGAGCACCTCGACTCGCCGTCTCTCTTGCGCCGTGCCGCATCGTCGTGTCTTCTTGAGCCATGCTCGACCTCTCGATCGAGATGCGCTTCAACGGACTCGTCTGCGGCATCGACGAGGCCGGGCGCGGGCCGCTCGCGGGGCCGGTGGTCGCCGCGGCCGTGATCCTCGAGCGCCGCCGCCTGCCGCGGCGCCTGCGCGACGAGCTCGACGATTCGAAGAAGCTCTCGGCCGAAGCGCGCGCGGAGTTCGCGGCGATGCTGCGGCGCTGCGCGCGGATCGGCATCGGTGCGGCGAGCGTCGGCGAGATCGATCGGCGCAACATTCTCCAGGCGACCTTCGTCGCGATGCGCCGCGCCGTGGCGGCGCTTGGCGTCACGCCCGAGATCGCGCTCGTCGATGGCGACCGCGCGCCGCCGCTCCCCTGCAATGTTCATACGGTGATCGGCGGCGACGGGCTGTCGCTCTCGATCGCCGCGGCTTCGGTCATCGCCAAGGTGACGCGCGACCGCATCATGCATCGCTTGGCCCAACGCTATGGCGGCTATGGCTGGCAGACCAATGTCGGCTATGGCACGGCGGAGCATCAGGCGGCGCTCCGCGTGCTCGGCCCCACGCCGCATCACCGACGCTCTTTCGCGCCGGTGCAGCTCACCCTCGGATTCGACTCAAGAGAATCCGCCTAAGCGATTGATTCTTGACGCGGAGTCCTGGCTCCCGCAGAGTGGACGACTCGGGGTCTGCGAGGGGGAGCGCGCGTCTTGATTGAGGAGCGCATACTGGTCGGCGATTGCGTCGAGCACATGGCGAAATTGCCGGAAGCCTCGGTCGATCTCGTCTTCGCCGATCCCCCCTACAATCTGCAATTGGGCGGCGAGCTGCTTCGCCCCAATCACAGCCGCGTCGATGGCGTCGAAGAGGACTGGGACCGCTTCGCCGATTTCGCGGCTTACGATCGCTTCACCCGCGCCTGGCTCGAGGCGGCGCGGCGCGTCTTGAAGCCCGACGGCGCGCTCTGGGTCATCGGCAGCTATCACAACATCTATCGCGTGGGCGCGCTCCTCCAGGATCTGGGATTCTGGATCCTCAACGACATCGTCTGGCGCAAGACCAACCCGATGCCGAATTTCCGGGGGCGCCGCTTCACCAATGCGCATGAGACGCTGCTCTGGTGCGCGCGCTCGCAGCAATCGCGCTACACCTTCAATTACGAGGCGATGAAGACGCTCAATGACGAGTTGCAGATGCGGAGCGACTGGCTCTTCCCGCTCTGCGTCGGGCCCGAGCGGCTGAAGCGCCAAGGCAAGAAGGCGCACCCGACGCAAAAGCCCGAAGCGCTCCTCCACCGCGTGCTCCTCGCCGCGACCAAGCCCGGCGATCTCGTGCTCGATCCCTTCTTCGGCACCGGCACCACGGGCGCGGTCGCCAAGCGCCTCGGCCGCCGCTTCATCGGCATCGAGCGTGAGGAGGAATATGCGGCGCTCGCCCGCGAGCGCATCGCCGCGATCGAGCCCGCCCCCGAGGATGTCGTCACCGTGCAGGCGAAACGCGAGGAGCCGCGCGTGCCCTTCGGCACGCTGGTCGAGCGCGGATTGATAAAGCCCGGCGAGGTGCTTTTCGACGCGACGGGCCGCTTCACCGCGAAGGTCCGCGCCGACGGGACCGTGATCTCCGCCGAAGCCCGCGGCTCGATCCACCAGGTCGGCGCGCAAGTGCAGGGCGCCCCTGCCTGCAATGGCTGGGTCTTCTGGCATGTGCGGCGGAAGGGCCAGGCGGTGCCGATCGATGCGTTTCGCCAGCAGGTCAGGGCGGAGATGGTGTGACGCCGACAGGTGTTATAGGCAGCCCTCGATGTAACGGAGCTCTCGTAGCCTGCCTGCGCGATAGCTCAATACCCGGTTGCCATCTGTCTCAAACAACAATCCCGTCGATCCCCCTGGATCAATCACTTCCAGATAATGCCAGCCGCGGTCGCCTTCGTAATGATGCGATTGGATGGTAACCCGATCTCCAAACGCTCGCCTTATCTGGGCCTCGGTACTACCCACACCCAATCCATGCGACGTGCGTATATTCCGCGATTTGATGTCGAGCCTCGCGATCGACCCACTAGCTATCATGAACGCAGCGCCTTTTAATCCGTGCTCGGCAATCATATAGAAGCACCGATCGTCGCCGTTGGGTCCTTCAACCCATTCTTTCAGCACCACACCGGATGCCCGCTCAGCCTGCTTCGGTGTCATACCGAATAGCACAGATCCAATTCCCGTGGACGTGACACGTGAATGGCTCAGCGAATCGCTAGCGACGGCATCAGTGAATAAAGCCAAGAGACAGATCGCCAGACGCATGTGCAAAGATGCCAGGCCATTGACGGCTGCCGCGATTGCCCGTAAGCGGCAGTAAGGCGATACTTATCCGTTTCACCTTATGTCGAGATCGACAAGGTTAAGCCGGCGCTCGATGCGCTCGACACGATCGCTGAGGCGATCGAGCTGTCCTTGAATGCGCGCATCGCTCTCAGCGCTGGCGGCAATATCGCGCTTGATGGCGGCCTGCCCGAGCTCCAGGGCGGTCAACCGGCCCTTGATCTCACGAAGGTCTTCGCGCTGCTCCTTTTGGCCGTCCAAGACCCTTTGCACCATCGCTTGGAGCATCTCCAAGCTCACATCCGGCATGTCCTTGCTCCAGTCCGAAATCGAAATTCAGGGCGTCACACTAAAGACTAAGAGCTAAGCGGTTATTATACAGCTAATCCACTTCGCGTCGAAGGATACTGTCGCTACCGCAATACCGATTAAAATCGAGGATAGGCGACCATGAAAACGGCGATCACGATACACGAGCTTAGAACAATGTCAGCCGAAACGATCCGTGCCTTCAAGGGCGCGATTGTCGTCAAGGATGGCGCCGAGACGATTGCTATTCTCGTTCCCGTTCGGAGTGCGAAGGAAACGGTGCGGAAGATACTGGCGCGGATCGACGCAGCGGCGGCGAAGCGCACGCCGGAGCAGACAAGCGCGCTGGAAAAGATGCTTGGCGAGTGCGATTCGGAACGATCAACATGGGAGTGACAACCCTCCCCTGCCGTCGTCATGGCCGTGCCCCGTCACGGCCATCCATGTCTTCGTCGCCGGGACGTGGATGGCCGGGACTCGGCCGTTGGCCGGCCCGGCTATGACCACATGGCATATTGTCCGCGAATACGCAAATTTGACGCCCACCCTCCGATAGCTTACATTTCCCGCCGATGACCACGCTACGGACCAGCCTCCTTCGACTTACGGTCCCGATGCTCTGACGAGCGTCGGGCCTTCGGCTGTTTCCGTTCTTTCTCCAATTCGCGTGGTCTCCATGTCTTCCGGCAAATTCGATCGCTCCTGCAATTCTGCGTCTGGTGTGAGCCTGCGACTTAGCCCCGGTCGCCGCGCCTGACCCGCGGCGGCCGCGCTCTCTTCGCACATTCACCTTTTCCGCCGGAGCCTTTCGCCATGAACTCGATGCCGATCCATAAATACCGCCCCTTCCAGCCCATCGATTTGCCCGACCGACAGTGGCCGTCGCGCAGCATCACCCGCGCGCCCATTTGGTGCAGCGTCGATCTGCGCGACGGCAATCAGGCGCTCGTGGAACCCATGGGGCCCGAGCGCAAGCGGCGCATGTTCGAGCTGTTGGTCAAATTAGGCTTCAAGGAGATCGAGGTGGGATTCCCCGCGGCGTCCCAGACCGATTTCGATTTCATCCGCGAGATCATCGAAGAGGATCTCGTGCCCGAGGACGTGACCATCCAGGTGCTGACGCAATCACGCCAAGAGCTGATCGAGCGCACCTTCGATTCGGTCCGTGGCGCGAGGCGTGCCATCGTCCATCTCTACAACTCGACCTCGACGCTGCAGCGCCGCGTCGTCTTCGGGCTCGATCGCGCGGGGATCATCGACATCGCCGTGACGGGCGCCAAGATCGTACGCGATCTTGCGGCGACGATGGGTGACACGGAGATCGTCTATCAATACTCGCCCGAGAGCTTCACCGGCACCGAGCTCGATTTCGCCATCGAGATCTGCGAGAGCGTGCTCGATGTTTGGCGGCCGACGCCCGAGCGCAAGGCGATCATCAATCTCCCCGCCACGGTCGAGATGGCGACGCCCAACATCTATGCCGACCAGATCGAATGGTTCGGCCGCCATATCCGTGGCCGCGACCGCATCGTCTTGAGCCTTCATCCGCACAATGACCGCGGCACCGGCGTGGCAGCAGCGGAGCTCGGCGTGATGGCGGGCGCCGATCGCGTCGAGGGGACGCTCTTCGGCAATGGCGAGCGCACCGGCAATGTCGATGTCGTGACCTTGGCGCTCAATCTCTTCACGCAGGGCGTCGATCCCGGGCTTGCCATCAAGGACGTCAACGAGATCGTCGAGACGGTCGAATATTGCAACCAGCTCCCGGTCCATCCCCGCCACCCCTATGGCGGCGAGCTCGTCTTCACGGCGTTCTCGGGCTCGCATCAGGATGCGATCAAGAAGGGCTTCGAGGCGCTCGCCCGACGCAATGACGAGCTCTGGGAGGTGCCTTATCTGCCGATCGATCCCAAGGATCTGGGCCGCAGCTACGAGGCCGTGATCCGCATCAACAGCCAATCGGGCAAGGGCGGCGTCGCCTATCTCCTCAAGACCGATCACGGCCTCGACCTGCCGCGCCCGCTGCAAATCGAGTTCAGCCGCATCGTCCAGGAGATGACCGACCGCACCGGCAAGGAGGCGACGGGCGAGGATATCTGGCGCCTGTTCTCGGACACATATCTCGATCCCGCCGGGATCGCGCTCGCCGATTACCGCCTGCTGCCGGATACCGAGGTGGCGGGACGCCGGCGCCTCGAGGCGACGATCCGGCGGAACGGCACTAAAGAGACCGTCGAAGGCGTGGGCAACGGCCCGATCGACGCCTTCGCCGCGGCGCTCCGCCGCCATTGCGGCGTCGATTTCACCTTCGTCGACTACCGCGAGCACGCGGTGACCGCCGGCTCGTCCGCCACCGCCGCCGCCTATATCCAGCTTCGCGACGCCCGAGGCGAAACCATCCACGGCGTTGGCCTCGACGACAACATCATGACGGCCTCGCTGAAGGCGCTGGCGAGCGCGGTGAACCGGATGGTGGCGTCGTTACATAGGGACTCCCTCTCCGCCCCGCCGGGGCGGAGAGGAGGCTATTGACATCGCAATCGGTCTCACCGCCGCGGCCCGCCGCGGGCATGGGCCACCACCTTCTTCATCAAGGTCGGCAGCGCCTGGCCTGAAAGCTCATCGAGCGGGACCCACTGGCCGCCTTTGGTGACGCCGGCGCGAACCTCGCCCGCGAGAACGGCAAGCTCGAGATGGAAATGCGTGAAGCTGTGCCGCACCGTCCCCGGCAGCAGCCGCCATTTCGCCGGCACCGGCGCGATCGCCTTCGCTTCCGCCTCGCTCCACGCCTCCTCGCGCCAGAGCGTCGAAGGCACTTCCATCATGCCGCCCAGGAGCCCCTTCTCGGGACGGCGGCGCAGCAGCACCGCGCCATCGGGGCGCACCGCCCAGAAGGCGACGCCGCGGCGCGTCGGCTTTGCCGTCTTCGCCTGGCGCGCCGGCAGGCTCTCGGCGATGCCCAGCCTCCGGGCGCGGCATGCCTCGCGCCAGGGGCAGAGGATGCATTTGGGCTTTTTCGGCGTGCAGATCGTGGCGCCCAAATCCATGACAGCCTGCGCATAATCGCCGGCGCGCTCTTGAGGCGTGAGCGTCGCCGCAAGGCGCCGCAGTTCGGGCTTGGCGTCGGGCAGCGAATCGGTCTCGGCGAAGAGCCTCGCCATCACCCGCTCGACATTGCCGTCGACGGGCGTCGCCGGGCGGTCGAAGGCGATGGCGGCGATCGCCGCCGCCGTATAGCCGCCGATGCCGGGGAGCGTCAGCAGCTCCGCCTCGGTCTCGGGAAAGCGCCCGCCATGACGCGCGAGGACGGCGCGCGCGCAGGCGTGGAGGTTGCGCGCCCGCGCGTAATATCCCAGGCCCTGCCAGGCATGGAGCACATCCTCGAGCGGTGCCGCGGCCAGCGCCGGCAGATCGGGCCAGCGCGCCATGAAACGGTCAAAATAAGGACTTACGGTCGCGACCGTCGTCTGCTGAAGCATGATCTCGCTGAGCCAGACGCGATAGGGCTCCGCCCGCTCGCCCGGCCGCGCGCGCCAGGGCAGGTCGCGGCGGTGGCGGTCGTACCAGGACAGCAGCAGGCCCGGGAGATCGGAGAGCTCCGGCGCGGGGGCGGCGGCGGGAACGCGGCGCGACGAAGGAGTCATCGACGGCAAGGATGAAGGCTTCTAGCATGGCAAGGCAAGACCATGACGGCGGGAAGGAGAAGAGCGTGGCGGAGCAGCAGCGGCGTGGCTCGATGCGCGCCATTGCCGCGGAGGTGCCGCGCATCGCCGGGCCCGTGCTCGGCAAGCGCGGCTTCGCCGAGGCGCAGCTCGTAGCACACTGGCCCGCCATCATCGGCGAGGACATCGCCGAAGGCGCGATGCCGGAGAAGCTCGCCTTTGCCAGGGGCGAGCGGCGCGACGGCACGCTTCATCTCCGCGTCGCTCCGGCGCTCGCCACCGAGATCCAGCATCGCGAGCCCGTGCTCCTCGAACGCATCAACGCCTTCTTCGGCTATCGCGCGGTGGCGCGACTCGTGCTCAAGCAAGGCCCGATCGAGCGGCCCGCCGCGCCGGCGCCGCGGCCGCGGCCTTTGCGCCCGCCCGAGCGTCAACAGCTTGACCGGCGGCTCTCCGACATAGAGGATCCCGCGCTTCGCGCCGCGCTGCAACGCCTGGGCGAGGCGGTGATCGGCGCCGACAGGAAGTGACACCGATTTGATGACGGCGGCTTGCATTGGCGCGCCACAGGCCGTAGCATCAACATCTAGTAGCTTGGAGAACGAGATGCGTAATATCTGGTTGTTCCTGGCCGCGCTGATCCTGAGTGCGCCCGTCCTGGGCGGCGCGCCGCCGGCGCTCGCCCAGGAACAGACGCCCCAGCAGACGCCGGAGGACCGCGTCCTCGGCAAGGCCGACGCGCCCATTACCATCTTCGAATACGCCTCCCTCACCTGCCCCCATTGCGCCGCCTTCGATCGCGAGACGCTGCCCAAGGTCAAGGAGAACTGGATCGATACGGGCAAGGCCAAGCTCATCTTCCGCGACTTCCCGCTGGATGGCTTGGCGCTGCGCGCCGCCATGCTAGCGCGCTGCGCGCCGCCCGACCGGTTCTATGGCTTCATCGACACGCTTTTCCAGAGCCAGCAGACCTGGGAGCACGCCAAGGACCCGATGGAGGCGCTGGAGCATATCGCCCGGCTCGGCGGCATGACGGAGGAGCAGTTCAAGAGCTGCATGAAGAACGAGCAGGTCTCGAACGCCGTCGTCGGCAGCGAGACGCTTGCGCAAAAGGAATATGGCGTGAACTCGACGCCGACCTTCTTCATCAACGGCACCAAGATCGAAGGCGCGCAACCCTATGACGCCTTCGACAAGGCGCTCACCGCCGCGCTGCCGAAATCATGAGCCCTCGTTTCCCCGGGTAGCAGCCACGTGCATTTCTCGAAGCTCCGGATCAGCGGCTTCAAATCCTTCGTCGATCAGACCGAGCTCGTGATCGAGCCGGGGCTCACCGGCATCGTCGGCCCCAATGGCTGCGGCAAGTCGAATCTCGTCGAGGCGTTGCGCTGGGTGATGGGCGAGAACTCGGCCAAGCGCATGCGCGGCGGCGAGATGGACGATGTAATCTTCGGCGGCACCACGGCGCGGCCCGCCCGCAACGTCGCCGAGGTCACGCTTCATCTCGACAACAGCGCGCGCAAGGCGCCGATCCACTACAACGAATATGACGAGATCGAAGTGGTGCGCCGCATCGAGCGCGGCGCGGGCTCGGGCTATCGCATCAACGGCCGCGAGACGCGCGCGCGCGATGTGCAGCTCCTCTTCCAGGACAGCGCGAGCGGCGCGCATTCGGCGGCGCTCGTCAGCCAGGGGCGCGTCGGCGCCATCATCAATGCGAAGCCGGTCGAGCGCCGCGCGCTCCTCGAGGAAGCCGCGGGGATCGCCGGGCTGCATTCGCGCCGCCACGAGGCGGAGCTGCGGCTCAAGGCGGCCGAGGCCAATCTCGCGCGGCTCGACGATGTGCTGGTGACGCTCCAGGCGCAGCTCGACGGGCTCAAGAAGCAGGCGCGCCAGGCGCAGCGCTATCGCCGGCTTTCGGAGCATGTGCGGCGCGCCGAGGCGGTGGTGCTCCATCTCGCCTGGCAGAGGGCGACGGCGGAATTGGCCGTGGCGACCGAGCGGCTTCACGCGGCCGAGCGCGTCGTCGCCGACAATACCACCGCGGCGTTGGCGGCGGAACGCGAACGCGAGGCCGCGGCGGGCGAGCTTCCCGCGCTTCGGCAGAGCGAAGCGGCGGCGGCGGCCGAGCTGCAACGCCTCGTGCTGGCGCGCCAGGCGCTCGACGAAGAGGAGCGGCGCATCGCTGCTCAGCGCGCCACGGCCGAGCAGCGCTTGGCGCAGCTCGCCGCCGATATCGCGCGCGAGGATGGGCTTGCGGCCGATGCCCGCGCCGCGCTCGCCGCCATCGCCGATGAGCGCGCCGCGATCGTCGCAGCACAGGCGCAAGAGGGAGAAAGGCAGCACGAGGCGGCGACGGCGCTCGCCGCAGCGGCCGCCGAAGTGGCGGCGATCGAGGCGGAACTCACGCGGCTCACCGAGCAGGTCGCATCCGACGAGGCGCGCCGCGTCGCGCTTCAGCGCCAGCAGCAGGAAGCGGGCGAGCGGCGGCAAAGGCTGATCCAGCGGCAAGAGGAGATCGCGCGCCAGCATGCCGCGCTCGAGGCCGAGGCGATCGCAGCATCGGTCACCGCCGAGGCCACCGAGAAGCTCGGCGCCGCCGAGGCCGAAGTCGAGCGCACCCGCGCCGCCGCGGAGGCGGCCGAGCAAAGCCTGCGCGCGGCGCAAGCGGCAGAGGCCGCGGCGCGCGAGCCGGTGCAAGCGGCCGAGACCCGGCGCGCCAAGGCGAAGGCGGAGATGCAGGCCCTGACCGAACTCTTGGCCGCCGCCGGCGACAAGCGCTGGACGCCGATCCTCGATTCGGTGCAGGTCGAGCCCGGCTACGAAGCGGCGCTCGGCGCGGCCTTGGGCGATGATCTCACCGCGCCCCTCGACACCGAGGCGGCCGCACATTGGCGCACCCTTCCCGCTTATGCCTATCCCCTGGCGCTGCCCGGCGGCGCCACCGCGCTCGCGCAATTTGTGAAGGCGCCGGCAGCGCTCGCCCGCCGCCTCGCGCAGATCGGCATCGTCGCCGATACCGCGGCGGCCGAGCGGTTGCAGCGCCATCTCGTGCCGGGGCAGCGGCTGGTCACGCGCGATGGCGGCCTCTGGCGCTGGGACGGCTTCCGCCGCGCCGCGGGGACGCCGACCGCCGCCGGCCAGCGGCTGCGGCAGCGCAACCGCATCGCCGAGCTTCTCGGCGAGCTGGGTCAGGTCGAATGCGAATTGGCGGAGCGCGGGACCGAAGCCGAGGCGGCGCAGCGCCGCGCGCGCGAGGCGGGCGAGGCCGAACGCGCCCAGCGCCAGGCGATGCGCGATGCGGTGAGCGCGCTGGGCCGCGCCCAGGAGCGCGTCAACGAGCTCCGCCAGAAGGCGGCCGCGACCGCCTCGCGCCTTGCCGGGCTTGCCGAGAGCGCCGAGCGCTTGGCGCTCGATCTGGCCGAGGCCGAGACGCGGGCGCGCGACGCCGCCGAGGGCTTGGCGGCGCTCCCCGAT